>Ga0209541_10015848_pt1 | contig 11206 bp, 9 predicted proteins | sample RifCSPlowO2_01_FD_184027 | JGI IMG/M metagenome (GOLD analysis project Ga0209541, IMG submission 184027) | Groundwater microbial communities from Rifle, Colorado - Rifle CSP2_plank lowO2_0.1 (SPAdes) (version 2) | ecosystem: Environmental > Aquatic > Deep subsurface > Groundwater | place: Rifle...
TCATCAATATCGTAGATTTACAGTGGTCTCTTATCTAAAAGGAAAGACAGTTTTGATTACTGGAGGAACGGGCTCAATCGGTCAAGCCATAGCAAAAAGAGCATTATCTGATGGTGCATCACTTGTAAAAATATTCAGCAACGATGAAAATGGCCAATATGACATGGAAATTGAATTTGGACAAAATAAAAGGCTTGTATTTATCATTGGGGACATAAGAGACGAAGAGCGTGTAAATTACATCGTAAAAGGCGTAGATGTTATTTTTCATACAGCTGCACTAAAACATGTAGACAGATGCGAATACAATCCATTTGAAGCAATCGCTGTAAACATTTTAGGTACGAAAAATGTGATCTTGGCAGCACTCGCAGAAAAGGTAAAAAAAGTTATCTCCATAAGCACTGACAAAGCAGTCAATCCAGTAAGTGTAATGGGTGGAACAAAATTACTTGCCGAAAAAATGATTTCAGCTGAAACATTTCTTCAAAATTCTACAACTATATTCTCATCAGTTAGATTTGGAAATGTCTTAAACACAAGGGGCTCAATCATTCCTAGAATTGAAAAACAAATCATGAATGGTGGCCCAATAACTCTTACTGATAAAAGAATGAAACGATTTTTTATGAGTCAGGAAGATGCTGTAAATTTGATCATTGCTGCAGCAGAAATTGCAGAGGGAGGAGAAACTTTTGTGTTGAAAATGCCGCTGATACTCTTAGATGATTTATTTGAATCAATGAAACAATTGTTGGCTCCAAGATATGGATTTGATGCAACACAAATTAAAACTAAAATTATTGGTATGAAATCAGGTGAGAAATTAATAGAAGAATTGCTTACTGATTTTGAAATGGATCGTGTTTTTGAAACAAAGGATTTTTACATTATTCCGCCACAACTTGATATTTTCACTAAAAACAGTTATTCAGGAGCAAAAAAATCCCAAAACATACGAAAACAATTCAAGGATATGAAGCCGCTAGAAAGATCTCAAGTTTTAAAACTGTTAAAAAAAGTCTATTGATCTAACAATGTCTGTGCTCAATTTTAAATCACTAAAAACTGAAATGCAATACTGCATTTTATTCATGTACGCATGATGGACTAAAATGATTATAAGCATTTATTCAAATGATTATTAGATTAAGATTGGAGCTGATACAAGATTAAAACAAGTAAAGTTATCGGAGTATTTCTAATTGTTATATTATTTTCATTTGCTGTTGGAATTGTAATTGGTGACTTCAAATATCCTCCATATGGTGTAATTCGAGATGTGTACCGGGAAATCATTCCACAAAAGACTGAATCAGATGAGCCTATTTATTCACATTATGAAGAAGTTAACGTATCTTCATTAATTCACATCCAAAATGAAATGGACTTGCTGAACAAAAGAGAAGCACTGATACATTACATCTGGAAGGAAAACGGTTTTCCATATGACAAAATGCCAACTAAAATTGAACCAAACATTCAAGATGATCGTTTTTCTGATTTGAGGAACCTTGCAAAAATAGACAAAATTACCATTCTAATGGATTATGGGGTTGATTCCAAGGCATATCTTTTCCTTGCATCAAAGAGCAACAACAATCTTGTGATATACCATCAGGGACATGACGGAGATTTTGTATTGGGGAAAAACACAATACAATACTTTTTGGATAATAATTACTCTGTAATGGCATTTTCAATGCCGCTTTTGGAACCAAACAGTCAGCCCATAGTAGATTTGCAAAATTTTGGCAAGCTAAAACTGACATCGCATGACGATCTACGGTTTCTTGAATCAGAGGAATTTTCACCAATAAAGTTTTTTGTGGAACCTATTGCGGTATCACTTAATTATGTAGAGAAAACATACCAGTTCGAATCATACAACATGGTCGGAATTTCAGGTGGTGGATGGACCACCGTCTTGTATTCTGCAATAGATACAAGAATATCAAAAGACTATTCTGTTGCAGGTTCTGTTCCTATGTATCTGAGGTTTAACAATCCAAAAAACATTGGAGATTATGAGCAAATGGTACCTGGACTCTACAATGTAGCAGAATATCTTGATCTGTACATCATGGCGTCATATGGTGACAATAGAGGACAGATTCAAATTTTTAATGAGTATGATCCTTGCTGCTTTTCAGGTTTGGGCTTTCAAACATACGAATCCGAGATAAAAAATTCTGTATTAAATCTGGGAAAAGGAAAATTTGACATATTTTTGGATGAAACCAATACAAAGCATAGCATATCTGATGATTCACTTGGTGTAATACTCAAGGATATGGAACGTTAGATACAAAAATAAAACTAGTTAGCGTCAGCCTCATTTTGAACAAATTTTTCATAATCAATTTTGTAAATTTTTACATGATATTTGAAGCCATTATCTGAGGAATCAAACACCTTGACCAAATACGGATATCTTTCCTCATGAGAGAACAAATCCTTTAAGAAATTTGGTCTATTTTTATTATCATCTGCAACTATGTGTGTCAGATCAGCATCTTTGTTGTTTTTTATAAAATCTGCAACTGAAGTGTAGTCTGTTGATAATGTTACAGTAGGTGCTGTTGCAGAACTTCTAAGAATTGGAAAATTATCACTAATTGTGGCAACTTTGAGATATTTTGATTCTGGATAGTATCCATTTGTAACCTTTGTGAGTTGTGCAACCTGTTGTGCTATTGCAAATGCTTCACGTTCATGTTCCAAATCTACTTTTTTTAATTCAAGAAAGATCCATGATGATGCAAAAACACTCACTATCAATAATATGAAAAATAATTTACGTCTACTAGTTTTGTTTGCTATGGAATCAATTACAAACAAGGACAGAACAGAAAAAAATGGCATTAGGACAAGAAGATATCTAGTCTCCTGAATCTCTCTGGCATATGCATAAAGAGCAGGTATAGCTAAGACAATTATTGAAAGTATTATTCCAAAATACTGAGAGTTTCTCCTTTTAAATCCCAAAATTATTCCTATAGGAACAAAAATTACAAAGTATGGGATCATTACCCAACCTAGATATTTGATTAGATTTTGTAATCCATTTATTATAAATGAAAATAAATTTGAATGATCTTCATTTTGTGTTGATGTGATTTTGTTAGTAACGACTACTCCGTGGATTATCTCACTAGTTAATCCATCATTACCGGTACTTTGTATTCTTACGTATAATACTGGTAATAATATTAGAATGTAGATACTTAATGCTAAAACATATCTTAAAACAACTTTGTGTTCTTTCCTAAACTTGGTGAAAAATAATACTGTCAAAACTAAAACAAATAACATTCCCTCATATCTGACCAATGCAGATAAAGCAGCTGTTACAAATGATAAATATACAAAATTTTTATTTGAACTATACATCAATGTAAACGAAATAATAACAAGTAAAACATACAAAGAATCCGTTATTCCTAACATTGAATTTTGTATTATGTGTGGTTCAAATGCAAATAGTATTGCACCAATCAATGAAAGATGTTTATTAAAAAAATTCTTACAGAGAAAATATACAGGTATTATTGTAAATACTGATATCGAAATGCTAACTAGTCGTTGTACTGTCATGTAATCAATAAAGTTGTTTGAATGAAAAGTAGCGAAAAAAACTGATAATAGCATAGGCCAACCAGTATTGGGGAATAAGTAATCAGCTGGTAAATGTCCTAATACGTTGGTATCAATCGCATACCAAAAATATGATGTGGCATCAAGTGTTAACGGTATCCCATAGGGAAAATAGTATAATCTAAAAAATATCGAAATAATACATATTATAGTCAGGGATAGTAGTGCATTGTTTGCAAGAAAATCTAATCTTCTTACAATTCCGATTATCTTATGCGTATTTGATCCATCTTCACTCATGATATATCAACAAAAAATGTATCAAATTGTGTTTATTATTGTCTACGATTGAATTTTTTTCAAAACAAATCTGTCCATAAATAGCAAAATTACTGTTTGAATTGACACAGAAATCACAAATGCTGTGGCTATACCGTTTATTCCATAGAGTTTTCCCAATAACAAAATTAAGGTAATCTGAACGGCAAGATAAATTCCCGAAGATATTAACACTAATTTGCTTTTTTCTAGTCCTGATAAACTTACAATTTGAAATACCTGTATTGCTGGTATGAACTTTGGAAAAAATGTAGGTACAATTACTGGAGAAACAGTAACCCCAATGACTGCAAGACCAATTGAAGATAATATTGTAATTTTCTTTAGTTTTTTGTTAGAGTTTCCTATTGCATCATGAGGAAGTATGAATTTGAAAATAATACTAGGTAGCATCTCAAGAATGGCTAAAAGTTGTATTCCAAGTTGATAATTACCAAGAATTGCAAAACCTAGTATTGGTACAATAATTATCTTGTCGAGCTGACCACTGAAAGCAGTTGAAAGATTTAACATGTAATTGTGAGTAATAACACTAGAATGTTTCCTAAGTAATGAAAAATCAATCTTTGATTCTCTAAATCCCTTGTACAATCTAAAAGTATAAGGCAAAAAAGCAAGTCCAAGTCCAAGAATTACTCCATTGATACCAATTAAATGGTAGAATCCTATTGCTAGACTCACCATCAAAAATCTCTGTACTATAAGATATTTTGAATAGCTTTTGTATAGCTTCTTTCCTAATATTTCTGAACTAGCAAGTCCGAAAATCACTGCACCAAAAACATAAGCGGTAATTCCTGAATTATAAAAAATAACTAAAAGAATTACTGCTGATATAGATGTAATAATCAAAGAAACGATGTAAATTGATGATTCTATTTTGACATTTTTTGCAGTATACACAGTGAGTGTATTTGCAGCTCCTGTTAGTGAGATAGTTGATGCAATGCCTGCAATTGCAAGAAAATAACTAATTTGCCCATAATTTTCTGCACCTAATAATGACGCCATATAAAACCAAAATACTGCTGATATTACATTTCCTGCAATATCTGAGGCGCCAATTGTGGTTAATCCTTTTAATCCACTTGAAATATTCCTAATTTTATCCCAATTGTTTGTCATGATGAATTACTATGGAAACATAAAACATTCAGCGATTTCGTCCTTCTCTTACTACATTTACTAATGAATAAAGCATTATTGCAGTCATTAGTAACATTGTTGCCAATATGGTAGATGCTAATCCAACTAGTGCAACATTTGTAAGTACAACACGTGATTCAGAAAATACCTGAATTGTCCATATTATGAAGATTAATCCAATTCCCAAGAAAACTAAACCAGGAATGCCATAAAATTTCAATGGGTGTTCAATCGATATGAACTTCATCGTACTTAGTATGACAGATACCCCATGTGATACTGGGTGATGTGTAGATGTATCTCCCTCATACAATACCTTGATTGAAACTTCTTTTATGCGAAATCGTTTCTTGTTTGCTTTTATCAAAATCTCTGTGGAAACACCCATTCCATGTTCTGACGGAAAAATATCTAAGATAACACGTTTATGATATGCTCTGAATCCACTTTGAGAATCAGTAAGTTTAGTTTTAGTACCTACATTTGTAAGATTTGTTATTGTCTTTATTCCTATTTTTCTATATGTGGGAACATCAGTATTATCATCATCTAAAAATCTAGAGCCAATAGTGATATCTGCTTCATTTTTAATGATTGGCTCAATTACTGTTTCTATATCTTCTACTCTATGTTGTCCGTCAGCATCAAAAGTTACTAGAATGTCTGCATCTGACTCTATAAATTTTGTAAATAAGCTCCTAATTGCAGCTCCATATCCAAGATTTTTTGGATGAGTTACTACAATTGCCCCCATTTCTTCTGCAATTGGTCCTGTTAAATCCGTTGAACCATCATTACAAACTATAATCTGATCAGATATTTTCTTAAGCTTCATAATTATGGAAGCTATATTCTTTTCTTCATTATATGCTGGCAAACCTATTATTATTTTCAAATTTTTTCTGTAATGTTTTCAAAAACTATTGAATATTAAAGTTATAGTAGATTAACATATTAAATTTGTATCAAACAGTGCACAAATTCTTGACTTTAATTAGTCATTATTTTAGTTATGCAATCAATAACGTAATCTTGTTGTTTTTTTGACATATTGGGGTAAAATGGCAGCGAAATTATCTCTTGGTATAACTGCTTTGAATTTTTAAGATTATTGTCGTGATCCTTAAATTTCTTAAAGGCAGTAAACATGTGCAATGGCTTGTAATGAACAGAAGTTCTTATGCCATATTGTAACAACTGTCTAAATAACTCGTCTCTTGAAACTTTGCCATTTTTCTCAATTCTTAGTATGTACAAGTGATATGCATGATCTTCATTTAAGGAAGAAGTAGGTGTGATGAGGTATCTGATATCTTTTAATCTCTTATTGTAATACTCAAAAGCTTTCTTTCTTAATGTGTTTAGATTTTTTATTCTCTTAATCTGGCTTAATCCCAACGCTGCTCTTATCTCATCCAGTCTGTAATTGTAACCTGATTCTTCCATATCATAATCCCACGGCTTTCCATGCGAATATCTTTGTGTAAGTGTTTTTGTCAGACCATGGTTTCTTGCAGTCATTACATATTTTGCAACATCCTTGGAATTTGTAATGACCATACCGCCTTCAATGGTAGTTATATTTTTAGTCGGATAGAAGCTAAAACATCCGGCACTACCAAAATTTCCAACATGTTTTTTACCATATCTTGTACCAATTGCATGTGCACAGTCTTCAACTATCTTGAGATCGTTCTCTCTGGCAATTCTGCTTATATTTACAATATCACAAGATTTTCCTGCAAAATGGACGGGAAGAATTGCTTTTGTCTTTGAACTAATCTTCTTTTTTATCGAATCAATTGAAATATTCATAGTTTCTTTCTCCACATCTGCAAAAACTGGAATTGCTCCGCTGAGAATTACCGCGTTTGCAGTTGCTACAAATGTCATGTCAGGAACAATCACCTCATCTCCTTTTCTAACTCCAATTGCCTTCAAAGACAAATGTAATGCAGAGGTAGCATTAGATACTCCTATGGCATATTTTGCACCCGTAAATTTTGCAAAAGTTATCTCAAATTTACGCAGTCTTGGACCATCAGTAAGTAAAGCAGAATCCATGGCATCTGCCACTGCTATTTTATCCTCTTTTGTTATCCACGGTGAAAAAAAAGGCACCTTGATGCCTGTATTGAAAGCGTCACGTGTTTTCATACTTCAAGTTGCAATAATGAATTGATCTTATTAACTATCTGCGAGAACCTGCTGGTAAATCTTTAAGGTGTTTTCTGCCATTGATTTTGAGTTGCAAACTTGCTGAACTAGATTATATCCGGCATTGCCATACTCGATTCTTTTTTTCTCATCTCTAAGCAATTTTAAAATAGCTTCTGCCAATTGGATATGATTTTCTGGTTCAACCAAAATTGCATTTTCACCATCTTTGATTGTATGTGGTATCCCATGTGCGGTCGTGCTTATTGTTGGTTTTTTAAAAGCAAATCCCTCCAGTGGAGTTAGCGGAGAAAGCTCCCACCTTGATGGTAATACCAAAAATTGACATGCTGAATAAGCTGCTAAAACATCTTCTCTTGGAGGTTTTTTGATTACAATTACACTGTCTTTAATTTTTAACTCTTCTATCATTTTCTGCATTTCTGTTTCAAAACCAAAATTCACTCCCATTATCACAAGTTTTGTGTTTTGAGTTTCGACATTGTCCTTAATTGAGGTCCATGCTTGTAGCAAAATATCAATTCCTTTTACTTTATTGAATCTGCCCACGAACAGAACAAAATCATTTTTTATTCCATATTTTTCTTTAAAATCTATCTTGCTTTGATATATTTCATCTAAACTTATGCCGTTTCTAACAACAGCAATTTTTGCACCTGTTGTATATTGAGAAAATATTTCTTTTTCGTATTCGTTTGGAACAATGATCCTTGCTGCCTGATTCACTATGAAATTTATCATAGGGCTTTGTATCTTGTACATGATTTTTTTAATTAGATTGTTTTTTTGCAAGTCTGGATGTGTAGTTAACCCTCCCTGATCCGATATTATTAATGGAATTTTGTGTTTTTTTGATATCAATGCGGCAATAAATGATTGAAAACTTCTAACTCCTATTGTATGAATTATGTCATGTTTTTCCTTCTTCATCTCAAAATACATTCCTAGGTTTACATAGAACAGTTGGTATGAAAACCAGACATGAGTCCGATTTATTGTAAAACCATGGATGGACTCTGTTCTTGGAAGATTTTTGTTGAATGTATTTGCGTTGTTGGCAAAATCTAAATCTGTAGTAAATATGACAACATGATGACCATTTTTTGCAAGCTCTCTAGCAATATCTACCGAAAGAAACATGATTCCACCAAACTGAGTTGCAGGCAGTGATGCGGGACAGACAAGTGCTACTTTCATTTGAATACAATTTAGTTTATGATCTTAGTTTTAATTGCTTTTTATCAAATACTCTTATTTTACCAACAACTTTATCTAAACTGCACCTTTGGAAGATAAATCATAGATATGAATAATCTGTCATTTTTGGTCAGTCTTTTGGCCTATACAATAACAAACCCAAAGATAGGAAGACAAATACTGCAAGCAAAATACCAGTCTTGGCAAGATTCCAGACACTCCGTATTCAATTATGCAGAAAAAAAACTACAACTTGATGAAATAATTAAATCACTTTTTCCAGAATCATCGTATTCAATTGAAGCCTTTAGGAAAGGCACCGATAAACTGCAAAATCATGTAGATGATTTTTTTAACAAACTAAAAAACGAAACATATCCTTCAAAGAAAAAACCATATCCACTTGAGTATACTCTAGATAACAAAAGTGGCCTTTTTCTATACATCTTGTGTAAAATCATAAAACCTGAAAAAGTGGTAGAAACAGGTGTTGCATATGGTCTTAGTAGCATGTATATCTTACAGGCATTATTTGAGAACAAAAAAGGTACGCTCTACTCAATAGATTCGGTGTTTTCACCATGGCAATCAAAAGAAATGATTGGTTCAGCGATTCCTTCACACCTTTGTGAAAATTGGAGACTTGTTTTTGGACCATCATCAAAAAAACTTGAGGAAACATTATCTTCTCTGGGTTCTTTGGATATGTTTTTCCATGATAGTCTACACACCTACAAAAATATGCAATTCGAGTTTAAAACAGCATGGCCTTTTGTAAACAAAGATGGTTTTTTGATATCCGATGACATCTCAGGAAACAATGCATTCCATGATTTTTATTCAAAGATGAATTTAGAACCTTTCATATTGCCACAAAATGAAAAGTCATTTTTAGGAATACTCAAAAAACTGTAGATTAATTTTTCTTTGCGTACAAGAAACCAATACTTGGTAAAATGTTTCTCATATCTATCATATATGATAATGATTTTAGTCTTTTAATCATGTCTTGTAATAGGTTTGGTTTTGTATCTACAAAATGATATTCAATACACATTTTATTTATTTTATCAAAATATGGAGTTGGCAGTGAATCAATTATTTTGTATTCCTCTCCCTCACAATCAATCTTTAGGAAATCACATTTTTCCAATTTATTTGAATCAAATACATCTTGTAAAGAAAGTGATTTTACCTGTATTTGCTTTGATCCTGTAACGTACATGCTGTGACCCGATTCATCTTCATTTAAGTAAATGGTAACAACACCCGTGCTTGTTGAAATAGCTGCATTAGTAGCAACAACATTTCTAATACTGTTCAATTCCAAATTTGATTCCAATAGATCAAAGTTTTCCTTTACTGGCTCAAAACAGTAGATCTTCCCATTTTTACAAAACTGAGATGAAAACAGAGCAAACAGACCAATGTGTGCCCCAATATCGATTACTATGTCTGCATCTCTTATTTCAAAACCAGATCTACCATATTCATGTAATAGCCATACATGCGTAAATGCCATAAGATCAGTTGAATTAACTCTAAGCTTTATCTTGATACCATTTCTTGTTTCTAAAATAACATGTTCATTTTTGACAAGATTAAGGTATGATGCAACATAAAGATGCCAATTTTTAATTGCCTTAATGGCTTTGATCAAAATTCTTGCTTTTTTAAATAAACTTGCACTCAACTAAGCATCATACCTAGTATTTCATTAAATAGATAGCGTAAGATGACATGAATTTTTAACTAACCAATAAGGTGCTTACATTTAATGAAAATCATGATTACTGGTGGCGCTGGTTTTATTGGAAGCCATCTTTGTGATGAATTTTTAAAAGATAATCATCAGGTAATTGTTCTGACACGAAATGAATCAAAACTTGATAATATATCGCATATTCTTAATAGAATAACACTCGAACAAGTAGATGTTACTGACTTTACTAGACTAGGTAATAGCATTGAAAAAAATAAACCTGATGTAATAATACATCTTGCAGGAGAAACATCACACTCAAAATCATTTGAAAATCCGTTATATGATACAGACGTGAACACGAAGTCTACTTTGTTTATACTAGAAAAAATTAGAACCATGAATCTCAAATGCAGATTCATTCTAGGTAGTACCTTTATTGTAATTGGACGACCTGACAAGCTTCCAGTAACTGAAGAAACATCGTGTAATCCTACCACCATATATGGTGCAAATCGATTGGCTAGCGAACATTATTGCATTATATACCAAAATGTGTATGGGGTAGATGCACTAATTTTTCGTATTACCAATTCGTTTGGTCCAAGAGAACAATATGTAGCAAACAAAAATGCAATCAATTTCTTGATATACAAAGCATTCAAAGGTGAAGAAATTACAATTTTTGATAAGGGAAACTTTTTCAGAGATATTATTTACGTTTCAGATGTTGTGTCTGCAATAAAAACAATAATGCAAAAAGGACAATCTGGTAACATATACTGGATCTCATCTGCAACAAAGACCTGGTTTTATGATCTGGGAGACTGGCTCAAAGAGATTACTACCTCTCAAGTAAAATATGTAGAATCTCCACAATATACAAAAAAAGTAGATGTTGGGAATTTTCTTGTAGATAATTCCAAGCTGAAATCGCTAGGATGGAGCATAAAGACTCCAATAAAAGAAGGAATAAGAAAAACCTTGGACTATTTCACATCACAAAACAAGTAATACTAAAAACTTCTATGTTTGAGCTATAAACCG
>Ga0209541_10015851_pt1 | contig 11203 bp, 15 predicted proteins | sample RifCSPlowO2_01_FD_184027 | JGI IMG/M metagenome (GOLD analysis project Ga0209541, IMG submission 184027) | Groundwater microbial communities from Rifle, Colorado - Rifle CSP2_plank lowO2_0.1 (SPAdes) (version 2) | ecosystem: Environmental > Aquatic > Deep subsurface > Groundwater | place...
GCATAATTTCATAGGCGCTCTTTCCTGATATTTCAAACGATGCATATTTTAATCCGCCGATAGTCGTGTCAGAACTTTCAATAACAGAACATCGCCATCCTTTTTTTTCGGCATATCTCTGATACATATGCATTAATTCCATAGCAAAAAGCGCGGCTTCTTCGCCGCCAGCCCCAGGCCTTATTTCAATAATTGCCTCATCGCCAGATATAGTATTTATAATCTGCGACTTGTCTTTTTTGGCCTGTTCGGCCCAATATCGCCAATCGTGTTGTTCGTCGTTCATTTTGCCACCCGCTTGCTCTTGGTGCTTTTTTCAAGTCGTTTCTTGAAGCGATCAACGCGTCCGCGGGTGTCTACAAGCTTGTCTTTGCCGGTATAAAAAGGATGACATTTTGCGCAGATTGAAACGCCAATAGTAGGATTTGTAGAGCCAACGGTAAACGAATTGCCACACGCGCAAGACGCCTTTGCTTTAGGATAATATTCGGGGTGTATTTCTGTTCTCACAGCTCACCATCGTAGCAAGATTTATACATATTGTCAAAAGCCGTGCTTTTTGCTACCATAGACGGGCACTAAATTATGGAAGACACGCAACCACAACTGATCCCTTACGATCGCATGCTTGAAGTCGGCATGCATTTTGGTCGCAAACGAACAGTCTTTAACCCAGGGATGAAGGATTCAGTTCATTCTTTACGCGATGGGATTTGTATTATTGATTTGTTCAAAACCCAAGAGGCGCTTGTAAAAGCAATTACACTGATCAATGAAGTTCGCGCTCAAGGCGGGATCATTCTTTGTGTGGCGCTCACAAAGCAGTCTGAAGAGGGGATTCTTGCGCTAGCAACACGAGGAAACATGCCTTATGTACTCGGCCGCTGGCTTGGTGGCACACTCACAAACTTTAAGGAAATTTCCAGCCGTGTAAAACACCTTCAAAAGCTTGAGGATGAAAAAACGAGCGGAGCATGGGACAAGCACACCAAGAAAGAACGGCTTACTCTTGAACGAGAATGTGCAAAAATGAAAGTTCGATTCGATGGACTCAAGAAATTAACACGAGCTCCAGACTTAATAATTTTAGGATCTCTAAGTGAGGGCACGCTTGCCGTGCATGAAGCAAAATGTACAAATGTGCGTGTGATTGCGATTGGCAACACTGACGCAAATCCAGCAGGTGTTGAGGTTGTTATTGCGGCCAACGATCGCTCAAAAAAGTCGGTTGATCTTATCTTAGATACTATTACAGAGCGACTTGAAGATATTCCCGTAGTATCATCATAAGTTATATGGCAGACATTGCGCTTATAAAACAACTTCGTGAAGAAACGGACCTCCCGTTTGATGTAATAAATAAAGCACTTACGGATGCGAATGGTGATATCGCGTGCGCGCGGGAGCTTCTTGAAGAAAACACATCTGCTATGGCATCAAAGAAATCAGAACGCTTGGCAAAAGAAGGATATATTGCTAGTTATATGCACTCTACTGGCAAAGTTGCCTCACTTGTGGCACTGTCTTGTGAGACGGATTTCGTGGCAAGAAATGAGGAGTTTCGTGCGCTTGCACGAGATATTGCAATGCAGGTTGTCGCACTTAGACCGACAGATGTAGTTGAACTTGTAGCACAGCAATTCATCAAAGATGATACGCATACGGTTGGAGAAATAATTAATCAGGCTATTGGTAAATTGGGGGAGAATATCCAAGTCGCATCATTCTCTATCCAGATCATCGGCTCATAATCTTGTGTTGTATCTCACCATCCCATTAGGCATCACACTACTTGCTCTAGCTGGGATAGTAGCGATTGTTTGGCGAAAGCTACCATATTTGCGCAAGCTTACTCCTGAATCTCACGAAATAGGGAGTACGATTTTTCATGACTTTGCTCCGGAAGCTATTGATTACGCGAAGGGTATTCCGTGGAGAAAAATGGTTCACAATGTGCTGATTGAAATTGAAAGAGTTTTGCGAAGGGGACGCGAGCTTGTCTCTATGATTGATCGTGTATCAATTTCCGCATTAAAACGCGTTCGCCATGTCCAAGAGGAAACGGCAAAGCAACAGGCGGTTATTGAATCACGAATTGAGCCAACGACAAACGATGATGACTTGGAAGATCAAAGAGCCAATAATAATCCAGAAGAGTTGAGACAGGAGGAACAGCGACTGATTATTGCAATTGCGCAAAATCCGAAAGATGTAACATTATATGATAGACTTGCTCATGTATATTTCTGGCTTGGAAATCATACCGATGCCGTTGAGGCGCTTAAGGCGGCAGTCAAACTTGTGCCAGGCGACAATCGTCTTGTAAAGAGACTTTATAAAGCAGAGGCGCGCTTGAAAGCAAGTCAGGAAACGATACAATCCTAGCTTCCGCCTACGCCATCATTACATTCTGGCTTCGGCGGACAGGCAGTGGTTAGAGTCCCGATGCGAAGCATCGAGGATCCTCGATTTACAACCAAGGTTCGGAGCCGGCATAGCTCAGTGGTAGAGCAACTGTTTTGCTCCGGTATTCTAACAAAATCTAAATTTTGTTAGAATACCGAGAGTCCACGATGTTTAAAATTTTGCCACCTTAGCTCAGTGGTTAGAGCAACTGTTTTGTAAACAGTAGGTCCTCGGTTCGAATCCGAGAGGTGGCTCAAAACAAAATTTAAAAACATCGGGATAAACAGTAGGTCGTCCCGCCATGGCGGGACTGCCGGCTCCGAATCTTGGTAAATCGGGACAACGCTTTTGTAAAGCGAAGGTTCCGAGTTCAAATCTCGCCTTCGGCTCTAACGGGGCAATCCTGACCGCCGGCTCAAAATTTACTCAAAGTTTATTTGGAAGCTATACATTCCCATTGCGCAAATACCGCGCAGTGTTGATCCAGACTTTTGTGGTGGCACATCAATAAGTGTCTCACCTGACGGTGGGAGATTTTTGCGGTAGCCCAAGCTAGGGATAGATAACGCAGACGAGCAGTCAAATGTACCCCTTGTACCAACTTTGATAATTGTCGGCATGTTTGCTTTCGCTTTCGTAATTCTGGGCGCATATCCGCCCTTGGCGTTAATCTCAATTATTTGTTTGCCTCCAACCACGCTTACATTATTTATGGTCTGTGTGTCAGCACCGTTCACATTGTTGCGATTTCCGGCAATTATTATTGCTCCTCCGATAATAATTGCGGCAAGGAGAACCGATATAGTAGTCGTTTTCATAGGATTGATATTTTACATGTTTTAATTAGAAATTGAAAATTGGACTAATAACTCCGAAAGCAACCAATGCATTTATTAAATTAAAAATACCAAAGAATATCACAATAAGACCGGCAGTTTTAAAGAATATTCCCGATGATGCCTTTTTATGAATACCAAGAGAACTAAAACTTAAAAGTGAAAGCACGGGCAGTGTGCCAAGCGCGAACACAAACATTATTAACGCTCCGGACAAAAAACTTCCCGTTGTTAATGTATAAATCTGCATGGACTGCGTGAAACCGCACGGCAAAAAGAATGTAGCAATACCAACCAAAAGGGGAGTGAGAGTATGATTTATACTTTTAAGCCCATGAACATGCTTGCCAATAAAGCTAGGGATTGTCGGCTGTAATCTTTTTGCCCAAGGAAATACATCAAGAAGATTAATTCCCAAGATAAGAAGAACTGCCGCTATGACAAGACTAAGAATAAATGTACCAATCATTCCTAGTTGAAATGCAGAACCAAGAACGCCGATTACTCCACCAAGAATAAAGAACGACATAAGTCTACCGACATGAAATAAAACTTGTGGCCGTATTTTATCGCCTTCTTTAGCGAAATTCGCGGACATGGAAAGAACCAATCCTCCCACTACTGCCATACATGTGGAAACGGATGCGACGAGACCCACGACGAAGGCCGTGCCATAGCTAACATCCGAAGATGTTATTAGGTTTACGATGCCAAGTTTTTGCAGAACGATGAATGTGGCAATAAACGCTACCGCAACAGGAATCGCGATATTGAAATCAGACCATTTGACTGAATGATTCTGCTTTTCAACGGAAAGAGTATATCCATGCGGCTTTAATACTTGGTTCAAATAATCCGCAACGATCTTATTAGCCGTATCGCCTCCGCCATAGGCGGATCCGCCTATGGCGGAGAATTCGCCAGCTACTTCAATACTTAGATTTTTAAGAGATGCCTTAACATATGACACCTCCGGCAGTTCGCTAATCTCGCTTTCTGTAAGCACTTCGCATGCATTACAATGCATGCCATTGATGTGGAATATATAAGTTTTACGCATTTATTATCTTATATTATCATACGCTACAACCATTTCCACCTCGTGAATCTTTTGGTGTAGTAACTTGATCAGCTATTCGCGCATAACCGGAAGCGCTGGAGTAATCAATACCGAGCATTTCCTGCGGATTGACATCTTTCCAATCAATTCCTTTACTCTCCATGTATGATGCTATCGTAAGATAGTTGTTGGGGAACCAATAAGAATTTACTACTAAAGCCGTCTTCCACATGTCCTGCTCACCAACGCCTTGCGAGGCCATCAGCTCAAGAAGTCCGAGCATTGCCATCCCATGATTACAGTCGGGAAAGTGGGTAGAATTATTGCAACACGGCCTGTATATGCCGCTTGATATTTTATCTACAAGATTTTGTTGTTCCGGCGTCAAGTCAAAAAATTTATGACGGCTGTAGTGATCCATCGCACTACCTTGCGCGATCGTCCAGCCGCCCGTTGAGGCAAAGTTTCCAGCGCCTCCATATTTTGGATTTATCATCTCACCTTTTTCCAAGATTTCATTTTTATTGCCAAGACCCAAAGCCCAAAACAGATTAAGCAAATATCCCGCATTATTGGCTGTTATCTTCAGCTTCTCATCGCTTTGTCCGGACAAAAGAGTCTCGTACTCCTCGGAAAACGCATTTCGCTGAACATATGTGGCACGAAGTTTTTCCGCATCAATTACACCGGTGCGAACAAGTTTTGATCCTATATCTCCCCAAACAATTGGCAGGATCACTCCTTCAGACGGCAACACTTCTTCAAGCGCTGAATCTATTTGTCCAATTTGTTGTGTGGTGGTTTTTTGCCGCGTTGTGTATATCCATGCGCCGGACAATATTATAGATGAAATTAGAACGCTTATCGGAAGGATATTATTTTTTACATCTATGTTTTTCATTGATTTATTTTTATTGTTACTCATTACAACAATCGGCAAGCTTGCCCACAAGATCCTCAAAATTATAACTATTTTTTGTGGCTGTTTTTATTTCATGACCACTGATTAATTTTAGCTTAAGCGCCCAAAAGATTGAATATATTTTATGGGCCTTATTGAACATATTTTTTGCTTGATCTTTTCTGTCTTCAGATTGTAATTTGTTTCCAACCTCAATAAGTCGCATAGTAGTAGCCAGCAGATGTTTTGAAATACACCATGTCTCTCCTTCGTGATTTGGCATAAGTATCGCAAGCAATTCTTTGCGAACCGATCGGATTTCTTGAGATGTGTCAAAGTAGCTGTCCTTTTTTGTTTTTACGCCGGTAAAGAAAAAATGTTCTTCAAGACTTACAAGATTCATTACCGCCATGCTTAAATCTTCGGCAGTAGACAAGTCAACCCCAGCCCTTTTTTTGAGTGATTCTATTTTGTTGAGAAATTCGCCAATTGTTGGTGTTTTTGTATTCATAGATTTAGATGAAGAAAATTAAGATACCTATTACAATCATAGCCAAACCAGTCCAGAACCGTACCGCCGCCATGTTTGTTTTTTTCCATTCTTGCATTTTGCCAACGATTGCTTTGTCTGCAGAGATCCATAATACCGCCATAAGTGGCAAGATAATAATTATGTTGTAGAGGACAAGGTAACCGAAGCCGGTGAAGTATGTAACCTGATCGCGAAGCAAACCAATAACCATAAGATACGGTCCGCCCATGCAGGGGAACTGGCAGATGCCAACCAAAAGTCCAAGTCCGAATGCGGCCGGAAACGATGCCTTTTCCATTAGACGACCCATTGTAGTGTGCGAGACTGACGGGATTTTGAGTTTGAGCGGGAATCCCGGGAAGAACCTGTTTATGAGATTTATCACGCCGAAGACGATTAAGATCGTTGCTCCGAGCTTCCCCATAAAATGAGGCGTGTTGAACAGATGCAAGACTTTAAGAATGCCAAGCCCGATCAGAAGATACGCCGCAAAAATTCCTGCAACATATATTCCACCTATTTGGAGGATTTTTCTTCTCGCCATCTGCATCCCAAAAAGAAACGCGATAGTAATGAGAAGAATGGAAAACGAACACGGATGTACGCTGTCAAGAACAGCGGACAGCAAAACAAGTGGCAAAAGCCATGCACCCCTATCGCTCAAGTCCCATATAAGCGAGGCGGTTACCGAACTGTTTTTGAGAATTACAAGTCCGATGATGACGATGACTACAATTGAAAGAATTATTGATATTCTTTTCATGTGGATCATGGAGTTACTACTGCTTTTATTTCAAGCTGGAGCGTGGCGCCCGATACATCAGTGAGATAAATAAATCGGTCAATTGCTCCAACGCCTGCTGGACCATGAGCATTGGGGTCATATACAACTCTTATATCTCGTGATTCTCCGGCCTTAATATTTTCATTGGCCGGTGGAAGATAGGCCATGCCCTCCATACCAAACGGCCCCTTTTCACCGTTAGCGCCTTTTATGTACGCGCGAGTGCACATGCACGAGGTATTTATTTTTTTTACATAAATATCCTTATCTGAAGAATTAACGACCTTGAATATACGACTAACTAAGCCGTTCTTCATGGATATTGTTCCGAAGTTATATAATTTTTCGGGAGTCGTTAGAGAGCTTACTGTTCCGGAGTTTTGAGGAATTCCGGAAATTTGGCTGTTCCAGCCCCATAGCATGAGACCGATTAGCCCGAGAACGATTGCCGTGCCGATGATTATTATTTTTTTCATAGTAGTTATTACAATTTACGAATCAAGAAACAATAATCCCTTTGATTGGGGGATTATGAATGCACGATACAAAACTCGTTCAAAACGATTTTATATCGGCATCCTAAAAAATATTCGGACTATTTTCGTGCAGAGAAAACCAGCGTGTTACAGCTCTTCTATATGGATTATCTGGCGGAGAATCATAAATGGCGCCAACAGGGGCAAGCAATCCAAGCAAAGATCGTCTCGCGGAGACCATAATAATCGCTATAGCAAGAAGTATAGAAATAAACACTACCATGACGCCAAAGTCTATCGGCACGCTAACAAACGACCGATAGGAAGAAATATGATGTAAAATTATGGCTGTAATATTTTGTGGACAGAGTGGCGCTCTCATTGCCGAAAACGGGCAATCTCCAAACATGTTCTCGTCAGCCCCATACATCATAGTGGAGAAGCCAAAAAGTATGATTGTCACGAACGATAACAACACTATGAAAGTAGTTATTTTTTTGAGTAAGGATGATGGCATTGTAGATTAATTACAACAATTATCGTGACTCTTTTTATCCTCGTTATTATGACTATGCCTTACCCGCCGCATCCTTCCAAAATGAATCATTAGAAAGATGGCCACCAGTCCGATACCAATCCAATTATAACCGATTGATTTAAAAAATGCAGTACCACCAAGCAAAATAACGACAGGCAAAAGACAACAAACAACCATCATCCACATCATACTTTTATGCCCATTATTATCGTCGCCGTTGTGATTATGCATTTTGATTTGTGATGACTAATTAAATAATCTCGCCTCGCTTTTCAAGCATCATGTGATGAATCGCACCGATACTAGCCCAAATTGCTATAAGTATAAGAATGGCGGAGCACAAAAGGGCGTCAAATTTTGTAACACCAAATACAAGATCATCTGCACCACCGACTATTGCCGCGACAAAAACCACAGCCCCTGAAAAACCCACAATTACACCGATGACATGAAGAATTTTTGATAATTTCATTTTGATAATTATTTTGTTAATACGCTCATTTTTGCTTCAAATTCTTCCTTAGTTATTTCATCTTTGGCGAACCTTTCTTTTAATATATTGATCGCGCTAGAGTTTGCCGAATCAGATGTGTTGCTTAATTTTTTAACAACCCACACCACAAAATATATTATCAATCCCCAAAATACGACCATCATAATCCATCCGCCAAACCACCCCATCATACTTCCAGAACCCCATCCAAAATAATTGCCATACGGCCAGTACATCATTGTGTTATAGATTAAGTAATATTAATTTATTTATTACAATTTTCTCGCTTTTAGTTGGAGTGAATTGCCGACGACCGACACGCTGGAAAATGCCATAGCGAGTCCGGCAAAAACAGGGGAAAGAAGCCATCCAAAAAATGGGTAAAGGATCCCAGCGGCGATTGGGATACCTGCAACATTGTAAATAAACGCCCAAAAAAGATTTTGTTTAATTCCGCGCATAGTGAATTTAGATAATCGGATAGCTTTTACTAATTTAGAAATATCGCCGTGTAAAAGCGTAATACCGGCAGTTTCTATAGCCACATCCGTACCTGTCCCCATTGCAATTCCAACATCGGCTTGTGCAAGCGCGGGCGCATCATTTACGCCGTCTCCGGCCATTGCTACGACATGGCCGACCCGTTGAAGATCTTTGATTTTTTTCAACTTATCGTCTGGAAGTACTTCGGCAACAACATCGTCTATACCAACTTCTTTGGCGATCGCGTGTGCAGTGTTATTGTCATCACCCGTGAGCATAACGAGTTTGATGCCAAGCTTATGAAGACTCTTTATCGCTCCAACGGCTTCTGGCTTTATTGCATCGGCGACCATAAATACACCGAGCACTTCCTGTTTTGTTGCAAGCAATACTGGTGTTTTGCCTTGCAATGTTTGTTCTTCTAGCTGTTTTGTGTCAAAAGAGATACCGAGATCGGCGATAAGCTTGGCATTTCCGACAAAATATTCAGTGTCGCGTACTTTCCCTTTTAACCCCTTTCCTTTTATTATTTCAAAATCTTCAACTTGCTCTAAGTCGGCACTCATAGATTTGGCCCGTTGGATTATTGCGTGAGCGATTGGATGTTCTGATTTATTCTCAAGAGATGCAAGAATGGAAATAATATCTTGTTCGCTCTGGCTTGAATAATTATTGATATTCACCAGCTCTGGTTTGCCCTTAGTAATCGTTCCAGTTTTATCTACAACAATCGTATCAACCTTATGAAGCTTTTCCAGCGTCGCTGCGTCTTTAATAAGAATGCCTTCGCGAGCCCCTTTTCCTACGCCGACAATAATTGCCGTTGGCGTTGCAAGCCCAAGCGCACACGGGCAGGCGATAACCAAAATTCCAACAAACGAGGTGAGACCTAGCGAAAGTGATTGCGAAAATCCAATAATCTGCGACCCAATTATCAGCCAACCTGCTAGCGTTGTGAATGCAATACCAAGAACGACCGGCACAAATACTGCGGAAATTTTATCGGCGAGTGCTTGTATTGGCGCCTTGCTTCCTTGTGCTTCCTCAACCATCTTGACAATATGAGCGAGCAATGTTTCCGATCCGACTTTGGTTGCGCGAAACACAAATGTGCCAGTAGTGTTTAGTGTTCCTGCAACAACCGCGTCGTCAGTCGTTTTCTTTACTGGCATTGGCTCGCCAGTAATCATAGACTCATCAATAAATGAACTTCCTTCTGTAACAACACCGTCAACGGGAATTTTTGCCCCTGGTTTTACGATAATAAAATCTCCGTGGACAACCTGGTTAATTGATATCTCTAGTTCTTTGTCTCCACGGCGAACGAGCGCAGTTTTTGCCTGGAGATTTAGTAGTTTCTCTATTTCGTCGCCAGTTTTTAATTTTGAACGCGCCTCTAAATATTTTCCGAGCGTGATAAATGCGATTACAACTATAGTTACATCGTAATATGTTTGCTGGGTATTGACGTATGCGCTTAATGAATTCTCAAACGCGGTAATTGCAAAACTATAAATAAATGCAACCAAAGTGCCGATTCCAATTAAAGTATCCATATTTGCTTTGCCATATCTCATAAAACGATATACTCCAAGTAAGTACGGCTTCCCAATGACAAATAAGACATATGTCGCCATTACGGGTAATAAATGATGGAAAAATTCTTCAAGCAATAAACCAGGTGGGGCAATATATTTTTGTGCAAGAATATCCAAGCTCAATATAATGATGCTGATGATAGTCAGTGGGGTAGCCACGATTACCTTTATCCGCATATCTGCTATTTCGGCGAGTTTTTCTTTCTTTGTATGATTAAGGCCAAGGTGTTCAGCGTGCTCATCGGCTGTCATACCCATCTCATCTGCTGTTTTAGAAATATCTAGCGAATAGCCAAGCGGTTCAATTTGTTTTGATAGATTCTGTGGATTAGTTTTTTGCGGATCAAAAGAAATCTTTGCTTTTTCTGTGCCAGGATTAACCTCAACCGATTCAACCCCGTCTATTTTTTTAAGGGTTTTTTCAATTATTGATGCACACGAAGCGCAATGCATTCCTTTTACTTGGTAAGTTTCGGTGTGCATATTATTTTCTTTTTAACTTATACACCTTAAGAATCTCATCTCTTGCTTTTTTCGTCTGCCCAGATTTTACTTGATCCAAAATACAGCTACTCAAATGTCTTTCAAGCAATAGATCTTCCACATTTGAGAGGCCCTGTTTTACCGCAGATGTTTGAGTTATCACATCTATGCAATATGTGCCCTTTTCAACCATTTCTTGAAGTCCGCGAATTTGTCCCTCAATAATCTTAAGTCTATGAAGTATATGATTTTCATTTTTCATAAAATACAGCATACACCCCCTGGGGGGTATATGCAAGTGGTTGCTGTGGAAAAAGAAAAACCGGGCGATTATTGGTCGCCCGGAATGCGAGGTGGCTACGAAACGAGCAGTGCTATACGCGCGGCCTCCTAGCTTCCGCTCGCTGCCTTTTTCGAGAGGCCTCCCCGCAGAGACCCTACCTCAATCGGAACCTGTTCACTCGACCCTCCTTCTAAATTGGCTCAAAATCATCTTTTTTGGTATGCTAATTGGTAGATCATTTTGGGCGGTTCGGATAGTGGCAATTCCGTCGCGCTGTAAACGCGATGACCTTTGGTCTACGGAGGTTCGAGTCCTCCACCGCCCACCATT
>Ga0209541_10015853_pt1 | contig 11202 bp, 10 predicted proteins | sample RifCSPlowO2_01_FD_184027 | JGI IMG/M metagenome (GOLD analysis project Ga0209541, IMG submission 184027) | Groundwater microbial communities from Rifle, Colorado - Rifle CSP2_plank lowO2_0.1 (SPAdes) (version 2) | ecosystem: Environmental > Aquatic > Deep subsurface > Groundwater | place...
TCTCTATGCCCCTCTTTTTTTCTTTGCACTGCTCTATAGCTATTTTCATTAGCCTTCTTTTTGTCATAACCATGACTATCTTATCCCTAAGTTTGGCTCTCATTATTTGAAGCTGTTGAGCAGGCAAATTTTCCATATTTACGGCCCCCATTATAGGGTACTGATTAATCAAATCAACAATCTGTTTTACAATTCCCCTTTTGTATTCTGCTATATGTGGTTTGTATTCCATTTTACTTTGAGTTTTATTTTTTTGCCTTAGTTGTCTTTTCTTCTTTTTCTATTTCCTTCTTTTTCTCTTCCTTTTTTGGTTCAACAGCCTTACCCCTTTTCTTGTCCCCCTTCTCCTCTTTTTTTGTTTCCTCCACTTTGATGCTTGGGCCCATTGTTAATTTTATTAGAATATTCCTTATATTATTTTTTTCATTAGGTAAGGCATGAATCAAGGCATTATAAATTGTTAGAATATTGTCAACTATCTCCTCCTCTTTCATTTCTTCGTTCCCAACAGCGCACTGCACTATAGGGTCATTCTTAGTTTGTAGTCTCACTATTTTTTGTAATTTTTCATATAATGGTTTTAGGTTGGCATTAGGCGGGACAACGCAGCCAGCCTTAGGATTTGGCATCTTTCCCTTAGGGCCAAAAACTCTTCCAAAAGAAGTAGCTACTTTCGGCATCACATTTGCTTGTGCTATAAAAAAATCATATTTACTGGCTAATTTTTTAATCTCCTTTTTGTCTGGATATTTGCCAAAGTCATCTGACAGTATTGCTCCATCGCATACTTTTTTTGCCTCCTCTGCTAATTCGGGGCCAACCAAAGCGCATACAGAGATTTTTTTACCCCTGTTGTAAGGCAATGGCATAAAAACATCCACTTTTTGTTCTGTTTTTTTTAAATCAATGCCCTTTAGATTGAAGATTACATCATAAGTCTGTTTGAAATTCCTTTTAGTAGAACTCTCCTTTGCTTTGTTTAATGCTTCTATTACCTGTTCTTTATCCATCTTCTACCCTCCTAGGCTAGCTAGTGATAACGGATACGCTGTTTTATATGAAGAAGTTATATTTTATTTATAAATTTAGTGGTTTTAAAGGTTTTAACCAATATATCTTTTATTTTTATTATTTATCTGGATTTCACCAAATTTACAGTTATCACATGTAGCATCAAGGTTAACCCAGTTGTCTTCTGCTTTGTAGCTTTTTATTGCATCTGGTAAATATGCTTGTACATATACATGGCTAGGTATAAAAACAAACCTTGTTCTTATGCCTATTGCTCCTAATAAATTAGCCAACAAAACAGATGCATCATCACAATCACCGCCTTTAGTTGCTAAAGATTCTTTTGCTGTTTTAATGTATTCATAGGCTAATGGATCAGAAACATAGTTAAAGTTATCTCTAACAAAATAAAACATTGCTTTTGCCTGGCAAACTTTTGAAGAATCACAGCCAATTGCTGCTATTCTGTCTGCTGTTTGTTTTATTACAGGATCATTAGGTGTAAGGTAGGCTAAAAAATCATCCTTTGTTTCCGATTGGTTTTCTATAATAATGTTTGCTGGTACAACTTCTTCTATAGTTGGTATCCTCTTTGGTTCAGGATCTATCTTAGCGCCGTATATGGCTATGTACCAAACAACTAATAACAAAATCAAGAATATTGCTATTATATATTTAATAGGCCCCTTATACCATGGTTCTGGTTCTTCTGGAAGCTCTTCTATTGTTTCTTCTTGCATATATATTGTTAATCTACAACGATTTAAAAGGTTTTATGTTTTGGTTTGTTTGACTAAAGGTAGAAAATTAATTTTATAGATTTGAGTTATTAAAGAAAAATTTATATATCTTTATGATTAGGGTGCTTATTATGTTAGAAAACATCATACTGACTATTGGGTTAATCATAATTTTAATGCTGTTGGATTATTTTTTGACTCTAAAGGGCCTTAAAGCATATAAAAAAAGTTACTCAAAATTTGTTGAGTTTGAATCGTATGAGTTAAACCCCATAGTAAAAGAATCTATCTCTAAGGGGGTTTATAATTTAAAACATCTTTTGTCTATGGTTCTTGTTTCATTGCTTGTTTATGTTGTACATTATTTATCATTTAATAATTTATTTGGATTTCAGATAGGAACCTTTTTCTTTACCCAAGGAATGATTTTTTCTATGGGCGTATACATGAATTCAAGGCATATCCAAAATTTGATTATTTTTAATTGGGTTGATAAGGACCCGTCAATGCTTTCAGGTAAAATAAAACAAAAAAATATTTTTTCATTAAAAGCATTAATAGCTCAATCTATAGGGCTGTTTTTGATTTTAATCTTTATCTTCATATTCGTTCAAAATATGTTCACTCTAGGATTCTCTTTAGGGCCACTAATTGTTTTACTAAAAACTCGAAGCTGGATTAAAACAACAATATTCCACTAATCTCTGATTAGTGGTCTAGCAGAACAACGAGATGTGGATGGAATTTGTTGTGCTCAAAAACCACCATAGGTGGAATATTCGGTGTCAAAAACCATCGTATATGTTTGTGCTAACAAAGCATGCCACCCATCTCTGATAGGTGGTTTTTGACAAGTCAAAATGCAGAAAATGATTTTAATGGCCACGCACTTTCTTTTTTCATAATATTTATAAACAAAGATGTGTTTCTCGTCTGCTGGTGTAAGGATATTATGGGGGATAATAAGTCGGTTATTAGTAATGATGCTAGAAGCCATTTTCTTGATATGGTTAATTCTCCTAAAGATCTTAGGCTTTTGAATAAAGGGCAATTGAGATTATTGGCTGATGAGATTAGGTATAAGATAATCAACACAGTGGCTAAAACAGGCGGCCATTTGGCTTCTTCCTTAGGTGTCGTTGAGCTAACTATTGCACTGCATTATGTTTTTAACAGCCCTTTTGATAAGATTGTGTGGGATGTTGGGCATCAGAGTTATGCCCATAAATTGCTTACTGGAAGAAGTAAAAGATTCCATACCTTAAGGCAATATAAAGGTATTAGCGGCTTTCCTAAAATTAATGAGAGTGTTCATGATGCTTTTGGCACAGGCCATAGCTCAACAGCTATTTCTGCTGCCTTGGGCATAGCAAAAGCCCGCGATTTGAAAAATGAAAATTATGATGTAATCGCTATAATTGGTGATGGTGCTTTAACCGGCGGAATGGCTTTTGAAGGCTTAAACCAGGCAGGTCATTTAAAATCTGATTTGATTGTTGTTTTGAATGACAATGAAATGAGCATAAGCAAAAATGTTGGCGCTTTGTCCCCATACCTAAGGAAGATGATTACGCACCCTATGTATAAGGATGCAAGAAAGAATATAGAAATATTTTTGAAAAAATGGAGCAAGAAAGCTGCAGAAAGGGCTTTTGCTTTGGAAGATACTATAAGGGCTTTGTCTGGCCCAGGATTATTATTCAAGGAAATGGGGTTTAAGTATTTTGGGCCTGTTGATGGGCACGATACCGGAACTTTGATCAGCGCGTTTGATAACATCAGGGGAATTAAGGGGCCGGTTTTATTGCATGTAGTAACCAAAAAAGGAAAGGGATACATATATGCTGAAGAAGAGGTTACTAAGTTTCATGGAATAAGCCAATTTAATGTTGAGAATGGCGAGAAAGTAAAGTCTTCAGCTTTGACTTATACTGATGCTTTTTCTAATGCTTTGGTCAATTTAGCAAGAGAGGATAAAAAAATAATAGCTATTACAGCTGCTATGGCTTCTGGCACCGGCTTGGATAAATTTGCGAAAGAATTTCCAGGGAGGTTTTTTGATGTTGGTATAGCAGAGCAGCATGCTGTTACATTTGCAGCCGGCCTTGCTGCTAATGGGTTTAAGCCCGTAGTTGCTATCTATTCAACATTTTTGCAGAGAGCGTATGACCAGATAATACATGATGTTTGTTTACAAAAGCTTCCTGTTGTTTTTGCTGTTGACAGAGGCGGTTTAGTTGGAGAGGATGGGGCAACACACCATGGCTGCTTTGATTTAAGCTATTTGAGGCATATCCCAAATATGGTTGTGATGAGCCCAAAGGATGAGAACGAGCTGCAGCATATGCTAAAAACAGCTGTTGATTATGATGGCCCAATAGCTATAAGGTACCCCAGAGGAGAGGTTGTTGGTGTTGAAGCGGACAGGAAATTTAAGAAACTGGAGATTGGCAAGGGAGAGGTTTTAAGAAAGGGCAAGGACGCTGTTATTTTTGGGATTAATAAATATGTTTATGAGGCTTTGAAAGCAGCCGAAGAATTAGGGAAAGAAGGAATCAAAGTAGCTGTTGTTAATTCAAGATTTATTAAGCCATTGGATGAGGGATTAATTATTGATTTAGCTAAAAAAACAAAAAACATTGTTACGATAGAAGAGAATGCTTTGCAGGGCGGCTTTGGCTCTGCTGTTTTGGAATTATTAGAAAAAAATGATATTAAGGCTAATGTCAGAAGAATAGGAATTCCTGACAATTTCATAGAGCATGGCCCTGTTGAGGTTTTAAGGCAGAAGATTGGGCTGACGAAGGAGAATATTGTTAAGACAGTTAAAGGGATGTTGAAAAAATGAAACATAAAACCAACCAACTTAAAGTCGGAAATGTAAAGATTGGAGGCAATGCCCCTGTTTCAATACAGAGCATGACAAATACTTTAACTAGTGATGCTGATAAGACTATACAACAAATACATGAGCTGGAGGAGCATGGCTGTGAAATTATTAGGGTAGCTGTTCCAGACAAAGAATCATTAAATGCATTAAAAGAGATTAAAAAAAATATCTCTATTCCCTTAGTTGCTGACATTCATTATGATTACAGGCTGGCTGTTGATGCTGCTTCTGTTGCTGACAAGATAAGGATTAATCCTGGCAATATAGGTGGGAATGAAAAGGTTAAATCTGTTGTTAAGGCTGCTAAAGATGCCGGAATTCCAATAAGGATAGGAGTCAATCTTGGCAGCTTGGAAAAAGATTTAGAGAAAAAATATGGTTTAACAGCAGAAGCAATGGCTGAATCTGCTTTAAGAGCTGCTAAATTTATTGAAAGCCTGGATTTTACAAACCTTATATTTTCTTTAAAGGCCTCGGATGTTCCGAGAACCATTAAGGCCTATAAGCTAATGGCTGATAGGACTTATTATCCCTTACACCTTGGGGTGTCTGAGGCCGGTTCTTTTTTTTCCGGCAGCATAAAGAGCGCTGTTGGGATTGGAAGCTTGCTTTTAGAAGGTATTGGAGATACAATAAGAGTTAGCTTGTCAGGTGATCCTGCTGAAGAGGTTAAAGTTGCAAAGCAGATATTATCTTCAGTTGGCTTAAGAAAGTTTGGAGTTTCTGTCACTTCATGCCCTACGTGCGCAAGAGCCGAGTTTGATGTTGCCAAGGTTGCTGAAGAGATAGAAAATAAGACAGCCTTAATAAAAAAACCGATGCACATTGCAATAATGGGCTGTTCTGTTAATGGCCCTGGCGAAGCAAAAGAGGCTGATTTAGGCATAGTAGGTGGAAAAGGAGAAAACCTCTTCTACAAAAAAGGAAAAATAATTGAAAAAATTACCAATAATAAAATTACAGATAAGATATTAGACGAAATAAAAAATGAAAACCCTTAGCATTTTAGGAAGCACCGGAAGCATTGGAACGCAAACATTAGAGATAGTCAGAAAATTTCCTAATGAATTCAAAATAACTGGTCTTACAACTAATAAACATATTGAGCTATTAAAAAAACAAATAAAGGAATTCAAGCCAGAAGCAGTTGCTGTTATGGACGAGGAAAAAGCTGATTTATTAAAAGCTGATGTTCCCGTTTACAAAGGCATTGATGGCTTAGTTAAAATTGCTAAGCTTTCTGAAGCAGATACAGTTGTAAATTCCTTAGTTGGCAGCATAGGGGTTTTGCCCACAATAAAGGCAATTGAAAGTCATAAGAATATTGCCCTGGCCAATAAGGAGACTTTGGTTACAGCCGGCTCTATAGTGATGGAGAAAGTAAAGCAACATAATATCAGTTTAATGCCAATTGATTCCGAGCACAGCGCAATATGGCAGTGCTTGAATGGAGAGGACAAAAAAACAGTAAATAAGATAACAATAACATGCTCCGGCGGAGCCTTTAAAAACAAAACTAAAAAAGAGCTGGAAAAAGTTACAGCAAAAGATGCCTTAAAGCATCCGACATGGGATATGGGTGCTAAAATTACAATTGACTGTGCAACATTGATGAACAAAGGTTTTGAGGTTATAGAGGCGCACTGGCTGTACAATTTAAGTTATGAAAAAATAGATGTTATTTTGCATCCAGAATCAATAATACACTCTTTAGTTGAATTTAATGATCATTCCACTATAGCACAGCTTGGCATACCATCAATGAAAATTCCAATACAGTATGCCTTGACATTTCCCAAAAGATTTAAAAATAGTGAATTGCCTCAGCTGGAATTAAAAAAAATTTCGCAGCTGAATTTTAAAGAGATAAGCAATGAGCTGTTTCCTTGCTTGGATTACGCTTATAAAGCCGGCAAGACCGGAGGCAGTTTGCCCGCTGTCATGAACGCAGCTAATGAAATAGCTGTATATGCGTTTTTAGAAAATAAAATCAAGTTTTTGGATATTGCAAGTTTGATTAAGAAAAAGATGGATGAGCATAAGGTGATTAAGAATCCCAATTTAAATGAAATTTTAAGTGTTGACAAAAAAATTAAAGAGGAAACCAAAAAGGAGATTGAAGAATGAACATTGCAATTATTGTAGGGGCAGGAAAAGGAAAAAGAATGAACTCAAAAGTTAATAAAATACTTTTGTCTTTAGTTGATAAGCCAATAATTTGCCATACAATAGAAAAATTTGAAAATTGCGCTGAGATTGATTCTATTATATTAGTTGTTAATAAGGATAACCTACAAGAGATGGAGAGAATAGTTGAATACAATTGTTATGAAAAGGTAATCAAGGTGATAGAGGGCGGCGAAAAAAGGCAGGATAGCGTTTATAACGCAATAAGGGAAGCCAACCATGCAAGGCCCAACGATATAATACTGGTGCATAATGCTGCAAACCCAATTGTTTCAGAAGAAACCATAAAAAAGGTGATAAAAGCAGCAAAGGATTTTGGTGCAGCTGCTGTTGCGATTAAGGCAAGGGATACAATCAAACAGACAGACGAAGATAATTTTGTTGATATAACCCTTGAAAGAGAAAAGCTTTGGTGTATGCAGACCCCACAGGCAATAAAATATGGCTTAGCTGTTAAAGCATTTATCAAGGCCTATAACGATGAGTTTTATGGTACTGACGATGTCTCTTTAGTGGAAAGATTGGGCAATAAGGTAAAAATAATTGAGAGCAATATAGACAATATAAAAATCACAACAAAAGAGGATATTGAGTTTGCAAATTCTTTATTTTCCAAAGCTAGGGTTGGTTTAGGGCAAGATTCACATAGGTTCTCAAAAAAAGGAAGGCCATTAATTTTAGGCGGTGTTTTAATAGGAAATGAGCAGGGCTTAGAGGCGAATTCTGACGGGGATGTTATACTTCATGCTTTATGCAATGCCTTAAGCCAGGCTATTGGCGGGAAAAGCCTTGGTTATTATGCAGACCCTATGTTTGAAAAGGGGATTAAAGACAGTAAGGAATACCTCAAGAAAATTTTAATGTTGGTCAGGAATGATAGCTACATTGTTAATAATGTTGGAATAATGGTGGAAGCTAAAAAACCAAGACTGGAGAATTATGAAGAGCAGATAAAAGAGAACATTGCAGATTTAATAAATATCAAAAAAGAGAATGTTGGTTTGGCTGTGACATCAGGCGAAGAATTAACAGATTTTGGCAAGGGGCTTGGCATACAATGTTTTGCTGTCACCAGCCTTACTAAAAAACAGGATTAAAATGGATGAAATAAAAATTGAAGCGCCAGCTAAAATAAACCTTTGCTTGGATATTTTAAAAAAGCTGGACGACGGCTATCATGAGATAGAGTCTATCATACAGCAGGTGGATTTATGCGATACAATAAAAATCAAAAAATCAGATAGCCTAAAAATTAATTGCAATGAGAAGATACCCCTTAAAGAAAATCTTGTCTATAAAACAATAAAGCTATTGAAAGAAAATTTTGATATTGATACCGATCTTGAGATAACAGTTGAGAAAGAAATCCCTTTAGCAGCTGGTTTAGGCGGTGGCTCTAGCGATGCAGCAGCTTTGTTAAAAGGGCTTAATAGCATACTAAACCTGAACTTAAGCGGAGATAAGCTTATTGAAATTGGTTCTAAAATAGGTATGGACGTTCCATTTTCAATAATTGGAGGAACGTGTTGTGTTAAAGGAAAAGGCGAAAAAGTTGAGAAAATAAGCAGTCTAGGAAGGATAACTATAGTCTTAATCAATCCAGGTTTTGAATTAAAAACAAAACAGGCTTACGAAAACCTTGGTTTGGATGATGTTGGCAAGAAAGCATCCTCAGAAAAGATGTTAAAATTAATTAAAAGAGGGGATATAAGGGAGATAGCAGGCAATCTGCATAATGATTTTGAGTTAAGCACAATAAAAAAATACCCTATAATACATGAAATGAAGGCTAACCTAATCAAAAATGGCGCATTAAATGCCGTTATGTCTGGTTCTGGGCCCAGCGTTTTTGGAATTTTTGAGAATGAAGAAAGGGCAAAAGTGGCCTATGAAAATTTAAAAGACCAGTACGAGCATGTTTTTTTGACTAAAACGAGGATTCAAAATGAAGGTTAGTTTAGCAAGCCATGCTGGATTTTGCTTTGGGGTAAAGAGGGCCTTGGAGAGTGTGCAAAACATAAAAGATAAGGATGATGTTTACATCTTAGGCGAATTAATCCATAATCCGCAGGAGATAGAAAGGTTAAAGAAAAAAGGAATAAAAATAATAGGCAATATTGATAAAATAAAAAAAGGAACGGTAGTTATCTCAGCTCATGGTGTTCCTGACCATCTGATAAAAAAAGCAGCAAAAAAAAGATTAAAAGTTATTGACACTACCTGCCCTCTAGTCACAAAAGTGCACAATATAGCAAAAGATATGGAAAAAAAGGGGCTTAATGTTGTAATATTTGGCGATAAAAACCACACAGAAGTTAAAGGAATAAAAGGCAACATAAAGAACGCCGTTATAATAAATAATTATTCTGATTTAAATAAAATAAAAAAAGGGAAACTGGGCATTGTCAGTCAAACGACACAGGATACTGAAAAATATTCAAACATCATAAACAAAATTAAGGAAAAAACAATCAATTTAAAAGTGGAAGATACGATATGCGACGCGACTAAACTAAGACAAAATTCTTCTCGGGAACTAGCTAAAAGAGTGGATTTAATGGTTGTTATAGGGGGTTATAATTCTGCAAATACAAAAAGATTAGCGCAAATTTGTTCCGGGATAGTTGAAACCAGGCGCATTGAAACAGAGGATGAACTCAAAAAAAGGTGGTTTAATGGAAAAAAGCACATAGGTGTTACAGCTGGTGCTTCTACTCCGGAATGGGTTATTAATAATGTAATGAAAAAGATTGGGGGAATATAATGGAATTTGAAGCCCTAATAAAAAAATACAAAGATGTTGTGGATAAAAGGCTGGAGTCCTTTTTTGACAGGGAAATAAGGCTGACTTCTGACCAATTTATGAGAACCAATTACCTCTTTCTCAGGGAATTTGTGTTAAGGGGGGGTAAAAGGTTAAGGCCAATTGCTGCTATAATGGCTTATATAGCAATAAATGGCAGAGATGATGAAAAAATATTCCTGCCTGCAATAGGCGCTGAGCTATTTCATGCATCTTCTTTAATCCATGATGATATAATGGATGAAGATGATTTGAGAAGGGGAAAACAAACCATGCACAATAAATTTTCTAATTGGTTCCTTAAGCAATATGGGGAAAAAGAGTATGCAGGAAAGCTATTTAATAAATGGTCAAAAAGATTTGGTGTTTCTATGGCAATCATACAGGGCAATATGCTCTATTCTTTAGGTGAGTCTTGTTTAACCAACTCTGATTTTGATGATAAAGTTATAAGAGAAGCGCTTAGTATCTGTAATAATGCCTATAAAACGGTTAATGAAGGGCAGGTTCTTGATATTCTGCTGGCTTTGAAGAGGAATATCAAAGAAAAAGATTACTTTGATATGGCTTTAAAGAAAACAGCAAAACTTTTTAGTGCTTCTATCGAGGTTGGTGCCGTTTTAGCAAATGCTACCATCTCACAAAGAAAGGCGCTGACAGACTATGCATCAAATTCAGCTATAACATTTCAAATACAGGATGACATAATGGATATAAATGCTAAGATGCAGAAAGGACATGACATTGGTTCTGACATTAGAAAAGGAAAATATACCTTATTGATAATAAAAGCATTAGAACTGGCAAATAAAGATGAAAAAGAAAAATTAATTAAGATTTTAGGAAAAGAAAATTCAACTAAAGATGAGATAAATACTGTAATCAAAATATTGGATAATACGGGAGCTATAGCTTATTCCAGAAAAATAGCCTTAGGGAAAATAAAAGAGGGAAAAAATTTCTTAAAAAAAGCAGACCTAACAAAAGAGGGCTTAGATTTCTTTAACAGTTTTGCTGATTATATGATAAACAGGGAAATATAAAAATGTTTAAAAAATTTTTTCAATATACATCTTATATGAGGCCCCTAACATGGCCGTATATAATAGTCCATTTGAGCATCGGTTTTCTTTTAGCAAACAGGTTGAACTTTGATTTGGATATTACTTTTAAATATTTATTGGGGGTGCTAGTCTGGATATTAGGTAGTGGAGGCACTCTGGCCTTTAATTCTTTTTATGATAAAGATAAGGGTTCTATCAGTTGGCTTAATAACCCGCCGCCAATGCCTAGAAAATTATTAAGCTTCTCCCTTATCCTGCTTTTCCTCGGTTTAATCCTTTCATTTTTCGTTACATCCAAATTTTTTATAGTTTATTTAATCTGCTTTATTTTAGCCATAATGTATTCGCATCCATCTGTGAGGTTAAAATCAATCCCTGGTCTGGATGTTTTGACAAACGCTCTTGGCTATGGTGTTTTAGTTTTTTATTCTGGTTGGGCTATAACAAATAAACCTTTAAATTTTGAGTTTATTATCCTATTGTTAGCTATATTTTTTTTAGCGGCGG
>Ga0209541_10015854_pt1 | contig 11202 bp, 11 predicted proteins | sample RifCSPlowO2_01_FD_184027 | JGI IMG/M metagenome (GOLD analysis project Ga0209541, IMG submission 184027) | Groundwater microbial communities from Rifle, Colorado - Rifle CSP2_plank lowO2_0.1 (SPAdes) (version 2) | ecosystem: Environmental > Aquatic > Deep subsurface > Groundwater | place...
CGATAACCGAAAGAGCAGCCGGGGCGGAAGCAAGGAAAAAGGGATAACCACCATCAGCCCGTTTCCTCCTGGAGAATGGTTTTGGGATCGGCATTTGCGGTGACCACCTGCACGAGGCGCTCCGGATCAAGATAATATTGCTGAAAAATTTTTCCGACAGAAGTGATATCACGGACACCACGATTAACCATCCAAGTCAAAATCTTCTCTTTTTTAGAGAGGTCTTTCTCGATTTCAGTCTCGTTGAGCCCGGTGTGCCGGCTTAACTCTTCAAAGAGCCGCAGGGGTTTCTGGTGGGCTACTATCTTGTCGTTGGCAGGGTTCCATCGGTAAATGATATTTGGCTTTACTATGTTTTCTCCTTCTTCTCTTGCTGGCAGGAATTCTCCCACCTGATAGACTCTTCTCACATTTAATCTCCGGTTGCGGAACATGACTACATTAAGGTTCACTGCGCTCAGGAGGTGGGTAGGAACTTCTATAGGGGGATTAATGAGGCGCTGGATAGTTGCGGCTACCGAGTCAGCGTGAACGGTAGCATAGACACTATGCCCCGTGTGCATCGCTTCAAAGAGGACTTCAGCCTGTTCTTTTTTTCTCATTTCTCCTAGAATAATCCGGTCCGGCCGCATACGCAAAGAATTTATCAGCAGATCCAGCATAGTCACTTCACCTTTCCCTTCCGGGTTGGGTTGCCTGACCGTAAGAGGACACCAGTGCAGGAACTCGGGCAAGGTGAGCTCGCGAGTATCTTCTATGCTGATAATGCGCTGATTGGGCGGGATAAAAGGCATACACACATTTAATAGCGATGTTTTTCCCGAGCCGGTTCCACCCGAGATGAGAATATTTGACTCATATTGGATCACAAACCAAATCAAGGCGAAGATTTCGGCGCTGCAGGTGTTGTTTTTAATAAAGTCGGTAACTGTCCAGGGGTCTCGGGCAAATTTCCGGATAGTAAGTGCGTTTCCCTTGCTGGAGATGGGATATAAAACAGCATTGGCTCGATCTCCGGTAATGAGGTGGGCATCCAGAAGGGGGCTTAGGTTGGTGATCTGTCGTCCTACCCGCCGGGCGATGGTGTTCAGGTTATCTCTTATTTGCAGTTCATCAACCGGATGTATATTGGTTTGAATCCATCCATGCTTCTTGTGAAATACCCGTATCGGCTCACTGGAAGAGATAATAATTATTTCTTCCAAGAAGGGGTCATTGAGAAGAACCTCAATCTCTCCCAAACCCAACATTTCTTTCAGCAAAGTCATGACCAATAAATTTTCCATTTCCTGGTGTATCCCCGGCAACTTCTGCTGGATAAGCAATTTTGCCTGATCCTTAAATCTCTGCTTAATAGTGTGGATCGTTTTTGGATCTAATAGTTCTTCAGCGGTCATCCGCACGGTCCCGATCAATTCCTGTTTTACCTGATCTAATAAAGCGAGAGTTCCCGGCTGGATCTCATGGTGAACCAACTCATATTTCTTGGTCCTTCCAGCGCCCCCAGTAATCCTTACTTCTACGTCAAATCCATCATCAGTAATGCGATACGTTTCTAAGACCTCTTGGCTCATGGTTCTTCTCCCTCTCCCTTCGTTGGCTTGTATGTAGACAAAATCGGGGCCCCAAAAGGAGAATAAGTGATAGTGACCAGCTGGTGCGATTCTAAAATTTTGATCCACTCCTCAACGATCTTGGCTTCAATATGAAAAGTTTCCACCACCTCTTTAAGACTAATGCTCCCGCGCTGGGTAACCAAAGAATATAATGCATCCAACTCTGTTTCATAGGGGCCCAATTTAATCGTTATTTCCCGAACGGGCTTTTCCTCTTTTTTTCCTTTATCGTCTTCTTTATGCTCCGGCAGCGGCTTTTTAGTAATGGTGGGTATGAACTTATGATAAGTAATAGGGATATCAACCTTTTTGGCTAGCCGGTGGGACATCCAATTCTTTATGAGACCAAATTTTTCTTGCAGCCGGGAGAGCCACTTTCTTTCTACTTTTTTCGTTTCTGCCCGGCTAGGCTCTTTTGACCTGACTGCGGGGGCAGGCGAACTTTTTGGCTTTACTTGGCTGGCTCCTTTATCAGCATTTGTTGCTGCTCTTGAAAAACGCGCTTGCAACAGGCTCTTTACATTCCGAAGCCCTTCTTTGATTCTTATGAGCTCCTGCACTATCCAGGAGGACTGAACCTTTCCTTTCAGTTTGATGTTCAATAAACTGTCCCAATTTATCTTCTTCTGGGGTAAATAGGAAATCGGCTTTTTTTTCTTTTGGCTGACTGGGGAGGATATTTTCCGAGCTAGGAAGCGTTCCCTGGTAAAGACACAAAAGAGCGCCAATAAAATCAGCAGGGAAGCAATTCGCAGGAAATAAGCATAATTGGTGATTATGATGGCAGTGACACTTGCTAATACCACCAGAAACAGCAGGCCCAATTTTATTTTCTGAGTGTGGATAAGGTCAAGAAAGGTGGTCTTATTTTTTCTCAAAAGGTAATATAATATCAATGAGCCACCCAGAGCACCAATAGAAACCAGGGCGTGAAGGTAAGCTAGTAGCAAAATGAGCAGGCTGCATAGCCAAAGAAGGAATAACCTCTTTTTTCTTTTTCCATCATTGCCGAGATTTAAATAGACCCTTCTAGGGATAGCCCTACCTCTATTACCTCCTTTTTTTACTTTCATGAATACCCTTACAACATAAAAATCTGTATTTAAAACTATGTTTTAATTGTTAGATAGTAAAAGCAATTTTACCCCACTTTCTTTATAAAACCCCTGCATGGTGTCATTAATAATCACTGTAAGGGGGATTTCGAGGTGTTTCTCTTGCACACCAGGTAGCATCCCAATGGAAATACTGCTATTAACAGCAGCAGTGCTCCAGAGATGCAGCCCGCCTTTATCAATGATGCTCAAGAAAGGTTTTTCCCCACCTAGATCAATATTTATAATAAGAAATTTGACATCATCCCGGCTGAACCCGCAACTATTCTCCGGGGAAGTTATGGCAACATCCACTTTCAAGTTGCCCTGGTCACTATCCAGTATCTCACACGAAATAATATTTTTGGTGAAAGAGAGATTGATATTGTAAGACAGAAGGTTGTCGTTAGGGTCGACAATAATATCGTTGCTGTCTTGCTGCACATAATTGATATTTTGCGGCTGGAGAATCAAGCCGTGCCGATCCTGGAAAGAGGCGAGGTCAAGAGTTAAAATAGGAAAATCTCTTTCTCCTTGGTCTTTTATCGTTTGCATCAAAGTATCCATTCCGGCAAGATCCCGCGGCATAGTCTCTTTAATATTCATACTATTCCCATCAACGCTAAAATTAAGGTTCGTTTTTTTCAAAAAGGCTTCAGACAAAATACTTTTCATGGACTGATCCAGGTCGGATACTTTTTGGGCAAAACTAAGGTCGATGTACCTTAGTTCGACGGAGCGGGACTGGAACATAAAAACCGCTGCCAGCGAAAGCAAAGTAAGTGAAAGCAGGGTCAGGCTCAGCGTGTACAAAATGCCTTTTTTCTTCAGTCTTCTTTTTTGGTTCATTGTTCTTTAGACCACACCATGTAGGTTATCAGCAGGTATTCTTCATTGTCCGTAAGAGCGACCCGCCTTCCCGAAAGGATAACTTTTTGGAGCGGTATTTCATCTCCCACTTCAATGGTTCCATTCCCTTCATCAAATTCACCTTGAATTCGCAGCAGCAGGCCATAATTTGCAGGAACCAAATCTTGAAGATTGCTTTCAAGGCTTAGTGGGTTCAAATCATCAAATCTTTTTTGATTGTCCAAGATGGTTACCAGGTCTGATCCGGTCCGGAGCAGCTGGTAATCAGCAAGGGTAAACTCATTTTGCCTATTTACAAAAAATAAGACACTGAAGAGAACCATAAAAAAAATGACTAAGCCCAACATCAAATCCAAAGTAAGGATAAATCCTTTTTTAGTGCCTGGCATCATTTTGAACGGCTCCATAACGTGAACAGAATCTGCTGCGTTTCATTCTCCTGCAGCACCCATCGGTTTACAGAGATGGATCGGGTGCTAGAATTATCCGGCGGGATGCCTGCAGAGTAGAGCAGGCTTCCGTTAATACCTATCACTTTAAACTGGTATTCAAACCGGCCAATATTAAATGTTTTCTGGACTTGGTTATAATCCAGAGCTACAAAAGCATCCAGTTTCGATTGATTCAACCTGCCAGGGCTTTGCTGAAGCCCCGGGATGGTTACTTCGGCGGGATTTCCTTCCCAATCAGCTGGCACTCCCGGAGACATTATAAGCATATTCGTGATTTGAAACGCCTGTAGTTGGAGTTCTTCAGCTTCTCTCTTTTCTTCTAATCGTGAGGAAAGCACCAGCCAGACAGAAATAAGAAAAATAAAAAATATGATAAAGCCCAGGCCGGACGCCATCAAATCTAACGAAAAGAGTTGTCCACGCTTTGACTGAGGGGGTCGTTCATTCATTCTGGATACGCACCGACTGGTTCACATTTTTTATTTTTACTATGCCTTCTCCTATATTGAAGGGAGTGCCAGTAACCGGCCCTTCGGATGATACTAATCCAATAGTAAGGGTGCAAAATGATTTTCCCAAGTTAATTCTTTGCTGCTGGGGCTGGATGGTAACATTATACTCTAATCTTCTCGTTTTTTCCGTGCCTTCTCCTAAGGTAAAAACAGAAACAATATCATTCGCCAGCCCCACACATACTTCTCGCTGCCGGAGTTCTTGTTCTACTGCCAGAAGATTCCTGCTTTTATCATTATACACCGCATATATCCCTATAAAAAGGATTACAATTACTCCAATAGCAAAGAGCGCTTCAATTCCTGCTTGCCCCTTTTGTTTCATGGTTATGGCATACAGCAGCAAGTGTCAGACTGCGCCCCCCCAGTACAGTACTTATCACCGCTGGCAAGATAAACTTCATTATTTTGGTTACATTTAGGAGGCTCTTGCCGGCAAATGCCATTCTGGTAATTTTCGAACCAGCACTGGCCGGCACAGCTGGTGATAACCACTGTTTCTGAGGAGGTGTTCACTCGCAACCATCGGGTTTCAGAAATGTTTAGATTCCGGTAAATGCTGTCATCATCACAGGAGATATTCCAGGTGTAATTCCCTTGGTCTAGGGTAAGCGTAAAATTCTGCTGGCTCATTTCCGGCACGGAAAATTTAAGCGCACCAGCACTGGCAGTTTCTCCATTATCTAATTTGCCATATACTTGCAGAGTGCAAGAGTGTATGCCGGAGGTAACATCCGTGACATTATAGGAGAATTTTACCAAGTTGTTTTTTCTCACACTTCCATTCGCAGGAGCCATTAAGTTTATTGTTGGCTGGTCAGAATCCAGTGTGGCATTAATTCGAATAAGCCTTTTCGAGCTGTTTCCCTCGCTGCCATGACTATCAGTACAATTTACAGACCATAAATAAAATCCCAGATCTAAGTTCCCGGTGATATTATTCTTAGTATTCACTGGAGGATTGGTAATGGAAGCAATTACGCTGTTTGATGTAGTGTTCACAATCAATTTACACAGTAAGATGGGAGATTCATCAGTTACATTGTAAAAGAAATTGAGCTGGGGGCTATTGGAAACGTATCCTGCGGCCGGGTCGAGCAAGGTTACATTTGGCGGGTTGGTTTCGTTGGGCGTGGGGGTAGCTAATGTACCACAAAAAGTTAAATTAATAGTATAATTTATGAGCGCGGAATTATTCATGTTATTCCCAAAAGAATCACTGCAGCGCACAAAATAGCGATAGTTTCCCTCCTCTTGCACTCCCCACTCATAGCTGTGACCTAAGGAATTGCCTTTCATTGAGGTACTCATAGAATTATAAGTGGTATCTGCCACATCAAATTTACAAATTGCCGGTTCATTGGTATTAGCTCTGAGGGAAACCGGGTTGCAGGTTAATCCATTCGGCGCTTTCCACATAATTTGCGGGGGGGTAGTATCATTTCCTGCTCCAATTTGAACCACTCCCGAATCAAGCAGTTCTACGGGAATTCGATACGTTCCTTTTTCTAAAGGGATGGAGCCAACAACTACTGCTTTACTCCTGGCATTCACATCACTGGTCACATCGAAGATATTAACAGCCAGCGTGATTTCCGAACCATTAATCTGTGCGCCCTGAACTCCTCCAGGTATACTCACCCATACAAATTTTTTAGTGCCAGGACTTAAAGAATATACCTCATCTGCTGCCTGGGCGAGAGATTTAACTGCATCTTCTGCCTGACTGCGTGAGATACTTTCCGACGATTTATGGAGTGAATAGTAAAAGAGCGGGATAAGGATAACTAAAAGTAATCCTACTAAGAGTATGTACTCCATACTTACCTGTCCCTGTTGTCTTCGTTTTAGCATAAGAGTGAGATAAACATTAATTATAAATTAAGAGAAGTATGCCTATCTGAATTTAAATAAATTAGTTTTAATTTTAAAGTGGTATATGAGATATTCACTCTTCATCAAGTTATTTTTTTAGTTTAGTTTTTGTTCCACTGATCAAAGGGCAACAGAAAATCTTTTATAGGTCATAGAAGTTAGTACATCCATGCACCACCAAGATATCCTTGCAGTTCTTCGTCAACTGGATTCTTCCGAGAAAGGATTGACCAAGAAAGAAGCACAACAGCGATTAGCTATTTCTGGACTGAATGAATTAAAAGTAAAAAAAGGGATTCATCCTTGGCAATTACTGCTGGCTCAATTTTCCAGCCCTCTTACCTGGATATTATTAGTTGCTTTGATGATTTCAACTTATTTAGGGGAAATTGTCAACGTCATCGTGATCGGGATGATTGTATTAATCAATACTGGTTTAGGGTTCTCTTTAGAGTTTCGGGCGGAGAAAGCCATCGAGGCTCTCCAAAAAATAAGCGCTTTAACAACGAAAGTGCTGCGCGATGGGAAGGAAATACGGATTGAAAGCAAATATCTTGTTCCCGGCGACATTATACTGTTGGAAGCGGGAGATAAAGTGCCTGCTGACGCCCGGCTGTTGACTGCTCATGATCTAAGAACGCAGGAAGGTTCGTTGACCGGGGAATCACAACCGGTGGCTAAAGTAGTTCGTTGCTTTGCTCAGGAAACCCCCCTCGCGGAACGGAAAAATATGGTCTATTCTTCCACCATCGTTTCGGTGGGGAGTGGGAAAGCGGTGGTAGTTGCTACTGGAAGCGCTACTGAGATCGGAAAAATTGCTACCTTGCTTAAAGAGACTCAGAAAGAAATCACTCCCCTGCAAAAGAAACTGGGTGTTTTAGCAAAATATCTTACGACGATGGTGGTCTTTATTACACTGGTGGTTTTCTTTGTGGGGTTGTGGAGCGGTGAATCCATCTTTGTGATGTTTCTCACTGCCGTTGCGTTAGCAGTCGCGGCGGTTCCGGAAGGTTTGCCGGCAGTAATAACAGTCTCTTTAGCGATGGGCATACAGCGCATGGTCAAAAAAAATGTGTTAATGCGAAAACTTTCTGCGGTTGAAACTTTGGGGAGCGTCGACGTTATCTGCAGTGATAAGACTGGCACTTTAACTCATAATGAGATGACCGTTACCCACCTCTGGGCCAATAAAGAAAAGTATACCATCTCAGGAACGGGGTATAATCCCACCGGGACTTTCTTAAATAATAACCAAACTGTCAATCCTTTATCTCTTCATCCCTTGCTTAAGATTGGCATGCTTTGCAATAACGCAAAATTTGAAAAGGAACAAAAGAAGAATACCCTCTTCGGAGATCCTACCGAAGCAGCCTTGTTGATTGCCGCTCAAAAAGCGGGGCTGGTCCAAGAAAAACTAATCAAGGAAGAACCGAGGGTTGATGAAATTTCCTTCTCTTCAGAGAGGAAAATGATGACTACTCTTCACCAAGCTAAAGCGAGGAAAATTTCCTATACCAAAGGCGCGCCGGAAGTTCTCCTCTCCCGTTGTACGCGTATCTTGAATAATGGGAAAATATCTCTTTTAACACCCTCACAAAGAAAGGAAATTCTTCATCACAATGAACTCTTCGGCAGCCAGGCTTTGCGGGTTCTTGCCTTCGCTTTTAACAGCGGTTTTAGTACCACCGAGGTTGCCGAGAAAAATATGGTCTTTGTAGGGCTTCAGGCGATGTTAGATCCGCCTCGTCAAGAAGTCAAAGCATCTATCCAGAAGTGCCATGATGCCGGGATTCGGGTGATCATGATCACTGGCGACCAGCTTCCCACAGCCATGGCGATAGCGCAGCAATTAGGCATCCCTGGGAAAGCTATCACCGGCCAGGCATTGGAAAAAAGCGAGGATTTGCAGAAGAGCATCCGGGAAATAGGTGTTTTTGCCCGAGTTAATCCGGAACATAAGCTGCGTCTGATTGAGGCGTTAAAGAAAGAAGGGCATACTGTTGCCATGACTGGCGATGGGGTCAATGATGCTCCCGCTTTAATGAAAGCGGATATTGGCATCGGGATGGGAATAACCGGAACCGATGTGGCTAAAGAGGCTTCTGATATGATTCTGACTGATGATAATTTTACTTCTATCGTCAATGCCGTTGAGGAAGGCAGGGGCATTTTCGACAATATCAGAAAGTTTGTGAATTATCTGCTTTCCAGCAATCTGGCCGAGATTTTTATCATTTTCTTTGCGGTGCTCTTCGGCTGGCCCCTACCTCTTACTGCTCTCCAACTGCTGTGGATTAATCTGGTCACGGATGGCCTTCCTGCCACTTCCTTAAGCCTAGACCCTTATGAAAAAGAGATCATGAAGCGAAAACCGCTGCGGTCAAAGGAGAATATTATTAATTGGGTGGTGGGTCGGGACATACTCCTGATGGGTGTTTTTATAAGCATCATCACTTTATTTCTGTACTGGCTGTACCAGGATACCCCTAAAGCTCAGACCATGGTGTTTACGGCCTTAGTTCTCTTTGAGATGGTGCGGCTTCAAATGATTCGTTCCGAGTATGGATTAAAAATATTTTCTAACACGCTGTTGATTGTTGCTGAAGCTTTATCTATCGGGCTGCAAGTGGTGGTGCTCTATACTCCCCTGCATACCGTCTTTGGAGTCGTTGCTCTCAATGTGCGGGACTGGATGACTCTTCTGGGCGCAGCACTTTTGCTGGCAGGAATCAATCAGTTGGTTATTATTATCAATAGAAAGAACTTAATGGGGGCAAGAAAGGGTTCGGTTTGAACCGGTTCGACCCTTTTCACCTCTTTTTCATCCCCACCCTGCAGAAACCTTTTTATATACTCTGGTAATCTTAGCTTTACTTACCATGAAGCGTGATAGTTTGTCTCAGTTACAAAAATTGGAAGATTATGTAGTTCTGGCCGTGGTGGATGCTGATAGGTTTCAAAAGACGAACATTGATATTATCCAGCAATTAATACGGCAAAATACTCCCGGGGTGTATGTTACGTTAAGCAAGCCTTACGAAAGCGTTAAGAAAGTTCTTCAAAAAAAGAACATTAACCTCACTAAGCTTATTTTTATCGACGGGGTAACTAAGACCGTCGGTGGAAGGTTAGAGAAAACGGAGGACTGCCTGTTCATCGGGAACCCCAAGAACCTAAGCGATATTTCCATCGCCATGGATCAAGCTATCATGGCTATCCCTAAAAGAGATAAATTCCTGTTCTTTGACAGCCTGAGCACGCTTCTCCTGTATAATAACCCGGGATTAGTGGCTAAGTTTGTTCATTTCATTTCGGGAAAGATGAGGGTATGGAAAGTCAAAGGCATCATCATCAGCCTTAAGCGAAAGCAGGATAAAGAACTTATTAATCAATTAAAAGAATATTGTGATATTACATTAGAACTGTAAAAGGGTGATAAGGATGAAAAAGGAACATGGTCAATTACTCACTGCTTTTTTGGCAGTGCTTTTCGGAATTTTTGCTCTGGTGCGGTTTATCCCTACCATTGAGCTAGCTGTTGGTTTCTTGAGCCTGACTTTTGGCTTAGTGGCAATTGTCTGGGCCTACCGGGCAAAGAACAGCTTATCAGAAGGTACTGACTTAAGGGATTACACCACTTATTTTTTATTTTCTCTTATTTTTATTGTACTCTTCTCGGTGTGGGATACCGTCCTTTTTGTATTTGAATGGAGTAAATATCTGATTATGCCTAACAAATTCCTGCTCTACCCCAAATATTTCTTTATAACGGCAGCTTACCTCATTTTTGCCTTTGCCAGTTATAAGATTCTCTACGTCGGAAAACAGTTTGGGTTCCATCCCCAAGTCAAGAGGATGAGCCTGAGAAAAAGAAAAAGAGCGTGAATTTTATTTCTTTTGTTTTTTAAGCCCCTCATTATTCATCAGGGAGAAGGGAAGCTGGTCAGGATAGACGGTTATGCCTCCTTTTCCGATGGTAAATGGGTAGATATTCATCAGATGTTCCTGGCCCCGCATTTTGGCAACGTGCAAAACCCGTTCAAAAGAAGCTTCCACCCGGACTTTAGTGAGGAAAACCACGCCATCAAACAGGAAATGTTCCGGCCGGAACTTAAGCTCATCGATATCAAATTCCAGCGCCTCGACCGTGGCTAATAAAGTGACATCTCTCATGTAATATAGAAAAGACATAACTTTGGAGCGGTACTCCCGGTCGTCGCTAATATAAATGTAGGAAAAGATACTTAGAGAATCCAAGGCAACCCTTTTTATTTTCTTGGTTTGAATGATTTCTAAGGGGGGAGCTAAGGTGGGAACTTTTCGAAGCATCAAAGGCTCTTTGAGAAGCGTGATCAGGCCAGACTTTACATATTTCTCTAAGTTGATGCCTAAAGTAGCAGCATAGATCAGGTATTGTTCCGGTTCAGTGTCATACAGGATCGCCAGGCCTTTTTCTCCCCGTTCTGCACCGGCGATTAAGAATTGCATCCCAAAAATGCTCTTTCCCGTACCCGGACCGCCTGAGACTAGGAAAGAGCTTTTCTCTCGTATTCCCCCTTTTAATATTTGATCGAGTCCAGGAACTCCTGAAGCAAGCTTGGTAACTGGCATAGTAATAAAGAAGTATAACGTACTATAAAAGGTTTGCGATTACAGTGCTCTGTCGGACAACTAATCTCTTCTAACCAACACATACACTTTTTTGCCGATGTATTTCTTTGAAGACATAATCATTCCGCCATTTCCAATTTTTCTGACTTCCCCTTCGACAACTTCTTCAATC
>Ga0209541_10015855_pt1 | contig 11202 bp, 8 predicted proteins | sample RifCSPlowO2_01_FD_184027 | JGI IMG/M metagenome (GOLD analysis project Ga0209541, IMG submission 184027) | Groundwater microbial communities from Rifle, Colorado - Rifle CSP2_plank lowO2_0.1 (SPAdes) (version 2) | ecosystem: Environmental > Aquatic > Deep subsurface > Groundwater | place: Rifle...
TTACGAGAAAGTGCCAATTGGATATTTCCTTTATTTGACTACCGTCATCCACCTATCAAAAAGTCCCTGTGGTTTTTAAAATATAAAAATAAAAAAAGACTGGCTGATATTTTTGCCGAAGTGATGCATGGCAAAATTATAGAAGAACTTTCTGAGTTGAGTGTAATGAAAAATTTTCGCGATCCAGTTTTAATCCCCATTCCTCTTTCTTCAAAAAGATACCGAGAACGCGGTTATAATCAAGCAGAACTAATTTGTAAAAAACTGATTGAAATAGAGGAAAAAAATGCTTTCAATAACTTTAAGTTAGAAAAAAATGTTTTAATAAAAATAAAAGAAACCGAACATCAAGTGAATATCAAAGACCGCAGAGACAGATTAAAAAATCTTTCCGATTCCTTTTCTGTAAAAAATCCAGAAATAATAAAAAATAAAAACATAATTTTGATAGACGACGTTCTAACCACCGGAGCAACTTTGACCGAAGCCAAAAAAATCTTAAAATCATTCGGCGCTAAAAAAGTAATCGCTTTCACTGTGGCGCATTAAGATTTTATTTTTGATATAATAAAAAATTATGAAATATTGCAAGGATTGCGACCCGGCGCAGGAGATACATTGGGTAGCTTATTTGTCGGTTGTTTTGGAATATTTGGGACAGCCTTTTTTTGATTTCATGGAGATACTCTTTAAAAGTACAGCTGAAGCCATATCGCGCAAATCTTCCATTCCTTTTTTAAGATTGATGGTTTTTCTAGGGTTCGCGCATTTTTCCGAGCATCCTGACAGCAAAGACACCTTACGTACAAAATGTTTCTGGGAAGAAGCAGAAAGACGTGGAATAAAAATGGTTGAGTTTCATATGGGTTTGATCCGAGACGCTTTTATCGCGGAGTATAAAGGCAAAATAATAACTTTCGACGGCTTGCCTCGTCCAGAGTCACTGGAATCCGATTCGCTGAAATGGATGGACAACAAAGGAATAATGAAGGTAAAATTTCAAAAAGAGGGTCTACCTGTGGCCGACGGTGGAACAGCTTTTACTAAATCCAAGGCACTTAAAATTTTTAATCGTCTTAAAAAACCAGTAATAACAAAACCAAATCTAGGTTCACGTTCTCGTCATACTTTAATACATATAGATACAGAAGAAAAACTTATTTATGGTTTTAAAAAAGCAAAAAAACTTTCTCCTTTAGTGGTGATAGAAGAAGAATTGAGAGGCTATCTTTTTAGAGCAACGTTAGTCAATGGGAAATTAGTCGGTGTCGTTAGGCGTGATCAACCAGAAGTTATCGGAAATGGAATTCATACACTTAAAGAATTAATGGATAAGGAAAATGAAAGACCAGAGCGCAAAGGACCAATTTTTCATAAAATCGTTATTGACCCAGATACGGAAATAGAATTAAAACGTGAAGGAGTTGGAATGAAAGATATTCCAAAGAAAGATAGAGTAATTACATTTTCTCAAAAAACCAGCCGAGGAATCGGTGGCACTACCACAGAAGTAACAGACATAATCCATCCGGAAAATGTAAAAATGTTAGAGAAACTCGGCACTTATTTAAAAGACCCGTTGGTTGGCGTGGACTTTATAATAGAAAAAATAGGAGAACCGTGGTTCGGCGAACAACATTGTGGAATAATTGAATGCAACAGTTTGCCTTTTATAGATTTACATCATTATCCCCTATTTGGCAAAGCAAACAATGTCGCCGGTAAACTATGGGATTTGGTAATGCCGGAATCAAAAATAAATTAATAAAACATCATTTTTTATTTCTTTATTTTTTTTCTTCTACCACAACCTCTGAATCTGGATTGTAAGCATCGGGGTCCATTTCAAGATATGAAATATATTTTCCTTTGACTACAAAATCACCTAAAAATCTTAAAAAATCTTCTCTTTTATTTACCTCTCCTTTCTCTTCAAAATGCTCAATCGGGTGTGCTTCGGGAGTATATTCAAAATGTCCGCGGACTTCTCCGTCGCTAAAGACTCGCAAATGATATTGATCTTGAAAATCGATTAATTTTCTCCAACTTAAAACCTGGCCATTATCCGTCCAAGCAATAAAGTGGTTACCGAAACCCCATTTTGAGTGAAGATGTAATTTAAGTTCTTCTAAAGTTTTGCCCGGGGCTAGCCAACCAATGTGGTATTTTTGCCTTTTATTTTCGTGATGGATGATATGATGTTTCAATAAAAATTTTTGAACGGGTAGAAAAAATCCATAGATAAAATGCCAAATTTCTTGTTTAATTTTATCGAAAAAAGTCATATATTTACTATACCATAAATTCTGAATTGACAGAATGGATTTAAAATATATACTTAGGGGATGGAAACAGAAACAAAAGTGGAACTAAATAAATTATCAGTTCCAAAGGCTATTATTATAGCTGGTGTATTGGTTGCTGGAACAGTATATTTTTCTTCTATTAAACCAAAGGATGCAACGCCAGTAAACCAACAGCCAAATACAGGCAATGCTAGTTTAGAAAATGTACGAGCTATAAGTGAGATAGACCACATCCGTGGAAATATAAATGCACCTGTAAAAATAGTAGAGTATTCTGATACTGAATGTCCGTTCTGTAAAAGATTTCACACAACCATGCAACAAGTTATGGATGAATATGGTAAAAATAATAAAGTAGCATGGATTTATCGTCATTCTCCCATAGACACACTTCATTCAAAAGCTAGAAAAGAAGCTGAAGCAACTGAGTGTGCAAATGAATTAGGTGGTAGTGAAAAATTTTGGGCATATCTTGATCGTATTTATGAAATAACTCCAGCAAATAATGGTCTTGACCCCAAAGAACTTCCAAATATTGCCCTATATGTGGGATTAAACGTCGCAGATTTTAATACTTGTTTAAATAGTGGTAAATATGCACAACGTATCGAAGAAGATTTACAAAATGCTAATGCGACGGGTGGTGGTGGTACTCCATGGAGTATTGTCATTGCAAAAGATGGCAAAAAATATTCTATAAACGGTGCTCAACCATATGAACTGGTAAGGCAAATCATCGATTCAGCTCTTAAATAAAAACCATGGATTCTATATTCAATATCGATTTGCCGATTTTAATTAAGACTATCGGCTATCTTGGAGTTTTTTTCATCATATTTGCCGAATCTGGATTATTTTTTGGATTTTTTTTACCGGGTGATACTTTATTATTTACCGCTGGATTATTAGCCTCTCAAGGTTATTTTAATATCGCTTTACTGGTTTTACTGATTGTTTTGGCAGCTATTCTAGGTGATCAAATTGGATATTTCTTTGGCAAAAAAGTCGGACCAAAAATTTTTACCCGTGATGAATCATTTTATTTTAAAAAAAGATATATTACCGACGCTGAAAATTTTTATAAAAAACATGGTAAAAAAACCATTATTCTGGCTCGTTTTATTCCTGTTATCCGTACTTTTGTTCCTATTCTAGCCGGTGTAGGTAAAATGCATTATAGAACTTTTGTTATTTACAACATTATGGGAGGGTTATTGTGGGGAGCAGGTATAACCTTATCAGGATATTTTCTAGGCCAAAAAATTCCAGGCATTGACCGATATTTGATCCCAATTCTATTATTGATTATTTTTGTTCCAATGTTACCGACATTTTTCTCATTCGTTTATAGACAAATAAAAGATAAAGAGTAAAGTTTTTAAGGGGTTTCGAGCGCGACGGCGCGAGAATTTCAGGATTTTTTAAGCTTCAAAAAATCCGTACCGACAAAAACATTACTCTTTATCTTTTATTTTGTTAAATATGCTAAAATGAAAGATATGCACGAAACGATCAAAAATTTTAATAAACAATTTCTCTACGAACCTGAAATAAAAAATCAAGGAAAACTGGCAAAAAAATCTAGTTTTGTCGTCGTCGGAATAGGGGGATCTGCTCTTGCTTCTGAACTATTAAAGATATGGAAACCAGAACTCGATATCGTAATATTCAGAGATTATGGAATACCTAAAATATCTCAGGAAGGATTAAAAAACAAACTTATTATTTTTAGTTCTTATTCTGGCAACACCGAAGAAGTTATCAATGCATTTTTAAAAACAAAAGAAAAGAAACTAAATATGGCAGTAATTTCAACCGGCGGTAAATTATTATCATTAGCAAAAGAAAACAATGTCCCATACATAGCATTGCCAGACATGGGTATACAACCTCGCTTGGCTCTTGGTTTGTCTGTTAAGGCATTATTAAAATTTATTGGAGAAAAAGATGAATTAGAAAAAATTAGCCAGTTAGCAACAACCTTAAATCCTGTTGATTACGAAAAAAACGGAAAAAAATTGGCCCAAAAAATAAAAAATTATGTTCCTGTTATTTATGCTTCAAATCATAATTTGTCTCTGGCCTATAATTGGAAAATAAAACTAAACGAAACTGGCAAAATTCCCGCTTTCTATAATGTCTTCCCTGAATTGAATCACAACGAAATGACTGGTTTTGATATAAAAGATGCTACCAAAGAATTGGTTAATAAATTTTATTTTATTATTCTAAAAGACACAGAAGATAATCCAAAAATTTCAAAAAGAATGGGGGTGCTAGAAAAATTATACAAAGAGCGTAATTTACGAGTTGAAACAATAGAATTCAGGGGGAAAGACATCTGGCATAAGATTTTTTCCTCTCTTATTTTAGCCGATTGGGTCGCCTACTACACAGCTCTAGGATATGGACTGGAATCAGAACAAGTCCCCATGGTTGAAGAATTTAAAAAACTTATTTTGGAATAAAACTTGGCGGAGAGAGCGAGATTCGAACTCGCGGTCCTTTAAAGGGGACGACAGTTTAGTAAACTGTTGGTTTAAACCACTCACCCATCTCTCCTTATATTTAATTATTTTTCTTACCTATCTCTCCAAAATTATGCAGAAAGTATATCAGAAAAATGGAAAAAAGGTAAAAATATGATAAAGTAACAAGATAAAAGGAGACGTGTCAGAGTGGTCTAACGTACCTCTTTGCTAAAGAGGCAGGGGCTTCAAAACCCCTCGTGGGTTCGAATCCCGCCGTCTCCGCATGGAACTGGCTGACAGATTGGAAACAAAATTTCGATTAGATGTCAATCAAAAAAAAGCTTTAAATAAACTAAGTCTTTTTTCCGTCCATGATTTGCTTTTTTACTTTCCTGCCAGATATAGCGACGTGAGCGAAGTGAAACTAATAGCAGAATTAGTTCCCGGAGAAACAGCCACGGTTTTCGGAAAAATCTCAAAATTAAAAATTAGAAAAGGTTTTCGCTCTAAAATTCCGCTGGCCGAAGGAGAAATTGAAGATTCATCTGGAAAAATAAAAATTATTTGGTTTAATCAAGCCTATTTGGCTAAAATGATTCACTCCGGCGAGAGCGTAAAATTAACTGGACCTGTCACTAAGGGCAAATACGGTTTATATTTGGCTAATCCAGAATTTGAAAGAACACCAAACATATCTATAGATGCTCACGACACTTTATTTTCCACCCAAAACGGGAAAAATGAAAATCAGGGATTTTCATATCCTATTTATCATGAAACAAGAGGTATCACTTCTAAATGGTTTTATCATGCCGTAGAAAAAATGTTAAGAGAAAAAACCTTGAACAACATAGAGGATTACATTCCAGAAGATATTTTAAAAAAATATAATTTACCGACGCTTAAAACATCTTTAGTTTGGATTCACAAACCAAAAAATGTGCGTGATGCGGAATCTGCCCGAAAAAGATTTGCATTTGAGGAAGTTTTTTGTATTCAACTGGAACGCCAGCATGATAAATTTGAATATAAGAAAAATAAATCTTTTCAAATAAAAGCGGACGAGAAGGACAAAGAAGAATTTGTAAAACGTTTCCCTTTTACTCCGACTGACTCTCAAAATAAATCCATCGAAACAATATTAGATGATATGGCAAAAAGTTTTCCAATGTCCAGGCTCTTGGAAGGTGATGTCGGAAGTGGAAAAACTGCAGTAGCAGCTACCGCTGCTTATACTGTAGTAAAACAAAGACCTTTCGACTACGCTCAGGGTAAACCTCAGAATTTTGGTAATTTGCAGGTGGCTTATATGGCACCAACAGAGATTTTGGCCACTCAACATTTTGAATCTTTTATACAGTATTTTAGACACTTACCAATAAACATAGGACTTATTACCGGCTCTGGTTGTCATAAATTTCCTTCTAAAATAAATCCTTCCGGCTGGACTGATATTTCTAGGGCACAGCTTCTAAAATGGACGGCAAATGGAGAAATACCGATTCTAATAGGTACTCATGCTCTTATTCAAAAATCGGTTAAATTTAAAAATTTAGCTTTAGTGGTAATAGATGAACAACACCGATTTGGCACAGCCCAAAGGAGAAAGCTGGTCAGAAAAGACAATATCGCTCCCCATTTACTTTCTATGACAGCCACACCTATCCCTCGTACTTTAGCCCTTACAATTTACGGAGATCTTGATCTTTCCCTGTTAGACGAAATGCCAGCTGGCAGAAAACAAATAATCACGGAAATTATCATGCCAAGCAAGCGCAATGAAACTTATGAAAAAATTAGAATGGAACTGAAAAATAGCAGACAGCTTTATGTCATTTGTCCAAGAATAGAAGAACCAGACCCTGCTAAAGAAATGGCAGTCCAAGCAAAGTCTGCCATAGCCGAAGCAAAACGTTTAAAAAAAGAAGTCTTTAGAGAATACGAGATCGAGGTACTTCATTCAAAAATGAGTAAACAGAAAAAGGAAGCTGTCATGAAAGATTTTACGGAAAATAAAATTGATATATTATGCGCGACTTCGGTAGTGGAAGTGGGAGTAAATGTGCCAAATGCCACAATGATAATTATTGAAGGGGCAGAAAGATTTGGCTTGGCTCAACTTCATCAGCTTCGTGGACGGGTGATTAGAAGTAATCATCAAGCATATTGTTATGTTTTTGCAGACTCTAAATCTCAAAAAACAGCAGATAGATTGAAGGCACTAAAAACTGCCAAAAACGGTTTTGAATTAGCAGAATTAGATCTTACTTTGCGTGGCTCTGGGGAACTCGGGGGTACAAAACAGTGGGGTATTTCTGATCTCGGAATGGAAGCCATAAAAAATATAAAAATGGTAGAAGCCGCTCGCACTGAAGCTATCCGTTTAATTTCCGAAGACCCTGAACTTTCAAAATATCCTTTATTGAAAAATAAAGTCAGGGAGAAAGTAAAGGAGTTTCACTTTGAATAAAATTAATTTTGTCCGTCCTCTAGGATTTGAACCTAGGACCCTCGAGGTATAAGCTCGATGCTCTAACCAACTGAGCTAAGGACGGGGGTTTTATGCTTTTACCTTCTCTTTCTTTTTTGGTATTATGCCATGAGCAGTGATTAATTTATCATACTCATCTTGCTCCAGAGTTTCAACTTCTATCAGTTTTTTGGCAATAGCATCTAGTGCTTTCCTGTGTTCAGTTAAAACTTTCTCGGCTGATTTTATACCGTCATTTATAATCCTTGAAACTTCAGCGTCAACTTTCGTAGAAACTGTTTCGGAATATCCTTCTTCTCTAATTTCACCCCAAGCCAATTTCCCCCCTTCATTTCCTAAAGTGACTGGACCGATTAAATCAGACATCCCCCAACGGGTAACCATAGCGCGGGCTAAATTGGTGGCTACCTGCAAATCACTGGATGGACCGGTAGTAATATCGCCAAAAATCATTTTCTCCGCTACATACCCTCCCAGAGACATGGCAATATCATCTATGAATTCTTTTTTAGATTGCAATCGTCTTTCTTCCAGAGGTAATTTTAAAGTATATCCTCCGGCATTACCACGGGCAATGATAGACACTTTATGCACTGGATCAGCATAAGGAAGCACTGAAGCAACTAGGGCATGTCCTGCTTCATGATAAGCGGTAATTTCTTTTTCTTTTTTGGAAAGCAAATGGCTTTTCCTTTCAGGCCCAAGCATCACTTTTTCAATAGCCCGAATTAAATCAAATTGAAAAACTTTTTTGCGATTTTCTCGAGCTGCCAATATCGCTCCTTCATTCATTAAAGAATATAAATCAGCGCCAGAAAAACCGGGGGTTCGTTCGGCAATCAATTTTAAATTAACATCTTCAGCTAATGGTTTTAATCGCGCATGAATATTCAAAATCTCTTCACGGTCTATTCGATCCGGCAAATCAAGCAGTACTTTTCTATCAAAACGTCCCGGACGAATAAGGGCTGGATCAAGTACATCAGGCCTATTGGTAGCGGCCATAACAATCACTTTTTCATTTGGTTCAAAACCGTCCATTTCCACTAAAATTTGGTTTAGAGTTTGTTCACGTTCATCATTCCCTCCTCCAAATCCACCCCCACGAGTCCTGCCTATTGCATCAAGTTCATCCATAAATACAATAGCCGGTGCTGCTTTTTTAGCCATTTTGAATAAGTCACGCACACGAGAGGCGCCAACACCCACGAACATTTCCACGAATTCGCTTCCAGATAAGTGGAAAAAAGGCACCACTGCTTCTCCAGCCACTGCTCGCGCTAACAATGTCTTACCCGTTCCTGGAGGGCCAGTTAGAATTACTCCTTTAGGAATGCGAGCTCCAATATCTAAAAACTTTTTCGGGTTTTTCAAAAAATCAACAATCTCTTTCAGTTCTTCTTTGGCTTCTTTGCATCCGGCCACGTCTTTAAAGGTCACTTTATTATTTTTGTCATTCGGGTCAGTGATGCGGGCTTTGGATTGACCGAAAGTAAATGCTTGCATGCCTGCTCCTTTTACTTGACGTGAAAGATACCAAAAGAAAAATAAAATAAAAATAATCGGCAAGAGAAAAGGCAATAAATTCATCAGCCAATATTTGAAACCGCTTTCATTCTTCACTTCTATATTTGTTGCGTTTAAAGCTTCCGGTTTTACTCCGTAATTAAAAAGAGTTTGAGAAAGAGAGGATTCAGTTTCTTTTTTAGAAATTTTTATTTCATCATTTTTATAGGTAATTGTTAGTTTTTCTCCCTCTACTAAAATATTCTTCACTTCTCCGGCTGAAACACTTTTAGCTAGGTCAGAAAGAGGAATTTCTGAGACACTTTTTGAAGTACCGGATATCATTAAATAAAAAGCGGTAATAGTAATAAAAATCAAAACAGCTCCAAGCATGTTGCCAGAAAATTTAGGAATCTCTTGCTTTTTTTTGCCCTTATTTTTTATGTCTTTTTGACTCAAAAAGTTAAAATCCATGATTCATCATCATAGCATAAAAAAGCCAAAAATTAAAATTATTAAAATATGCTAAGATTAAAACATGGCTAATTATGCCGAAAATAGAAAAGTAAGATTTGATTATGAAATTTTAGGAAAATATGAAGTTGGTATTGAGCTTTTAGGTATGGAAGTTAAATCTATTAGGAATGGAAAAATGTCTTTAGAAGGTGCTTTTGTGATAATCAGAGGAGGAGAGGCTTTTTTAATAAATGCTAATATTCCACCTTATCAACCAAATAATGTGCTAAAAGATTATGACCTGCTTCGCAATAGAAAACTTTTGATGACAAAAAAAGAAATAGCAACCTTGGCGGGTAGTGAAAAAAATAAAAGTTTGACAATAGTGCCAATTTCAGTGTATAATAAGGGTAGAAAAATCAAAGTGGAAATTGCTTTGGTTAAGGGTAAGAAAAAACAAGACAAACGTGAAAGCATAAAAAAACGCGAAATTGACCGCGAAATCAGGCGCGAGTATAAAGGACATTGATAAAAAAATATGGGGATGCAAGGCATAGACAGTGGGTCTAATGTAAAGATGCATGTCGAGCATGAACATAATCTCGTTAAAATTTGTTCAAATGTTAATTGCAAAATTAACTTCCAAAGCTAGAGCAATCGCTTCTCCTTACTTCGGTATGGCAGAATTTGCTTTCGCTTCAGTTTCCGCTTCGGTGTAAGCTGATGTCTTTCTCATAGACTTCCGATATATGAGAGTTAGGCATAATATTATCGGGATAGTACCGATGCTTTCCTGACATCGGGACAAAATAAAGGGAATCGATTAAAAAATATTTTGCTCGTTTAATAATTTTTTAATTTAAATCAAAAACGCGTCACACATGTAGATTTCTTTACAAAAACCTTCTGCACGGGGATTCGATTTCCCCCATCTCCACCACTTCGCCTCACTTGCTACGCTTTGTTCGGCTTCGCGGTGCAGGCACACAAAAACCATTTATGTAATTTATTATTGCGAAGTGGTGTCCCGCATAGCTTTAGCGGCGTGGGACTTTGTTATATAATATATTAATATGTTTTATACTTATATTTTAAGAGAAGCTCTATTGATGGGACAAAATATGTTGGTCATACATCAGACTTGAAAAAAAGATTACAAAATCATAACCAGCATCAATCAAAATACACTTCGACAAAAGCACCATATATTTTAATTTGGTATTGTGCGTTTTTGACTAAAGATAAAGCTATAAATTTTGAGAAATATTTAAAAAGCTCGTCAGGTTTCGCTTTTTCAAATAAAAAATTAATTTAAAAAAAATGGCGAAGAGATAAAAAAGTTGCTAGTATAAGGATAATTATGATTTTGGTAAAAAAGATATTGAAATTAGGGGTGCTAATCTTTGTTTTTGCTTTTCTGGCTTTTGCTCCCAGCGCTTTTGCCGAAACCACTGTATCGGGCGTTATAGATACGAATACTACCTGGACATTGGCAAACAGCCCATACATCGTGGATAGCGACATTAATATTGCTAGTTCTACAACTTTAACTATTGAAGCGGGTGTCATGGTAAAATTGGCTCCTTTCGTCAGGATAACGATGGATCAAGACGGGACCATTTCTGCCATTGGTACACCCACAAATAAAATTTACTTTACCAGTTTGGTAGATGATGAAATAGGCGGAGATACAAATGGTGATGGAAATGCTACTATCCCCGATCTGATAACAGGAGAATATTTCTGGAGTGGAATTTACTCTTACGGAGGTAATTTAGGCATTGTGCTTAGCAACGCTGTGGTTCGATATGCCGAGCGAGGTCTTTCACTTAGAGAAGCAAGTGATGTCCAAATAGCGGATTCAATTTTTGAAAAAAATTTCATAGGCATTGAGGACCAAGGTAAAAATTCGGTGAATATCTCAAATAGTGAAATTATGAATAATAACGCTGGTATTTCTATTTCACAAATA
>Ga0209541_10015856_pt1 | contig 11201 bp, 8 predicted proteins | sample RifCSPlowO2_01_FD_184027 | JGI IMG/M metagenome (GOLD analysis project Ga0209541, IMG submission 184027) | Groundwater microbial communities from Rifle, Colorado - Rifle CSP2_plank lowO2_0.1 (SPAdes) (version 2) | ecosystem: Environmental > Aquatic > Deep subsurface > Groundwater | place: Rifle...
TGATTTTATGAATGCTGTTAAAAATAATACTAATTGGAATACAAAATATGTTAAGACTAGAGAAACTTGCGAGACATTGAAAGCAAGAGATATTATGAATAAAATTGCCCAGGGAACTTGGATTTGCGGAGACCCTGGAATTCAATGCGATACTCTTATTAATAAATATCATACGTGCAAGAAAGCTGGGCGAATTAATGCATCTAATCCCTGCAGTGAATTTTTATTTATTGACGATAGTGCCTGCAATTTAGCGTCGATAAATTTATTGAAATTTTTAACGCCTAATGGAGGATTTGATGTGGAGAGATTTAAGAAAACAATTAAATATTTTATTGTGTCAATGGATTTGCTCGTTGATGGGGCAAGTTACCCGACTGAAAAGATAACAGAGAACTCTCATTTTTTTAGGCCATTGGGATTGGGATATGCAAATTTAGGGGCTTTGTTGATGTCTTTGGGATTGCCATATGATTCTAAAGAAGGGAGAGCTGTTGCTGCAGCGATTACTGCCATTATGGGGGGAGAGGCATATAAGATATCTGCTGAACTTGCTAGACTAGTTGGACCATTTGAGAAGTTTATAGAAAATAGAGAGAGTATGCTTGATGTAATTAAGATGCAAAGAAATCATGTAAGAGAGATTGATGTTGAAGCAATACCAACTGATTTAAGAGATTTGGTAAATGTTGCATGGGATTGCTGGAGTGAGGCTTTAGAACTCGGGGAGAAATATGGATTTAGAAATTCACAGACAACAGTTCTAGCGCCAACTGGAACAATTGCTTTCTTGATGGATTGCGATACAACTGGAATTGAGCCAGATATTGCTTTAGTAAAATATAAAGTATTAAGTGGAGGAGGAATGTTAAAAATAGTTAATCAGACTGTTGCTTCTGCCTTAAAGAGAAAAAGTTATAGTGAAAGAGAAATAGAGGATATAATGGAATATATTGATAAGAATGATATGATTGAGGGTGCGCCACATCTGAAAGATTCTGATTTGACTATTTTCGATTGTGCATTTAAACCTGCAAAGGGAAAAAGGTCTATTCATTACAAAGGGCATATAGAAATGATGGCTGTAGTTCAGCCATTTATTTCTGGAGCAATTAGCAAGACAGTAAATATGTCTGAAAGTTCGACTGTTGAAGATATTGCAAATGTATATATCTATGCTTGGGAAAGAAGATTGAAGGCAGTTGCAATTTATAGAGAAAATAGCAAAAGAAGCCAGCCGTTAAATACAAAGAAAACAGAAGGTGAGATTGTTAAGAAAGAAGAAAAACAGAAATTTAGAGAGAAGATTTCTCTGCCCCAAACAAGAAAGGCGCTCAATCATAGATTTGAAATTGCAGGGCATACTGGATATTTATCTGTTGGGCTGTATGATGACGATAGGCCTGGGGAAATTTTTGTTACTATGGCAAAACAGGGTTCAACAATTAGAGGGCTGCTTGATGCGTGGGCAAGGTCGATTTCCTTGAATATGCAATATGGTGCGCCTGTAAGTGATTTATTTAGAAAATTTAGACATCAGAAATTTGAGCCATCTGGATTTGTTAAAAATGAGGGCGGTGGAGTGATAGATGAAAAAATAAGCCCGATAAGAACTGCTTCATCTATTGTGGATTATGTATCTCAATTTATGATAAGTAATTTTGTTGAAAAAACCAAGATAGTTGAAACTGGCGTAGAAGATTTTGAGGAAACAAAAAATCAGCAAGCAGAACTTAGTGATTTTGGCAATGAAGGTATAACCTGCCCAATATGCGGGGGGCCTGCGAAGAGAATTGGGAATTGTGCAATAAGATGCACGAGCTGCAATCAGACGACGAGAGGCGGATGCGGGGAATGAGTAAGTTTTGATTTAAACTGCTTTGTTTTCTAATTGATTTTCTTGCTTTTCGCGTGTGCCATTCATAACTTCTCGGTAGATTGTTTCCCAATGTTTGCCCTCTTCGTAGAATTGTGCAAATCGTTCGGCGTAACCTTGATTCATCCAATCTTGAAATGCGCCGTCCCATTCTACATCTTTTTTTTGATAATTACTTTGTTCGTACTTGAATTTTTCCAGACATTTTATTTGAATTAAAGAACGATCATTAAGGCCGCATTGCGAAACAACTTCTTTTAATGTGCAATATTCGCTTGGGCAACGCTCGCATATTTCTTCTATTTTTTCTCTGTGTAGCATGAAAAGTAGGGATAAAATTAGAATTTAAACCTTATCAATATTTTTTATATCTGGTTTTTAGAGATTTTTCTTAAGGGGAAGATAAATTATCTTAGATATACAAATGATGTGATTTATAATAATTTTATAATATTAATCACTAAGAATTATCTTAGATTCATCAATAATTGTATAAGGTGGGTTTTTTGTTTTTTAATGTAGCTTACATATTATTGTGATAAACTTTGTTTACGCAAAATTTAAAAGGGATATTTTTCAATAAGGTATATGGGAATTAAAAATTTAAATTCTGGGAGTTTTGATGAGGCTGTTAAAGATGGAATTAGCGTCGTTGATTTTTATGCTGATTGGTGCATGCCATGCAAGGCACTTGGACCGATGATTGAACGGATGTCTGAGAAGTTTAAAGATGTGAAATTTGGCAAGATAAACGTCGATAAAGAGATTGATTTGGCACAGAGGTTCATGGTTATGGGAATACCTACAGTAATATTTTTTAAAAAAAATGAGCAAATTGACAGATTTACAGGGCTTGTATCAGAAGAAGTATTTTTGAAAAAAATAGAGAGCTTGTCCAGGAAAAAGTGAACATTTAAATAACGATTTTTTCTACAATTCGTATTGGTCTCGTAGCTCAGCCTGGCTAGAGCACTAGGCTTTTACAATCAAGCGAGCTCAATTGGGCTTGTTGAAGTAACCTAGGTGTCGCGGGTTCAAATCCCGTCGGGACCATTTTGTTCACCCAGCGAGAAGCTTCGCAGCAGCTTCAGAAAATTGCGAGAAAGCCCGCAGCAAGAGCGAATGAACTAATCAAATCGTCGCAATGAAGAGATAGGAATTATTGCAGCCAATCTCCAATAACTATTTATATTTATTTTTATTATAGATATAATGGCAGATAACAGTTATATCGATTATGTAATGGGGAGAATAGAAGAATTAAGACAAGAGACTAGGGGGAGAGAGACCATAGAGAGATGTTGGGTCCTGCCAGATTCTGAATTGATTTATCAAAGAGCTACGAAAAGAGCTAAAGATATAAAAGCTGGAAGAGTAAGAACAGATCAATCAGACTAATCCTTAAGAATAATTTTTAACTGTGTTTATCTAATCCTGGGGCGAAAAGTTTAAAAAGCCAGTTTTATACCATCTTTTATCATCCCCCAGTTAAAAATAAACTTTATAATTAGCTAAGATAAATGCACACATTACAGCCCAAACATACAAGATTGAAAGCAGAAGAAGTGAAAAAACTAGTTGAAAAATATAATATTTCTGTGTCACAATTGCCTGTCATAAAACAAGAAGATCCTGCTTTACCCGAGGGAAGTGTGAAAGGAGATGTAATAAAAGTAGAGAGAAAGGAAGAGGAAAAAATAATAAATTATTTCAGGGTTGTTGTATAAAATGATAAGAAGCGAAAATATTTTAGTTGAGAAATATCTTAAGCAGCATTCTTTAGTTGAATCTAATATTTTATCTTTTAACGATTTCTTGCATAATAAAATGCAGCAAATTGTAAGTGAAATAAACGATTCACTTAGCCAAGAAGATATTGAGATAAAAATAGGCAAAGTTAGAATAGGAAAGCCAAACATTGTTGAAGCGGATGGAAGCACAAATATTTTAACACCGATGATTGCAAAAATAAGAAATTTAACTTATTCTGCTCCAGTTTTTGTTGATTTAAGCGTTAAATACGCAGATCAAAATGACGACGCTGAAGTTGAAATTGGAAGAATACCTATAATGGTAAGAAGTTCTGCATGTACAACAAATGGCATGAGCCCAGAAGAATTAAAAGAAAATTTTATGGACCCACAAGACCCAGGAGGATATTTTATGATTAATGGAAATGAAAGAGTTATAGTAATGTCAGAAGACCTTGCGCCAAATCAGCCATTTATTGAAGAGGGGAGATTAGGGCTTACATTAAGAATATTTTCTCAAAGAGGATCATACAGAATACCTACAACAATATCAGAAACAAATGATGGAATATTAGAATTAACATTCAGCAGACTAAGAAATATTCCTGCAATAGTTGCTTTGAAAGCGCTTGGAATGACAAAAGAAGTAGATATTGCAAAAAATATAGATTTTGAAAATGACTGCCTTATAGTAAATCTTTATGAGTTTACTAAACTTCAAAGTGCTGAAGATGCAATGATGTATATTGCAGAAAAATCAGGGATACAGGGGACAAAAAAAGAAATATTGGATAGAGTTAAACAAAGGATTGATTCATTCTTGCTTGCGCATATTGGAATGGACAAGAGTTCAAGAGAAGAAAAAGCAAAAACATTGTGCAGATTACTTCGGACATATTTGAAGGCAAAAGAAAATGATAAAATAAGAACAGATAAGGACCATTATGGCAATAAAAGAGTAAAATTATCTGGAGATTTGATGACTGATTTATTCAGAGTAAATTTTGGAATACTTATAAGAGATATACAATACTCGTTGCAAAAAATATCTAAGAGAAAGAAATTTTATTCTTTGAAGACAATATCTAAATCTACTTTATTTTCCCATAGAATTGAGAGCGCGATAGCAACTGGCAGTTGGATTGGCGAGAAATCAGGAGTTACACAGAATATGGAAAAGAATAATTATTTGGCAGTATTATCTCAATTGCAGAGAGTAACGAGTTTATTGCCTGGAGAACAGGAAAATTTCAAAGCAAGAACATTGCATCCTACACATTATGGAAGATTCTGCCCTACAGAAACGCCCGAAGGAACAGAAATCGGGCTTAGAAAGAATCTTTCTTTATTGGCTAAAGTTTCTACATTTATTAATTTTGATGAAAAGGCAACAGTGAAGAAGTTTAAAGAATTGGGCTTAAAAGAAGAGATTGGAGAAGATGTTTTCTTAAATGGTAAATGTGTTGGTTTTGTAGATAATGGACCTGAGTTTGCTAAAAAAGTAATAGGGCTAAGAAGAAAAGGAGAATTGCCAATAGAAGCGAGCATCAGATATGATGAAATGCTGGGACAAGTTACAATATCTACAGAAATAGGCAGGGTTTTAAGGCCTCTTTTGATTGTTGAAAACGGTGCAAGCAAATTGAAAGACGAACATATTGTTGAATTGCAAGAAGGAAAAATTGGATGGCATGATCTTATTAAGCAAGGAATTATAGAGTATATTGATGCAGCAGAAGAAGATAATGCATTTGTAGCAATAAAAAAGGAGGATATAACTGATAGGCATAGCCATTTAGAAGTTCATCAAATTGACCTTTTTGGGGTTATTACAAGCCTTGTTCCTTTTGCAAATCACGACCAGAGTTCAAGACTTAATAGGGGAAGTAAAACATTAAAACAAAGTTTAGGAATTTATGCTGCAAATTATCTTGTTAGGTTAGATAGTAATGTTTCTATATTACATTATCCACAGAAGCCATTGGTAAGAACATTTACTTATGATGTTTTAGATGTTTATCCTGCTGGGCAGAATATTATTGTTGCGATTATGCCTTTTGATGGATACAATATGGAAGATGCAATTGTATTGAATAGGGAGAGTGTTGACAGGGGTGTTGGAAGAAGCACTTTCTTTAGACCATACACAACAATAGAATTACAATATCCTGGTGGATTAAGCGACGAGATTTGCGTTCCAGATAAGGATGTCTCGGGTTATAGAACAGAAAAATCATATAGATTCTTAGAAGATGATGGAGTTGCTTATCCTGAAGCTCATATGATTTCTGGCGAGGTTGTAATTGGCAAGACTACTCCTCCAAAATTCTTAAGTGAAGCAAGAGATATTAGCATACAGGCGAAGAAAGAAGCAAGCGTTGCAATAAGACAGGAAGAAGAGGGAATTGTAGACACAATATTTATTACAGTAAATAGCGATGGCAATAGAGTTGCGCAAGTAAGAATGAGAGACCAAAGATTGCCTGAGCCAGGAGATAAATACTCTGCTCCTCATGGACAAAAAGGAGTAATTGGGCTTATAGCTGACCCAAGAGATATACCATTTACATCAAAGGGAATTAGACCTGACTTAATGTTTAATCCACATAGTATCCCTAGCAGAATGACTGTGGGATATATGTTAGAATTACTTGGAGGAAAAACTGCTGCAACAACTGGCAAGATTGTTGATGGCACTGCATTTACAGGGCAAACTGCTGATGAATTAAAGATGCTGCTTAAGAGTAAAGGATTCTGTTCTAATGGAAAAGAAGTGTTATATAATGGCATTACTGGAAAGAAAATGGAAGCTGAAATTTATATAGGAAATATGTATTATTTGAAACTGGTAAGAATGGTAAAGAACTTATTGCACGCAAGAGCATCTGGAAAAGTTGCAATGCTTACAAGACAGCCAATAGAAGGAAGAGCTAAAGGAGGAGGGCTAAGGCTTGGAGAGATGGAGCAGCAAGCATTAGCAGGACATGGGGCTGCATTATTATTGAAAGAAAGATATAGCTCAGATAAAACAATTATATATATTTGCAAAGATTGCGGGCACATGACTTATGAAGATGTAATTAGAAATAAGACACCTTGCCAGTTATGCGGAAATAATGAGTCTGACCCAATTGAAATATCATATGCATTCAAACTTTTAGTGGATGAATTGCTTGGACTGGGAATACATACTAAATTTACACTAAAGAACAAATACGAAAGATAAAATGATAGAAACAATAAGATACAACGAAGAGCGAAATGCATTATCTAAATTTTTAGATGCAAGTGGCAGCTTAAGAGCGTCTATATATAATCCTTTAGATGATTTATCAGAAGTCAGAGATAAAACGCAAAGATTTCCATTGAGAGATGAAATTAAAGTTGAGGAAAGAAAATTAATTAAATCATACGATGGAGTAAAAAAATGAAACAAGATAGCTTTAGAAAACAAGTAAGGTCATTAGGGTTTAGTTTGCTTAGCCCTGACCAGGTTAAAAGATTAAGTTCTGCTAAGATAGTCACACCAGAACTTTATGATATTGATGGATTTCCTGTTGATGGAGGATTAATGGATTTAAGACTTGGAGCAGTTGACCCTGGAGTAAGATGCAGGACTTGTGGAAAGAGATTGAAAGAATGCCCTGGACACCCAGGGAGCATTGAACTTGCAAGACCAGTATTGCATATAAAATATATTCAATTAATTGAACATTGCCTGAGAAGCTATTGTTCAAGCTGTGGAAGATTAACATTATCAGAAGAAAAACAAAAAATTTATACACCGAGTGAAAGAGCTAAAAAATCAAGAGATGCTAAAAAATGCGCACATTGCAATGAAACACTTGAAAGAGTAAAATTAGAAAAGCCAAGCACATTTATGATTGGAAAGAAAAGATTAAGCCCGATAGAAGTAAGGGAAAGGCTTGTTAAAATAACTGATGATGAAATTAAGAAAACTGGAATTAATCCAAAGACAGTAAGGCCAGAATGGGCTGTTATTTCTTTATTGCTTGTGCCTTCTGTAACTGTAAGACCTTCTATAACTCTTGATAGTGGAGAGAGAAGTGAAGACGATTTAACGCATAAATTGTCTGATATTATAAGAGCAAATCAGAGATTGTGGGAAAACTTGAATGCTGGTGCACCTGAAGTTATAATTGAAGATTTATGGGATTTATTGCAATATCACGTTACAACATTCTTTGATAATAATATAACAAGAATTCCTCCTGCAAGGCATAGGTCTGGACAGCCATTGAAAACAATAACTGAAAGAATTAAGGGAAAAGAAGGAAGAATTAGAGCGAACTTGGCAGGAAAGAGAGTAAATTATTCTGCAAGAACAGTTATATCTCCTGATCCTTATTTGAAGATAAATGAAATTGGCGTACCTTTAGATGTAGCAAAAGTTATAACTGTTTTGGAATCTGTAACAACAGCAAATCTTGAATATATAAAAGAGATAGTTAAGAAAGGAGAGGTATATCCTGGAGCAAATTATGTTGTGAGAAAAGATGATAAAAAGAAAAGAATTACAGAAGATTTGAAAGAAGAAATTTGTGCTGAAATTCAGCCAGGATATAAAATAGAAAGACATTTGAGAGACGGGGATATTGTTCTATTTAACAGACATCCGACTTTGCACAAACAAGGACTTATGGCCCATTATGTGAAAGTTCTACCTGGAAGGACATTTAAACTTCATCCTGCTGCTGCAAGACCTTATAATGCAGATTATGACGGGGATGAAATGAATATCCATAGTCCACAGAGTGAGGAAGCATTATCTGAAGCTAAGATTTTATTAGACATAGACAATAATATAATTTCTTCTAAGAACAATATGAATTTAGTTGGGACAATTGCTGATGCTTTAACTGGAGCTTATTTATTAGTAAAAGAAGAGGTTGAAAAAACTGAAGCAGACCAATTGCTGTTTGGTGCTGGAATAATAAATAATGTGAATAAAAAAAAGATTTCTGGAAAAGAAATTTTTGCTCAGACAATTCCAAAGGGTTCTAGCGTAAAAGTTCCTGATAATCTTTTAAGTGATAATGGATTTGGCTCAGAAGATGGGCAGATGGTAAAAATTGTTGATAAAGAATTTGGAAGAGCTGGAGCCATAGATTCTATAAATAAGGCATTTATGCTTGGAACGCAATATCTTTTTAGAAAGGGATATAGCTTATCTCTTGAAGATTTGAATGTTTCGGACAAGATAAAAGAAATGACTGAAAGTGTTTTTAAGAAAGCTTATGGCAAGACAGAAGAAATAATAAATGAATATAAAGAAGGCAAACTTGAAATAATGCCTGGAAAAACTTCTGAAGAAACAAGAGAAACGAGAATATTGCAGACGCTAAATGAAGTAAGAACAGAAGTTGGAAATATAGTCAAAGAACATTTTCCATCAGACAGCAATGTTAATAAAATGATTGCTCCTGGAGCTGCAGGAAGCCTTTTGAACATTACACAAATTGGATGCTGCGTAGGACAGCAAGTTATATGGGGAAACAGAATCAATTTTGGTTATAATGGAAGAACATTAAGCTTCTTTGAAAGAAGCAACTTGAGCCCTGACTCTGCTGGATTTATCAAATCTTCATTCTATAAGGGATTGACACCTACTGAATTCTTTTTTGGAGCAATAGCTGGAAGAGATAGCTTAATGGATACTGCATTAAGAACACCAAAGTCAGGATATCTTTATAGAAGGCTTGTTTATGCATTACAAGACTTAAAAGTTGAATATGACGGAACTGTAAGAGATGCATCAGAGAGAATAGTTCAATTTCAATATGGTGACGATGGCAAGGACGTTTCAAAACTCCACTTAAAAGATGATAAAGTTGCTCCTGGCGAGGCTGTTGGAGTAATAACTGCGCAATCATTTGGAGAAGCTTCAACGCAGATGGTATTGAATGTATTCCATCACGCGGGAATTTCACAGATGCAGATAACGCAGGGACTGCCAAGACTCGTAGAGCTAATTGATGCTAGAAAGAAACCATCAACACCATTGATGGAGTTATATTTAGACAAGGAATATAACAATGAAAAAGATGCAAGAACAATAGCTGAAAAGATAAAGGAAGTTAAATTGACTGAAATAATTTCTGAGATAAAGATAGATTTTGCAAATAAGAAAATAGAAATAATGCTTGACAATAAAGCTCTTAGAAATGTTCATGTTGGTGCACAGAAAATTGTAGAAAGATTAAAAGACAAAGGATTTAAAGTTAAAGGAAACGATGTGAAAATTACTTTGGATGCAAGTGATTTGGAATTTCGAGCGATTTATAAATTAAAAGAAAAATTAAAAGGCACAATAATCTCTGGAATTAAAGATATAAAACAGATTTTCGTTTCACAGAAAGGAAAAGAATATTCAATTGTAACTGCGGGCTCTAATCTTAAAGAAGTTTTGACAATTGAAGGAATTGATAAAACAAGAATTTCTTCAAATGATATCTATGATGTTTATGGCGTCTTTGGCATAGAAGCTGCAAGAAAGACAATAATAAATGAAATAAAACAAGTTATAGAAAGACAGGGGCTCGATATTAATGAAAGGCATATTAAATTAATTGCCGACGCTATGACTTCTTCGGGAGTTGTTAAAGGAGTTACAAGGATGGGAATAATTTCTGAGAAAGCGAGCATATTAGCAAGAGCAACATTCGAGACACCCGATAAGCAATTCGTTGGAGCTACATTGAAAGGCACCAAAGAAGAGCTCAATTCAGTAATAGAAAATATTCTCTTAAATCAGCCAATACCTGTTGGAACAGGGCTTCCTGGTTTGCTTGTTGAAGTTACTGGGCCATTAGTGAGAAAGGACGATAAAGAAGCAAAGCAAAAAGCGAAAGAGCAATAGAGAGAGTATTTAAACATCAGAATTCCTCTCGTGGAATTCTGAGTGTGCTCAAGAATCACCCGAAAGGAGGGGCATTTCCATGCCCCCCGCCAGTAACTGATGATTCTTGACACATTTTTAGGAAAATAAAATAAGGGAATAACTTTATAAACTTAAATAATAAGTCTGATTTAAACAAGAGATATATATTCGACAAAATGGCTATAATCAATATGCAAACAATGAGGTACATCAACTTACTTGATAAAGCGTCAAGTGTTAAAACAGAAAAATGTTTTGTCTATAATAACACAATATTCTTTGCAGTTCATAGAGAACTTGTTTCAAAAGCAATTGGGTCTGCTGGAATAAATGTAAGAATGATACAAGAACACTTGGGGAAAAAAATAAAAATAATTGCTGAGCCAATTGGTCCTGGAGATGCATCAAGATTTGTCCTTGATGTTGTAAGCCCTACAAGGTTTAAATCAATTGAAATAAAAGACAGGGCTTTTGTTATAACTGCTGGAACGAATCAGAATAAAGCGGCTTTGATTGGAAGAAACAGAAGAAGATTCTTTGAGCTGGAGATAATATTAAAAGATATTTTTGGATTGGGTTTGAAGATAATTTAATTTTTGATGGGATAGTTTAGAGACGAGAAGATAATTATGTTTGATATTATTTAAGGATTGTTTTTGATGAATGAAATTAT
>Ga0209541_10015865_pt1 | contig 11196 bp, 9 predicted proteins | sample RifCSPlowO2_01_FD_184027 | JGI IMG/M metagenome (GOLD analysis project Ga0209541, IMG submission 184027) | Groundwater microbial communities from Rifle, Colorado - Rifle CSP2_plank lowO2_0.1 (SPAdes) (version 2) | ecosystem: Environmental > Aquatic > Deep subsurface > Groundwater | place: Rifle...
TTTTCTTCGTTTTTATCGTCGCTGTTTTTTGAAGAAGCCTGGACATATCCCGCCTTTTTCAAGTCCTCCTCAATATTCTTTGCAAGTCCCGCTATCTCTGTCGCGTTCATCACTTCAATTTTCACTTCTTCAGGAAGCGGATTAAGAAGCTTCTTCGCGTCTTCGTCCATATCGCCCCAAGAGATATCTTCAACATTCCATGAGCTTATAACGATATCTTGCTGTATTGCTTCGTTTTTCCCCTTTCTATATACCTGGGTTTGAAGCGCTTGCTTGGTAAATGGCTCCACCAATTCTTCGGTATCTGCCCTGTATAAAATAACGATATTTTCCTGATTTGCCGTTCCTGCGTCAGGAAGCGAGCTAATAATCACAGTTTTAAAATGCAATTCCTGAAAACGCCTTTCAAGCAGTTTTGTAAACGCGTCTGGATTCTCTTGCGGATCGTATATCCCCACAAGAATCTCTTTCAAAGGTATCTTTTCGGTTTCTTTATTTTCAACTACTTTCTCATTGTTCTTAATAGCTTCTTTTTTTATTGATGAAAGAAAGAAAAACGCGAGTATTACCGCAACAACAAGAATAGAAACAATCAATATTTTTTTCATAACTTTTTTTTCTTTTGTCTGCCGGAGGACACGGGCTTTTTTCCGGAAATTTTTGTACGTGTCTTTACTTGCGGTACAAGTATGCTTTGCCCCGCTCTTAGAATCGGAGTCTTAAGCCTGTTTGCCCTTGCAAGTTTTTTCCAACTAACGCCATAGTGTATTGCCAAAACAGCAAGCTGATCGCCTTTCTTAACGGTGTATTTTTTCCATTTTTTGACTCCAAAAATTTTTCTTCTCAAAATGATAGACAGAGCTAATAATAATATAACTCCAAAAAGCACGATGAGCTCTACCCAAGGAATAATAGTAATAACCACTTCTTTTGTCTTTAATGATTTTTGAATTCCATTATTATTGTAGGTAAGCTCCGCTTGAAAAACAAATCTTCCGAATCTTGGCCGTGGCCATTCCCAGCGAGTAGAAACTTTCTGTCCTCGCAAAAGTTGCCAATCACGCTTGAGCGTCTCTCCTTTAAAAAAATCAGTGAGATCACGAAAATCCACGACAAGCCCATCCGTAAACTTTGAGTACTTAAAATATTCAATTTTTCCCCAACCGCTGATACGCACGTCAACTTGTGGCTTTAAAGAAATATTGCTTGTGTTTTTCGCAACAAGGCTAATATTATAAAACGGAGTCTTGGAGGTACGGTCTTCTAAAACAAAAAAATCAACCAATTCAATATTTGTAACAATCTCACCCGGAACTGTCTCATATACCCTAATGCCTACGCGAGTGACAATGGAAGCGGTGCCGCTATCGGAACTAATCTCTCCGGCTTGGGCTTTTTGAATAATAATACCGCCGGAATGCTCACCCACGTCAACATTATCGGGGATGGAAATGGTAAAAGGAATTTCCTTGGTCTCGCCAGGAGCTAGGGTTATAAGGGACTGCGACAATTTTATCCATGCCCCTATTCCATCGCGCGAATCAAGCTCGTCTTCAAGGGCAAAATTCCCCTGATTGCTCGCGACAGAATCAACCGGATACAACTTAATATTTTGTGTTACCGAGGAAGAATTAACAAGTAGCATGGCATCTTCCTTGCTTTCTCCAAGATCAAGATTATATATAAACCATGATTCAGAATATTTTATGGCAGGATTAGGATGCGCTGGATATCCTCCTACGCCGCCAGAGCTTAAAGCATACAATCCTCTGGGAGTTAAAAGTATGAACGCAATGACAATTAAAAGAAAATACGTTTTTATTTTTTTCATTTTTGTGTTTATGGCTATGTATAAAGACTTAATATATTATAACACAAATATGCCTAAAATAAAAAAATCCCGCGAAAATTTTCGTGGGATTTTTTTGAGTTTATATTGATTCAAATTTCAGCTCACTGTCAAAATTACCGTTGTTGTTAAATTCTGCGCCGTTGGATTTGAAGGGATATACTGCCCAAGTGAAAAATCAGTTATCCAGTAGTCTCCTTTTCCAAAGCTTGAAGCCGCAGTATATATATCAATGGTTGATACCGACGCGCTAAAGCAATCTAATCCTCCTTTTGTGATACTTGCCGTGCTTTGTCCTGCGATTGAATTGATGGCGCCACTGGCTACTATAAGGCACATTTTCCCCAAATTATCATTGGTTCCCGTTCCATTATAATCAAGTTGCATGACATCTTCTCCCGCTTTCCAATCACGAGCGGAAAGATTCACTGCCCACCCAGCGCCTGACCCTCTTGCATCCGAAAGTCTGAAGGCTCCCATGTCGGAAGCGGTCGCAGTCTGGGAAGAAAAAGAAACGCTAACACCCGTAAAACTATTGCTTGATGAGGCAGATAAAATATCTAAAATACCGGCGGTAACAGTTGTATACATAGTGGTGGTTTGGTTGGAAAATGCAAAAATGCTTTGTGGTCCTAAAAAAGCAAGATTAATGGCCATATACGCAACCGCGAGGGTTACTCCCGCGAGTTTCAATTTTGCTCCTAAAAAACCTTCGGAATATGCGCCCTCAGGATTTGTAAAATTTTCAGATTTTTTTGCAAGCGATATAATCTTTCTGATTTGCCAAAAAGAATAATAACTCTTTTTATTGGTATGATATTTAGCCATGGGTATTAAGCCATTTTTTTCCCATTGTGCAATTTGTGCGCAAGTACAAAAAAGTTGTTTTGCTATATATTGCTTATTGTATTTTTTACTCATCATAAAATTTCATCGTAAACTTCAAAATGTAAATTTTCAATAAAAAAACGCCTATATCAAAGCGTTTTATGAAAAAAAAGTATTCTATTGTGCTTTGATTTTTATTTTTGGGCTATTCTTGACAAAGTTCAATATATTTATTGAAATATATATTTTGCTTTTGAATTTCTTTTATAGCCTATATTCATTGTATCAAATCTTATCTATTTTGTCAATCAGATGTCTATTATTTTAGCTAATTTTAAATATAATATTCTTTAAAATTTTGAATTTTTTAATAACATCTTATAAACAAAGTTATCCACAACTTATTGTTTAAAAGCAAGATCGCCCCTTTGGGCGGCTTGAACCATGGCTTATTCTATTGAAATTATTGTACACTCAATCTCTTTACTTTTTAGCCGCACCTTTACTTTGTCGCCAACCTTATGCCCCATAAGAGCGGAGCCAATGGGCGAATTATGTGAGATAATGCCTTTGAGCGGATCGGATTCGGTTGACCCAAGCATAAGATAGGAGTGTTTTTTTCCTTCCATTTCAATGGTTACCGTGTGTCCAAGCTGGAGCGTTTCCGTATTTTTTATCGTTTGAATAATCACCGCATGTTTTAAGTGCGCATCAAGCTCAAGTATCCTCTCGTTAATGCCGCGAAGTTTTCCCTTAGCCACTTGATACGCGGCATTCTCCGAAAGATCTCCCATAGCGGCGGTTCTCCTGACTTCATCCGCCGCGGGTATAACGGATTTTTTTAAATTCTCAAGCTTTCTTTTAAGCTCAATAAATTTCTCCTCCGTAAGATGGGGGTCTGGTTTATCGTGGGTATATTTGCCTGGTTTTCTTATGGGAACTTGCATGTTGTTATTTTACTATTTTATGACGTCTTAATAATAACACTAATAATCTCTAAAATAAAATCTGCACACTACCGCAGTGGGCGCAGATGACTCTCATCTACAATATAATATAAACAGAAAAATAATTTAACAGTACCTATGTTAACTTGCCATATTTTGTTGACAAAGAAGGCTTTTTTGTTTACAATAATGTAAAGATTAAATATTAAGACCCAAAAGCTCTAGGGAGTATTTAAGAGTATTGCAACTTTGAGCTTTTGTTTTTACATTTATGCCGCCTTCGTATAGTGGTTAGTACGCTAGGTTTTCATCCTGGTAACGGGGGTTCGATTCCCCCAGGCGGTACCAAAAAAACACTCAAATGTATTGAGTGTTTTTTTGTGAAGAAAAAAACTCAAGAAAGAGTAGCCTTTCTATCATAAAGAAATGATCATTCACCCCCTTTGCCCCCCCACACCCTGCCCTCTCCCGCGCCGGGGAGAGGAGAATATTTTTTTTCTCCTCTTGCCTGAAGAGGAGGCCGGAAGGGGCGTGGAATGCTCGAAGAGGCTTGCAAAATTTTTCAATATAGATTAAGATAGTGTCAATGTAACTTTTCTATGGATATTCAACACGAAAAACAATATTCTATTGCGGGGAAAATAATTCGATTTGAAGGAAAGCACGCTATCATCGAACTTGAGGGTGGCAATAATCTTGCATGGCCTTCTGCGAGCCTTCCCGACGATGCAAATGAAGGAATCTCTGTTATACTTAAAATACGCACGCCCCAAAGCGAGGCTCAAGAAAAAGAAGATATAGCGAAAGCAATACTTAATCAAGTCCTTGAGTCCGAATAACCCATTTTTTCATGGAAGAAAAAATAAAATCCCCTCTTTCGCGCCAAAACCCGAAAACGAAAGAAAAAACAAAAAATATTTTCGTAAAAATCCTACAATGGTTTGCAGTTTTAGCGACCATTGTTTTTATTTTAGGAGGAATTGCTTTTATTTCGGTGTTTTTTTATGAACAACTCCACGAAAACAAAATTTTTCCGGGCGTTGCAGTGGGAAACATAAGCCTGGGCAATAAAACGCAACAGGAGGCGCTGATACTCCTTAATTTAAAAAAAGACAAATTCATAAACGACGGCATTACTTTTTTTTATGGCGATGATATGATGGTTGTGTCATCAGAAATTTTATCAAGCGATCCAGACCTCTCAAAAAGCATAATCACAATAGACGCGAAAAAAAGCGTTGAGAAGGCCTATACCTACGGAAGAGGAAGCAACTTGATGCAAGATGTTATCCAGCAAATATATAATGCCATATACAAAAAAAATATTCCTGTGGAGTTCTCCTTAAATGAAACCGAAATAATAAATATTTTAAAAAACGAATTTGCCTCATTGGAAAACCCAAGCCAAGACGCGCATCTTATTATTAACGGAGACGATCTTTTGGTCACTCCAGAAAAGGAAGGAAAAATATTCGATTACGTCTCGGCGATAAAAAAACTAAAAAATAATCTGTCGCGGCTTGAAAACGATCCAATTGAACTTAGCTACATAACCACTGCGCCAAAAATATTCGCAAAAGACGCTCAAGATATCATTCCGCTTGCAAAAACATTTTTAAACACAACAACTCCAGCGTTCGTATATAACGAAAAATCATGGAAAATATCGCGCAAACAGCTTATTGACTGGCTCGAGCTGTCTTCCGTAAAAAATAAAAAAAGATCGAATCAAATCAGTCTGCAGTTAAATAAAGAGAGTGTCGGCATCTTTTTGGATGATGCGGCAAATGAAATAAAAATTGATCCCATGGACGCGAAATTCGAGCTTGTTGACGGAAGAGTTACGCAGTTTCAAATAAGCAGAAACGGCAAAAAACTTAATCTGGAATCGAGCTATCGCAAGATAAACCAGCAATATTTTGAGGAAGGGAAAAATGAAATTGAACTTATTGTTGATATTATTCCGGCAAAAGTGGCTACCGAAGATGTCAATAATCTGGGAATAAAAGAACTCTTGGGAGTTGGCGCTTCCAATTTTTCCGGAAGCCCAAAAAATAGAAGGCTCAACATTGCCAATGGAGCGAAGCTTCTCAATGGGATTTTAATAAAACCGGGAGAAGAATTTTCGCTTCTCAACGCACTCAAACCATTTGACGATACCAACGGCTATCTTCCCGAGCTTGTCATTAAAGGCGACAGGACTATTCCCGAATTTGGCGGAGGACTCTGTCAGATAGGGACAACTACTTTCAGGGCCGCTCTGTACTCCGGCCTCCCGATTACAGAGCGTAGGAACCATTCGTACAGAGTAGTATATTATGAACCGGCGGGAATGGACGCTACTATTTATGAACCGGCTCCTGATTTTAAATTTATCAATGATACGCATGGATACATTCTTATCACGACGGAAATGAATAAAGACAATCTTGTATTTAAATTTTATGGCACGCCGGACGGCAGAAAAGCGGAGGTGACAACTCCAAAAATTTATAATATAACCCAACCCGGCGAGCCTAAATATATCGAAACCGAAGACATTCCCCCGGGTGAAAAAAAACTGGTTGAAAAGCCTCACAATGGAGCTGATGCCGATTTTGATTATACGGTAACATATCCTGATGGAAGAATAGAAAAAAAGAATTTCGCAAGCCACTATGTCGCGTGGAGAGAGACATGGCTTGTGGGAAAGGATCCGAATGCTCAAAGCGCCACATCCACTCCCGAAACGCAAGGTTTGATAAGTTCATTTAACTAGTTTGTGCTTTACAAAATAAAAAAGATCGGAAAAATCCGATCATTGTTTTACGCCAGCTTCCTTATATCAGGTCTTCATAATTCAATTATGCGCGAAAGATAAAAAATATTCGCTGAAGTTCAACTGGTTCTATAAAGAAACTGGCTATGCCTACTAAGATGAATATCTGCCAATAATCTGCAGACAAGGAAACGTGCTTGAGGGGAAATCGAGCTAAAAGCCGGATCATCCTCTCGCAAGTTCCCCGCTTGTCGTGCCTGCAGATAATTGGGCAACAGGAGAAAGGAGGTTCTCCAGATTTTACCCTGGAGAATTTGATTCCTCTTGCCCAAATACCACAGGCACATCCCTCCGAATGCGGCACAAAAAGCCTTTGGGGGGGGGGGTTGTCTGCAGATTATTGGTAGATAATAGATATTAGATGAGCAACACTCTATATTAGCACGATATGAAATAATTGTCAATAAAATATGGAAAGAATTGATTTTTTTGTTCTATTTAAGCAAATATTCATTACATTTGTAAGCCGTACATATACATTGTTTTTCTTTACTAAAAGTTGCAAAGAACAAATGAACCACCTCAAAGCTCGCTGACGAGGTATCAATTGGAATTTTTCGTAGCATCGTGCCCGAACTCCTCGTCCGCCTTGGGCGGATTCAAAAATTAACATAAAAAAGACACAAAATAGATGTGTCTTTTTTATTTTTGCTTTTACTGCTGTATGGCGTCTATTGCTCGGTTATAATCTCTATAACCTTATGCTTTGAAGTTTGTCCCCGGATAATCGTAATATGTGATTTTGGAACTGTAAATGTTTGGGAAAGAAGAGAGATGATTTTCTCATTTGCCCTTCCCCCCGCAGGCGCTACGTGTATTTTAATTTTGTAAACATCTTTTTCAATCTCAACAATTTCTTCGCGAGCCGCGCGTGTTATGACCCGCACCCGTATTGTCTTTTTTTTCATATCATTATATTTTTTCAACCAATATAAGCTCGCTTGCGCCAAGGCTCTCGTCGTACATCGCGAATGTAGCCTTGGAAAACATTCCGGCAAGGGTCCCGGGATTGACAATGTGCGTATTTTCTACGGACTCCTCCCAAGGAATATGGGTATGCCCGTGAAAAACAACGTCGTATTTTCCCGTCAAAGCCAACTTGCGCGCGTCTTTGGGGTGGTGCGTCCACGCAATGTTTTTAGCGCCAATTCTCACTTCTCCAAAAACTTCAAAAATTTTTATATGCTTGTTATTTCGCGCGGACTCCGAAAGTTCTGAAAACTTGTCGCAATTTCCGCACACATAATATTGGTTTCCGAAAATTTTTTTGCAATGACATCAAGGGTTTGCCCACTTGCTATGTCTCCGCAATGTATTAATATTCCAATGCCATTTTTTTTTATATATTCCAACGCCTTAAGGGTATTTGGAATATTATCATGGGTGTCAGAAAATATCGCTATTTTCATATTTTCCTAATTCACTAGCTTTTGTTTTAAAAAATCTAAAACTTTTTTTGAGGTTACTGCATTTTTTACATAATCTATAAATTCTTTATTTTTTTCTGCATCCGCGCTTGAGCCAGATTGCGAATATTTGAGAATTTCTTCTTGAACGCTCTTTTGGATTTCTTCCTCGGTGGCGGAAATATTATACTGTTGTACTATTTTACGCAACAGTATCGCCACCTTGATTCTTTGAACCGCGATCGGCGTAAATTCCAATAAAAGATCTTTCCTTGTCTTTTTTATGTGCGTCAAATAATCTTCAAAGTTAAGCCCGTCCTCCTGTATTCCTCGCTCAAGCTCGCCAAGCATTGATTGCGATTCGGACTGGACGAGAATATCGGGGATATCGGAAAATTTATTTTTTTCAACGAGAGCGTGAATAATGCCGTCTTCAACCCTTTTTTCTTCTTTTAACTGCATTTGGAGCAAAAGATTATCGCGTATCTGATTTTTGAGCATTTCAAATGTTTCAAAATTAAATCCTTTCGCGAATTCATCATCCAGCTTGGGCAATTCTATTTCATATACCGAAAAAATTTTTACCTTAAAATCAACAAGTTTTCCGGCAACATTCTTTTGATAATAATTTTTGGGAAACGTAAGCTGGAATTCTTTTTCATCTCCGGCTTTAGCCCCTATGAGCTTTTCTTCAAAACCGGGAATAAACTTGTTTTCTCCCACGACAACCGGCATTTTTTTGCCGTCTCCGCCCTCAAGGGGAACATTATCTTGAAAAATCTTAAAATCAACTTCAACCTTATCGCCCTCTCGCACCTCCCGCACAACAAGCTTTTCTTTGCCTCGAAGCTTTTGCAAATCGCGAATTGACCCCTCAAGCTCATTTTGGGCGACGGATATTTTCTTGCGCTCAACCTTGGAAACGTCAAGAGTTAATTTTTTTACCACGGGTAAGAGATTTACTATGGCCTTATATGCAACGGGGTTTCCAGGGACAAGCTTTATAATATCAATTTTTGGAGATCCTACGGTCATTATATCTTTTTCCTTAAAAACGGAAAAAAGTGTTTTTTTAACAGCCGCCTCAAACGCCTCTTCCCAAATTTTTCCTTCACCCACCTCTCCGCGAATAACATTGTACGGCGCCTTGCCGGGGCGAAATCCCGAAATTTTAATATTTTCAGAAATGAGTAGCGCCGCTTTTTTCAAATACGGTTCATACTCTTCGGGTGAGAGCTCTATAGTTATTTCCGCCTGCGCGCGGGCAAGATCCTTGTAACCTATCTTCATAAGATATTGTTCTTTAAATTAAATTCCAAAATATATTAAATCCCAAATCTCAATCTCCAAATCTCAAATAATAATAAAAATCTCAATTTTCAAAATTCTAAACATTTTTTCATTAAGTGATTGAATATTTTAATCCGCCCAAGGCGGACGAGGAATTAAAAGCGCTAACATGCAGGTCGAAGATGTATCCGATCCTTTATGCCTACGAATGGCAAGTATGATTTATTGGTGTAAAATTTTGAGAAGGGGGGCGATAACGATGGAAATAATCGCCATAAGCTTGATGAGAATATTGAGGCTCGGCCCGGACGTATCTTTGAACGGATCGCCGACAGTATCTCCCACTACCGCTGCCTTGTGGGTTGGCGAACCCTTGCCTCCGAGATTTCCTTTTTCAATATATTTTTTGGCGTTGTCCCATGCCCCGCCGGCATTTGCCATAAGTACGGCAAGCATAAAACCCGTTGATATAGATCCTGCAAGAAGACCGGAAAGCGCTTCTCGTCCTAAAAATATTCCCACAAGTACGGGAGAAGAAATCCCCAGGATTCCCGGAACTATCATTTTTGTAAGCGCCGCTACAGTTGAAATTTCAACGCATTTTTTATAATCCGGCTTGGCTGTGCCCTGCATAAGGCCCGGAATCTCGCGAAATTGCCTCCGGACTTCATATACCATTTTATACGCCGCCTCGCCAACCGCTTTCATGGAAAACGCCGAGAAGACAAACGTAAGCATGCTTCCCAAGAGTATTCCTATGAGAACTCGAATATCCATAAGGTCAACGGAGTTAAGCTCTACCGCCTGTTTAAATCCGATCAAAAGCGCAAGCGACGTGAGGGCTGCGGAACCAATGGCAAATCCTTTTCCTATGGCGGCGGTTGTATTCCCAACAGCATCAAGCTGCTCGGCGCGCTCGCGCGTCTCCGAACCCATACCTGCCATCTCGGCGATTCCCGCGGCATTATCGGCAATAGGCCCGTAGGCATCGGTTGCAAGAGTGATTCCAAGAGTGGAAAGCATGCCTACGGCTAAAATAGCAACTCCGTACAGCCCCGCGAATGAATAAGACAAAAAGAGCGCGATAACAAGCGTAATCACCGGAATAAACGTACTCATAAGGCCTAGAGCAAAACCCGAAATAATGTTTGTACCAGGTCCGGTCTCGGCCGCTTTGGCAACGGCTTGCGCGGGTTTATTTTTTTCTGAAGTGTAGTATTCTGTCGCAAGCCCAATTATTATTCCAGCAATAAGGCCTGTTACTATGGATCCGTAAACCTGCAAATAATTATTTGTGATAGTATACTTTGTGACAAAAAATGATGCGATGGCGATGATCACGGCTGATCCCCAGATGCCTCCGTTGAGGGTTGAATAAATAGTTTTTCTTTTTCTTACCTTGATTATTATATTTCCGATAATCGTGGCGACAATTCCAACCGCCCCCAAAAGAAGAGGCAAAAGCACGGCATTGTCTCCAAATTTCGACGACGCGATAAATCCGATTGCCATAGCCGCGATCATGGAATCAACATAGCTTTCAAAAAGATCCGCGCCCATGCCCGCGACATCGCCAACATTGTCTCCGACATTATCCGCGATAACCGCGGGGTTTCTCGGATCGTCTTCTGGTATACCCGCTTCAACTTTTCCTACAAGGTCCGCTCCCACATCGGCGGCTTTTGTATAAATGCCTCCTCCAACGCGCGCGAAAAGCGCGACTGCGGCGCCGCCAAAACCAAATCCGTAAATAATATTGGCGTCTTTAAAAATAAGATACAGAATTGTTACGCCTAAAAGCCCAAGGCATACAACGCACAGACCCATAACGCTTCCGGCGGAAAAAGCAACATCAAGCCCCCTGGAAATATCTTTTTTGCACGCTTCTGCTGTTCGAACATTGGCAATAGTGGCAATTCTCATACCGGCATATCCCGCAAGAATGGGAAGGATTGCTCCAATAACAGCGCTCACGCTGATTTTCCATCCAAGCCCCGGCGCAAAGCCGATAATTAGGGCGAGCACAATGACAAATATGGCGAGAATTTTATATTCCTT
>Ga0209541_10015867_pt1 | contig 11195 bp, 8 predicted proteins | sample RifCSPlowO2_01_FD_184027 | JGI IMG/M metagenome (GOLD analysis project Ga0209541, IMG submission 184027) | Groundwater microbial communities from Rifle, Colorado - Rifle CSP2_plank lowO2_0.1 (SPAdes) (version 2) | ecosystem: Environmental > Aquatic > Deep subsurface > Groundwater | place: Rifle...
ATGACGAGGTTTCAAAAGAGGCGGTTTCTCAACTACGCATTTTTAGCATGCAAAAATTTCGCCCTAAAGGGCGGGGTTTTACACCCAGCGAAATTTTTTGCATAAAAATATTTATCTATTTATTTTATCAAATCTGCAAGATTTCTTAACCGTTCAGCTCTATCATTCATTCCAGCCTTAAGAGCAGTATCAGCAGCATCTCCAAACCTGCCTGCTTTTTCATAAACTTCAACAGCTCTCTGATATAATTCAACAGCTCTCTCATTCATTCCAGCCTTAAGAGCAGTATCAGCAGCATGTACAAACCTGCCTGCTTTTTCATAAACTTCAACAGCTCTCTCAATTTGTGAAATGGGCAAATAATCTTTTTCAACTAATTTGGAAATTGCTATAGCTCTTGCTTCATTAGATCCTAATTTAGTGAGTATATCTTCTAAATTAATTTTTGTTTTCATATTTTATAGGAATAAGTACTAATTGATAAACCTTTCGGTCACTTCACTACTTGCAAATTACTACCAAAAACAGGCAGGCGTCCCTAAAAATATGGTCTGCTTCACTGATTATTGATAATAAGCTAGGGCTCTCAAACTTTGATTTTTTGCCTTCGGCATCGTTGCACTCCGCTATGCCCTCGCAATTTTTTATTATTTTTATTTTAGTTGCTCGGGGAAATTTTCCTACGAAAAACTTTTCTTAACGGCATAAGTTAGCCTCTAATTTGATGGTTTAAAATGGTAAAGATAATAATCCTGATTCTGGTATTTAAGGTAGCCGCTTAACTGAATAATCTGACTTTCTGATAATAAGTAATCAATACCTTCTCGCCCTAAGGTAGAGATCATCTCCTGGCTGTTAGCCATAACTAACTCTTGAGTTAGGAGCAGACGCCGATTCCATTCCAGGGCCGGGTTGCGGTCAAAAAACACAACAGCCCCATCAGCGCTGTAAGAAAAATAAATATTTCTGAAGCAAAGCAGCCTTAAGTCGCTGGAAAGATCAGAAAATGGTTCGGTTAAAAATAAGTCATCTTTACTGGTATTCTCCTTAATCCAGTTACAGAGTTCATTAAAAGACTGGTTTTGGACTATCCTTGGCTGTAATGATAACGGCTGATAGAAATGAACTGCTGAAGTAAGCAGGATCAGAAAAATCAGGATTAAACCATAAAGCAGTTGCTTCTTTCTTCGATAATGGCGGCAGTAAATAATTAAGCTTGTCAGGGCAGCCAGAGCCAGGATCAATGCCAGCTTATAATTAAAGGAATAAGAGCTTAAATCTCGATATTGGCCAGCAAAGTTAACCAAGAAAATGAATGATAAGGATAGGATCAGGAACAAGATTGATAAAACAGGTTTAGAACTAGCAATCTTAACCACCACTGTTTTTAATTCCGGCCATTTTAAGCGGCTATTCTTTAATTTGGCAGATAACCAGCTTAAGAAAAGAACCGGCAGGAAAATTAGCAGGGTTTTCTCAGAGATGATATAGGAAAGCAGCGAGCCGAGAAGCAGGAAATTATTGAAAAAATCAGCTTGATTATTTTTAATTTTCTGAAAAGAATAATAAGAAAAAGCCAGCGGCAGAAACAGTTTCCATAACGACAGGGAACGGGACAATTGCAGAGACATGAAAAAATGTGAATTGAAAATGTCAACCATTATCCCTGAAACGATGAACAAAACCAGAGGGACATACAGCAGCAGGTTAAAGAGCTTTTTCTTGCGAACGGGCATCCAACTGACAAACTGCTGTTTAGAAATAATCCAGAGTAAGCCCATGGTGACGGAATCAGCGATCAAGTCAATCGTGGCTAAGCTGACTGTGGTAAACAAAAAGGCATAAGGCATCCGAGGAAGAATTATCTCCTTCCAGGCGGCATCAACTTGGTCAAAGAGGCTTAAGGTCCCTGGTGGAGCTAAAAACCAGGCAAAAAACAATAAGAATAATATTGGAACTAGCGCTAAGGCCATATTGGGCAGGTTAAGGTTGATAATCTTTCTGGGCATGGCCTTTCTTTCAAAAGGGGTCTTCCCTTCCAAAGCTGATTTTTTTGAATTAAAAAAGAATAAGTGGATATAAAAAATCAGCAAAAAAGGAATGGTGGTGATGGAATGCATCCATAATCCTAACCCCAGGAAAAGTGTAGAGAAAAATCTTTGGCCACGAGCGTATAATAACAGAAACAGCAGGTTGAAAACCAGGGAAATAGTCCTGGGGTGCAGCTCATAATCCATGATGCTTACCGCCGAGCCGAAGGCCAGATGGTTGATAATAAACAGCACTGGGACAAACAGGCTGAACCAGCGGTTTTCCGTAAAATAAGCTGCAATTTTATAGATTAAGTAGAAAAATAGCCAGCGGGCGATAACAGTCAGAATAAATAATAGGACAAACAGGTCTATTCCGGTTTTAAGGAGAAGATAGATAAATTCATCAAAAACAGTATAATCTGTCTGGGGAGACATGGTGCCAATATCTCGTAGATAAAGTTCAGGATCCAAGCGCTGGTAAAGCGGAGGCAGATAGCGCTGCTGGTCAAAAGCAAAAACATCATACCCTGGCGAGAAAAATAGAGAAATTAAAGTATAAGCTGATAACGCCAACAGTAACAGTACAGTCGTTCTTTGCTTGGAAAGCGGAGGATTAATTTTTGCAGTAAACATTGTTTTATTTTTTAAGCCAAAAAGCGGCACTATATGATAAAAATGCGTGAAACCGCCTCACCTCGCCATAAATGACGAGGTTTCAAAAGAGGCGGTTTCTCAACTACGCATTTTTAGCATGCAAAAATTTCGCCTTAAAGGGCGGGGTTTTACACCTAGCGAAATTTTTTGCATAATCCCCAGATATATAATCACCTTAATCTTTCCAGGATTATTCTTTTTAGGATCAGATAGCCGTCTTTAAGCCGTATCTTAGAGCTGCCCAAGCGTTTGGTGTAATCAATGCCGATCTCAGTAATGGCTAGATTTTGTTTTAAGGCCTGAATGGTCATCTGAGCTTCAATGTCAAATCCAGCGGCAGTTAATACCCCCAGCATTTTTTCAACCTTAAAAGCACGAAGACCGGAATTGATGTCGTGCAGCTTTCCGCCAAACAGAAAATTGATAGCTTGCGTGTGCAGGATGTTGGGCAGCCGATGAAGAAATTTTACATCCCCCATGCTTCTTTTTCCAATGACCATATCATGTTGTGGAAAAAAACTTAGCAGCTGTGGAATATACCGTGGATGATAGGTTCCATCGCAGTCGATTAACACTACCAAGTCATATCCTTGCTGGTGGGCAATCTCTAAGGCGGAAATTACGCCTCGGCCCTTGCCGGAACCAGTTCTCTGGAAAACTTCTATGCCTTTGCCTCGGGCAATTTCCTCCGTTCTATCCTTGGAATGCTCATCAATAACCAAGATGGGAAGATTGAGTTTTTTGATCTCTTCAATCATATAAGCTATGGATTCCTCTTCATTCTTAGTGGGAAGAATTACACAAGTTTTCAAAGCGGCGTTCATGTTTATTTTAGGACAAATTGAATCTATTTATTAAGGTTTATTCGTTATAGTACGCATTAACAATTTTCAGATCCATTTAGTAATTTCAGATTTACTTGGTAATTATTGGAAAGTAATGATTTTTATACCAGTTAAATGTTTCCAGCAGGCCTTCCTTAATAGTGTATTTTGGCTGCCAGTTGATAATTGTGCGGGCTTTTTCACAAGATAAATACTGCGAATAAATTTCGTTTTTTGCTTCATTAAGGATAATGGGCGGCAACTCTGTTCCAGAAACCATCGTCAGCTGATTTACCAGATCAAGAACGCTGACAGGCGTTCCCCCGCTGAAATTAAAGGGCTGGCCTATTACCTTAGGGTCAGTCAGGTTTTCTGCTAATTGAAGGTAAGCCCTGACGGCATCCTTGACATAAATGTAATCCCGCAAATAACGGCCGTCGCTCCTGATGATTGGCGCTTGGCCCAGGAGCAATGATCTTATCGTACCGGGAATAATCCGGTTAAAGTTCAAGTCGCCGCCGCCAAAAATGTTTCCGCAGCGGGTTATGGCTACCGCAAGCCCGTAAGTCTTGTGATAAGATTGGGCCAGCAAGTCAGCACAGGTTTTGGAAACATCGTAAGGATGCGAGGAGATCAGGCGCGCCTCTTCAGTGTAAGGAAGCTGTTCATGAGTGCCGTAAGCTTTATCGCTGGAAGCTATCACCACCCGTTGAACATTTAACTGCCGGGCTGCTTCCAGAACATTCCAGGTGCCTTTGATGTTGGTTTCAAAGGTAGCTCGAGGCGATTTATTGGCTACCCCCACAATAGCTTGCGCCGCCAGATGAAAAATAGTATCTATCTCATACTCATTGATAATCCTTAACACCAGATCAAAATCTTCGACACTGCCATCGATAATAGTCACTCTATTTGGCAAGCCCAGCAATTCAAAATTAGTTTGATGAAGGCTGTCCCTGATTAAGCAGGTTACTTTGGCGCCAGACTCCAGCAGCTGCTGCACCAGCCATGATCCTACAAAGCCCGCGCCGCCGGTTACAAAAACATTCCTGTCTTTCCAGAACCCAGGAATTGAGTTTGAGATCATTTTTTGGTCCAGGGCGAATCTCCCTTAGCTGACAATTCATTGAGCAACTGCACATCCTTAAATGTGTCCATGCATTTCCAGAATTTTTTTAATTTGAAAGCAGAGATCTGCTGGTCTGCAGCCAGCCTTTCAAAGGGCTCTTTCTCCAATACCGAGTCTTCCTTCAGATATTCAAAGATGCCCCTGCTGAAAACAAAAAAACCGCCGTTAATCCACTGGTTTAACAGCGGCTTCTCTTTAAATTTGATGATAGTGTCATTTTCATCAATTTCAATGACTCCAAATTGTGATAGCGGATTTACCGTGGTCAAAGTAGCTATTTTCTTAGATTTGGAATGGTGCTCCAGAAGCTCATTTAAATCGATGTCAGCCAGGCCGTCAGCATAAGTGGCAAAGAAAACATTGTCTTTGATATGCGGCTCGATCTTTTTGATTCTCCCTCCGGTTTCCGTTTCCTGCCCGGTATCAACGAAAGTGATCTTTACGCCTAAGTCATTATTTTTAAAATAATCGCGGATGAGCTCTCCTTTATATCCCAAGCAGAGGATAAATTCATTAAAGCCATGGCTGGCATAAATTTTCATTAAATGCCAGAGGATGGGCTTAGAGCCAATTTCCACCATCGGCTTGGGGATGGTTTCAGTATATTCCCGGAGACGGGTGCCTTTCCCCCCGCAGAGAATCACGGTTTGCATTTTTAAGAACCATGGTGCAGACTATTTAAGTTTTATGGTGATGCCAGGCTATAGCTCTGATTACAGTAAAATTCTAAAAATAAAGCCTATTAATTCACTAGATTTATAAATTTAAACCGATAAAAATTGACACTTCTGAGCAACAGATCTCCCAGCCTAAAATGAAAATAACCGCTAAATACCCGCTGTACCCCTATCTGTTTTTAATCTTCATCTTCTTATTTATCTTCAACCAAAATAAAAATCAGCTGTCCTTTTCTAAGATGATTATTCCGCTGCTGTTATCACTGGGCTTGCTGCTGGCGTTATTCCTAATCCTTAAAAAATTAATGAACAGCAGTGTTAAGGCCGGCTTGTCAGCCTCGCTGTTTGCCGGGCTATTTTTTAATTATGGCAGATTGTATTCTTTCGTGCGCCGGCCGCCGCCTATTAGGTCATTATTTTGGATCGTGGCAGCAATATTGGCCTTAATATCAGCCTCAATAATCCTGATGGCGCTGTTTCGGCGACTCTGCTCATCCGGGCGCATCTCCGCCAGGCAGCCGAACCATCCTCAGAAGTTCATCTGGCTGGCAGGAACGGGATTATTTTTGTTTTTTTTAATTTGGAAAATACTGCCGTGGCTATATCTTCATATTTTTAAACCAATTCATTATCAGATCATTGACCCTCCCTGGTTTTTAGCGGCCATCAGCGCTGTTTTTGTGATCATGCTCCTCTGGATCTGGCGCTCCCATTACAGTTTTAACTTAATTAATGAATGGCTGCAAATATTTTCACTGGCATTATTATCCTTAATCAGTCTACAGCTCCTGTTAGGATTGCTGGGAAGTAATCAGGCTTCATATTCTGAAGACACCTTTGAACGGTTGCCTTTTGATCTTGCGGCGGCAAAACAAGCCCAGCTGCCAGAAACAGCTTATCCAGACATCTATTATATCATCCTGGACGGCTATGCCGGTGAAAAGGCCTTGCTTGACGTCCATAATTTTGATAATCGCCCATTCATAAATGCTCTTCAACGGAGAGGGTTTTATGTTCCAGCGGAAAGCCGGGCAAATTATCTTACCACTTATTTGTCCTTATCTTCGTCTTTAAACCTGGTTTATCTGGATTTCTTAAGCGGCAGCCCGGGAATTTTTTCCACTGACCAGAAAATACCGCACGAAATGATCCGGCAGCATACCGTGGGCAAGAACCTTCAGCAGCTGGGCTATACCTGGGTGCATTTCTCATCCATCTGGGGGCCCACGGCCGATAGTCGGTTAGCTAACATAACTTATGACCCCTCTAGTTTGGATGAGTTTACTTACTTGTTCTGGTGGTCAACTCCGTTAAGATTTTTTCTGCCAGACAAGGAAAGAACGGTGTTTATTGAAACCATGAAAAAGATTCCTGCCTTAGCCGAGGATAATCATCCGGTTTTCGTCTTTGCGCACCTAACCGTTCCGCATCCGCCTTACTTGTTTGACCAAGACGGAACGGAATTAAGCTACAGTCCTTTTGAGCCGGAGCAATGGCGGGAGAAAGAAAAATATATCTCGCAATTAAAATATCTAAACAAGAGGGTTTTGCTGCTGGTGGACCAGATTCTAGAAAATTATGAGATGCAAAACTCACCGAGAAAACCAATAATTATTATTCAAGGAGATCATGGGACGGAAAGCCAGCCGGGATGGACCAAGCAGCCTACTGAGGCTAGAGCTGACGAGCGGTCATTAATCTTTAATGCATACTATTTACCGCCGGTTGATTTGCCTGTTGATAATGCCTTTATTTCAGATATTTTTCCAGCTGCTGGTAACTACCCTGATAACTACCCTAAGCTTTATAATACCATCAGCCCGGTAAACACCTTTAGGTTAATCTTTAATGAATATTTCGGACAGGATTATCCGCTTCTTCCTGATAAGACTTATTTTTCTGATTATACCACTTCGTCGGATAACCTGACTTTTACCCCCTACAACTTTCAGGAAGTTTATCGCCAAGGCAAGTATGTCGGGTCTTTCAGTTGACACTACGATTAAGAACAATTTTTTTGGAGCAGCCAGACCGCAAAAGAAGGAATTAAGAGACTAAGAGCTGTAATTATAAGTTTAGAGGGCCTCATTAGCCACTGGACAAGCTTAGAAAAGCATTTAAAGGTGCATCTACTTTATAATTATTTGAATAAATCTAGAGCAATCAGAATCGGTTAAAAGATTAGAACAGAAAAAATAAAAAGAAAGAAGCAATAAAATTAATTAGAAGATGAAACCGGCAACTAATTTTAACATTGCTCTCATGCAGGTACTGAATAAAGGAAAAAAGTACGCCCTGAACAAGGATTTAAATGGCGGTTTTGGCACTGCGGATGATTATGGTGATTCTTTTATCTCTAAACTGATCAGCTTAGTGAAATGGAGGGCAGTCAGAATCCCGATTATTGGCATGGCTTTTCTTCAGGCCTTGCTAAAGGAAAAAGGAAATCAGGTAAAATATTATGAAGGAGATTTACCTTCTGCTGAAGAACAGTTTGATCTCATGCTGATTTATGGCTCAATCGTGGACTGCCATCATGAAAATGCCGTAGCCAGCCAGCTAAAAAAAGATTTTCCCAGCGCTAGGATTGGTTTTTTTGGAACTTTTCCCTCCAGGTTTCCAGAAGTGTTTAGCAGCGCTGATTTTGTATTATCGGGTGAAGCTGAAGCCTTCTTTATGAACGATTTTAATAGTTTGGACCAGTTAACGGGAGTTGTTAAAGTCAGCTCCTTAACTGACATTGAAGCTCTGCCAACACCAGATTTTACAGGGTTCCCCGTCCATAAGTACAGTTATTTTCCCTGCCTTAGCAAAAGGCCCTTCGTTTCCTTGCTGGCCAGCAAAGGATGCCCTTACAGCTGTAAATATTATTGCACTTACGGAGAATATCAAGGCCCAAAAATCAGGCAAAGGTCAGCAAAAAAAGTGGTAGACGATATCCTTCACGTACAGCAAAAATATGGCGTTAAATCGGTCCAATTCCGTGATCCGGTATTTGGGTTGGTAAAAACATTTATCCCGCAATTCTGCGAGGAGCTGAAAAGTCGTGGAGTGAAAATAAACTGGGGCATGGAAACGCGCCTGGATTTGTTAAATGAAGGCTTAATTAAAATGATGTTTGGAGTGGGGTTGCGTAATATTAATGTGGGTATTGAAACTAAAATTCCGGAAGTAGCAGAGAAAAATAAGCGCTTGCTGATTAAGGAGCCGCATCAGGAGAAAATCATCCAGTTCTGCAGCAAATTGGGCGTTAAAATCTCGGCCTTCTACATCCTGGCTTATGAAGGCGACACCAGGGAGACAATTAGGGAAACAATCAACTATGCTAAAAAATTAAATACCAATGTGGCCAGATTTTCTGTCTCCACGCCTTTCCCAGGCACAGGATTTTATTTGCAATTAGAGCAGGAAGGGAGGATCTTGACTAAGGATTGGGAAAAATACACTTTGCACAACTTGGTTTATAAGCATCAAAACTTTTCTCCCCAGCAGGTAAAAGAGCTGTTGGGGACAGCTTTCAAGGAATATTACTTTAGGCCAAGATACGCTCTGCAGATGCTGCAATGGCGGATTAGGGAGCTGTGGCTGTAGCAGCATAATCAAGTGGTGTCATTTTACAATTAACTTGGTTTGGCTTTATTAAAACAGTCAAGCAAAAATTGAAAGAAGAGCTTAAGTTACCAGATTTTTACTCCAAAAAGTTCTTGACCCGAATAATGATCCTCCATGAATTTAATACCCTTCCCTGTAGCGTAAATGGCTTCTGGTTTGATATTTACATAACCACTTTGACTTAATATCTATGCCGCAGTACCAGCACCATTTAAACCTTCCATTTTCATTGCAAACTGATTCGGACTGTTATGTTGACTTGTTGCTCTGCCATAAGCATAAGAAAGAACCATGTCTAAATAATCTTTCACTGTTTGGAAACGCTCATTATCAAAAACCACAAAAAATACCGCATTTTCATTAACAATCATTTCAATTGGATCTGTCATTTTACTTTCCTCAAAAATTCTTCTCTGCTAATTTGCAGATCATGTTTTATTATTTTATTTAACAACCAACGATCAACGTGTTCCGTTGGATGGTTTGGGATAATAGTAGTTCTTTCGATTAACTTATCATACGTCTTAGCTTGAGTATGACATCCTGGAAGCTCAACTACATCGGAAATTAAATAACCATCCTCTCCTTGTTCTACAATAACAGTGAATTTTTGAGTCATTTTATGCAAAAAATTTCGCTGGGTGTAAAACCCCGCCCTTTAGGGAGAAATTTTTGCATGCTAAAAATGCGTAGTTGAGAAACCGCCTCTTTTGAAACCTCGTCATTTATGGCGAGGTGAGGCGGTTTCACGCATTTTTATCATATTACAACAAGATATAGCCATATGATGTGATATACTTTTTGGCAAATTGGCAAATTTTTCTATTAAACTTAAACCACTCTAAAAACTAAAATTCTCAGGGCTTTGTAAAATTCCCTACGTTAAATGGATGTTAAATTGATGAAATTAACGTTAAATTAATCTAATTTTCTATAATTATTTAAAGGTTGGATTTACCAAAGCGGCTATGATCCATTTATTCAAAAAACTGTCGCTGTTATTCTTGGTGGCGATAGGAATAATAGCCAATATTATTGCTTTATTTATCCTGAAAATTCCGCCCTCTCTCCGCAGGATTCATGTTTTAGAAGGCTACATCATTAAGATAATAATAGCGGCAGTTGGCCTAGCCCTTATTTTTATTCCGCTATATTTTTTAATCTCTAAACACAATCAGCGAAAACAAAAATTAAAACGGATTGCAGTTAATTTTATACTGCTGGCAGTAACTGTTTTTATCTCCTTATCAATCTTGGAACTGGTTTTACAGCTGACTTCCATTAAAGGATGCCGGCAAAATGATCCCTTGATTGACCATTCTTACCGGCCCAACTGCCGGTCTAGCTTTAAGTCGGAAGAATGGACCGTTCCAGTAAGCATCAACAGCCATGGAATGAGGGATGATGAAATCGCTCTGCGAGAAAATTTTAACCACCGGATTCTGCTGCTAGGCGATTCTTTCCTAATGGGCTACGGCGTAAGAGCTGAGGACAGTTTTGCTTACCTGCTGGAGCAGAAATTGAAGGATGCTGGATTGAAAACTGATGTGCTTAACGGTGGAGTTACTTCTTACTCTCCGATTCTGGAATACCTTTATTTAAGAGAACGAAGCCTAGAATTGCAGCCGGACATAGTTGTACTGTTATTTGACATGTCTGACGTGCAAAATGATTACCTGTATGAAAAACAAGCTGTGTTTGATTCTTTCGGAGAGCTGGTTGCCGTTCCCTATGCTGAGCCTAAAAGCATCCTGCTTAAGCTATATAATAAATTAAAGGTCATAAAGTTCTTGGAAAGGTTTTTTTCCATTCTGGATGCCAGATCAGCGGGCACCGCGGAAATAAATCAGGCAAACTATTATGACCTGGATCATGACAAGTATGCCATCACCAGGGAAGGCTTGCCGCCAGAAAAAGAGCAGGAATATTGGAATTATTCCCTAGGATACATCCAGAAGATGGCTGAATTTTCCCAGGAAAGAAACATTACTTTTGTTCTAGCCACCTATCCTTACGGTCACCAGGTTTCAGCAGAAGAATGGGTCCTAGGGCGGCATAATTATGGCTTTGAACAAGGAATAGTATACAGTGATAGGCCAAATAGCATCTTAGAGGAATTCGCTAAAGATGAAAATATGCCTTTTATCAGCTTATTTGCTGATTTTAAGCAGTCGGAGGTGCGGCCGCTGTACTTTCCTTACGACGGGCATTTTAATAATGATGGGCACAAATTAGCGGCAGAAGTGTTATATCGGGAAATAAATAA
>Ga0209541_10015869_pt1 | contig 11193 bp, 11 predicted proteins | sample RifCSPlowO2_01_FD_184027 | JGI IMG/M metagenome (GOLD analysis project Ga0209541, IMG submission 184027) | Groundwater microbial communities from Rifle, Colorado - Rifle CSP2_plank lowO2_0.1 (SPAdes) (version 2) | ecosystem: Environmental > Aquatic > Deep subsurface > Groundwater | place...
AATCCTTATATTGGTTATGATAAAGCAGCAGAAATTGTAAATAAAAGTTTGAGAACAGGAAAAACTATTGCTCAGTTAGTTCTTGAAAAGAAATTATTAACAAAAGAACAATTAGACAAATTGCTAAGATAAAAACTATAACATAATCCTAAATTAACCCCTATAATACTAGAAATTAGTCTCAATCCCAAACAAATAAGTTGCATCTTTGTAATCAGCTTTAAAAAGATCAGGAATCTCAACTCTTGCAATTGGAGTAACGTTCTTTAAAGGTCCGCTTGCAAAAGATTTCCTTAAAGTAACTTCAGAATATAATGTGGGTTCTCCTTTATAAGGAAATTCTAGATCTCCAAAAACATCAGCCTCAAAACCATTTCCAAATTCGCCTAATTTACTAAAATCAATAGTATAAAGGGGAGCAATACCAACAGCTTCATCATCAAAACCTAAATCAATAGACCCACCACCACCAATTAAATTACTTAAACTATTAGTAAGGTGAGTATCCCTTATACCAACCTTGGCATCCAAAACTTCTTCATTACTTGTTTTTATAATAGTAGCAGCTTTAATATCCAAATCTTTTAAACCACCAAAAAAAACATGCCTCCCATAATAGGTTCCTTCATCAGCATTGTTTATCTCATTCAACCCACTATATCTTGCCTCTACATTTCCTATATCGACACCAACATTAGTAAGCAACCTTAATCTAAGAAAATTATCCCCTTCAGTTTCACTAGTTTTTGGTTGATAACCATACATTGTGTTAAGAGCATTATATCCACCAACTGCTTTTACAAAAGGTCCATCTTTTTTCTCTTCTTTAGTTTCTTCTACCTTTTGTTCAACTTTATTTTCTAAATTTAAAGGTTCTTTTGGTTGTTCTTGAGCATATACTGGCAAATAGCCCAATAACCACATTAATCCGCTAATAATTGTTGTTTTAATTATTGTTTTCATTTTCCTACCAAGCAATACCAAACCTTACCCTATTTAAGTCTTTCATTTTGTAACTATTATAAAATGATAATAGAATTAACCCTGTTCTTTGGCTTTATTTTTGAAATTCATATTATAACCATTAGTGTCTATTGTTAATTCAGGATTATTTAAATTCAAAATAGGGGTTTCTAAAAAAGATCCTATTTTGCTTAAATCATCTTGTATTCTTCCGCATTGAGAATGGTCTTCAGTTCCTTTGGAATGCAATCGTGCATGTTCGGCTCTTAAAGCGTTCATTTCCATAAAATAATCCAAGCTGGGATATACCCTGATATTAACAGTTCTTACTAAAGGAAGAGAATAGTCTTTTTTAAAAGGTTCTTTTAAATCTCTAGGATTAAATTCTCCTTTAAAATCATCAAAAATTTCATAAGGATATCTGGTTTTTAATGTCATTTCACCTACAGCTTCCTTGATGCTAACCATCCCGCATACATACACTTCGCGGACTTGATCCGGGTTAGTTTGCCCAATGCCTAATATACCCATAATAATGCCTAATGGTTGCATTGGTTCAACGCTTCGCAATTGAGGAGCCACATAATCGACAGTATTCTTAAATTCATAGGGTTTATCATCTTTCCCTTCTATCTTCTTTCTCAACCCTTCCAGAACTTTTCTAATTCTTGATGATTGCTTCTCTTCACCATCTTCATTAGGAGATCTTCTTGAGTCATATTGTTTTAAAGCTCCAAAAACCTTTTCCTGCAGAGTCACAAGCCCGCCAACAGTTTCATACTTTAATGCAAAAACGCCTTTTGAAGGGACCACATCGATATCAATTGTGCAAAAATCCTTAGGCAAGATATCGTCTTTAGGTATATCTACTCTAATAGTTTCCTTAACTTTCATTATTATTTTATCTTTCAATATTTCCCTTGCTATGCTTAAAAGAGTCATTTTGTCTCAATATATATGTCAAAAATCTTACCTTTTTAAACCTTTCTATTGTAACTATTAATAAGAGATAACAATAAAACAATCATTATTTAAAATAATTAAATCTCTTTTTACATAATGAAAAATTCAATAATTACTCTTCAAGAAGTCTGGAAAATATACGGCAAGGGAGAATCTAAAGTAGAAGCTCTAAGGGGTCTGAATATAGATATAAAGAAAGGCGAATTTGTTGCAGTAATGGGTGCCTCTGGTTCTGGTAAATCAACAGCATTAAACTCAATAGGTTGTTTGGACATACCAACAAAAGGATCAATTTATCTGGAAAACCAAAATATCTCGCGTTTGGAAGAATCAGAATTAGCACAGATTAGGGGCAAAAAAATCGGTTTTATATTCCAAGCATTTAATTTAATTCCAAGTTTAACAGCATTGGAAAATGTGGTGCTGCCAATGATATTTCAAGACATACCAAAAGAAAAAAGAATAGAAAGGTCAAAACAACTGCTGAAATTAGTTGCATTAGAACACAGAATGAACCACCCATCAAATAAGCTAAGTGGAGGTGAAATGCAAAGGGTTGCAGTTGCAAGGGCATTATCAAATGACCCGGAGGTTATACTAGCAGATGAACCAACGGGAAACCTAGACAGTAGAACAGGTAGGGAAATAATAAATTTATTAAAACATCTCCATAAAAAAGAAGGGAAAACTATAATAATGGTGACGCACGATCAAAATTTAGCGAGAGAAGCAGAAAGGATAATCTACTTAAAAGATGGAAAAGAAATATAATAAAATTAAAAAAACAACTTTGATTTTAGTATCTTTATTATTTTTAGTAATTATATCAAGTTTTGTAATAGCAGACCAAGAAGCAATATTAGAAGAACAAAAACTGAGAGTAGATTTAATTAGCATTACTCCAAGCCCGGTGCAAAAAGGCAAAGAATTCAACATTGGATTTAAAGTAGAGAACTACGGCAGTAAAGATTTAACCAATGTAAAAATAAACATAGCGGAAAAATTCCCTTTTTCTTTAGCAAAAGAAGAAACTAGGGAAAGAGAATTCATTACATTAAAGGCTGGTGAATCAAAAACAATAAATTACGGGTTGTTTACCAATATAAATGCGCAAACAGGCACTAACAAACTTAGTCTTGAAATCTCAATTCCCTCTTTATCTTTATCGCGCATACAAGTAGCTACTTTTGATATTGAAGTAAGCGACTTTGGACATATTATATCTATTGATCAAGTAATTACAATACCAACAAGAATTCCTCCTGGTGAAGAATCAAGATTGATGTTTAACATACAAAACAGCGGAGAAACGGCTATTAGGGATATTGTAGTAAAATTAGACTTTGATAATGTCCCTATAACTCCATTATTTACAACAAATGAAAGAAGAATTAGTTTTCTTAATACTAATGACCAAATAAGGCTGGACTTTGACATCATAGCAGATTCCGATGCAAAAAGCAAACCTTACAAAATTCCAATAGAAATTACTTTTTATGACTTATTAGGGCAAAAAACCATAAGAAACAGCACTTTAGGGGCAGTAATATATTCACCACCCCAGATACAATTTGATTTAGAAGAATCGAAAGTTTTCACTTTAGGAAAAAAAGGAAAAATAATAATCAGTGCATCTAACATAGGCCCAAGCGATGTTAAATTCTTAAGCATAGAATTAAAAGAAACAGAAGATTATGATATACTCAGCAATAAAAGAGTTTATTTAGGAAATTCAGATAGCGATGATTTTGAAACAGCAGAATTTGATATTGTTGCTAATAAAAAAACCAACCAAGAAGGTGTTAACTTATTAATAGAAGCAACCTATAAAGACGCCTTTAACAAAGAATTCAAAGAAGAAAAAACAATTCCCCTAGACATTTTCTCTTCATTAAAAGCAAAGAATTATAATTTAATACCATCAAGTAACTTCCTAAATATAATAGTTTATATTATCATAATAGTTTTCATTTATTCAGTTTATAAAGATTGGAGAAAAGAAAAAGATCTGGGCAAAGCCGTTAAAAATACAATAAAAAAATGGTTTATTGCTATAATAACATTCCTCCCAAGAACCCTAAAAAAGTTATTTTCTAGTAAGATAAAATGATTCAAGACTTTATAGAATTTGCAATTAATGGAATTAGGCATAGAAAACTTAGATCTTGGTTGACTATACTTGGTATCGTAATTGGGGTTGGAGCAATAATTGCATTGATCTCAATAACACAGGGTTTGCAGGGTTCAATTGAAGAGCAGTTTGAAACTTTTGGGGCAAACAGAATTTTCATAGCGCCAAAGGGTTTTCAAGGGCCTGGAAGCCAGAGTGAAGGATTGACAAAAGAGGATGTTGAAACAGTAGAAGGTGTGGGGGACTTTGAATATGTAACTCCTTTTTTATTCAGAACCGAAGAGATTGAATTCAAAAACGAAGTAAAATTCACAACTGTTTTTGGAATGGAAGCAGAAAACCTAGAAAAGTTTTTTGGTGATGTTGATGTAGAGACAACAGAAGGAAGATTTATTAGGGGAGGAGAAAAATTTGTTGCTTTACTAGGTTCAAGAGTTCCTACAGATATATTTGACAAAGAAGTGAGAATAAGAAACACAATAAAAGTTGCCAGTGAAGACTTTAAAGTTATAGGTATATTAGAATCACAAGGTAATGCTCAGGATGATAATTCAATAACAATCCCTTTAGACATAGCAAGAGAAATATTTGACGAACCTGATGATGTGGATGGAATGATGGCACAAGTTAAATCAGGACTTAGTATAGAAACAGTACAAAAAAGAATAGAAAGAAGGCTAGCAAGAGACGATGAAAACTTCCAAGTATTAACAGCATCACAAATTGCAGAACAAATAACGCAAATTCTTGGGGTATTCCAAATTGTTCTGGTGGGTATAGCAGGGATCTCTTTGGTTGTGGGAGGCATAGGTATAATGAATTCTATGTACACAAGTGTCTTAGAAAGAACAAGGGAAATTGGAATAATGAAAGCAATAGGCGCTAAAAATTCAGACATCTTGTATATTTTCTTAATAGAATCTGGCATAATCGGTTTAATAGGCGGTGTTTTTGGTGTTGCATTAGGCATAGGGATAGCATTTTTAGTGGAAAAAATAGCTGCACAAGCAGGTTTTAGTTTCTTACAGATTTCAGCAAGTCCTTTCTTAATTATCTTTGGATTACTATTTGCTGTTATGGTTGGTATTTTATCTGGAACATTGCCAGCAGTCCAAGCCTCTAAACTAAGACCAGTAGAGGCCTTAAGGTACGAATAATTATACCAAAAACTATAAAAAGACCCAAATTCTCTAACTATAAGGAGGAATTTTATGAAAATAAGAGGTTTTTTGCTTCTATTAATATTCATTCTTGCTATTGGCATTGTTAATGCGCAAGAAATAAGCGTAAGCAGTGAAGTAATAACAGAAGGTGTGCATCCTGGAGAGGAAGTAACATTCAGGCTAAGTATAGCCAATTTAAATAGTTTAGAAGACAAGTTTACTATATCTGCTGAGAAAACTATCGGAATATTTTCAGAAGTTGTTGAAGAGATATCGTTTGAACCAAGTTTAATCCCAATAGAAATTCCAGCCGGACAAATTGAATTAATTGATGTAACCTTAAGATTAAAAGAAAATTTAGATGCGTCAAAGGATTATGCAATTGACATTAAAGTGCAGAGCATAGATAAGTCTATAAAAGAAATACACAGGCTGGTTATAAGTTTAAAATCATTTGATGAAGTAGTTGGCATAAAATTAAAAACCCCAGAGGAAATTTCTCCAGGAAAAGATAACTTAATTACATTGGAATTAAAAAACAGGGGGGCCAGTTTCTTAGAGGATTTAGAAGTTAAACTAGATGGCCAATTTTTCACAACATCTAAAAAAATAGATGTGGCGCAATTCAGAACAGAAGAATTAGACTTTACTGTAAGGTTGGACTCAAATACAGAAGTGGGTCATTATAACTTAAAGGTAGAAATATTTGACAATGAAGAAAGCCTTATTAGTGATGAAGACTTCACATACACTGTTGTACCTAATGCCGATATTAAGGAAATTGTAACAACAGAGAGAAGCTTATTTGGGAAAACAGATACAATAACAAAAACAAATGAAGGGAATTCAAAGGTAGGTACTTTCTATAGGATAAATAAGGGCGGTTTTGAAAAAATATTCACTTCTGCAAACCCAAAACCAACAGAAATAATAAAAGAAAATAGTGTTTATGTTTATCAATGGTTATTTGACCTAGAACCAGGAGAAAGTTTCACAGTAAATGTCAAAACAAGTTATTTACCATTGGTTGTTATAATACTAGCAATAATATTGTTAATCATTATTTTATATTATTGGTTGAATACAGGAATCTTAGTTACAAAGAAAGTAGAAATAAAAGACAAAGAGGTTACTATATCATTAATTGTAAGGAATAATTTAAAAGTGGGTATGAAAAAAGTCAGATTAATGGATCATTTGCCTAAAGTAATACACCCAAAAGATTATGGGACTGTCAAACCAGATGAGATTCATGGAACAACAACGGGAATACGATTAGTGTGGAACATTAACCATATAGCTCAAGGAGAAGAAAGAATATTTTCATATAGACTAGACCACAAGGTTGATTTAATTGGTAAGGTCTCGTTGCCAAGTGCAACAGTTATCTACAATCACAAGGACAAAGAAACCAAATCTTATTCTAATAAGGTTAGTGTAGAGAAAAAAGAGTAAAGTTTAAAAAACCTATATCTCATAATATCTATAATGTTAGAAGTTTTATTACCATTATCAAAAGAAGAACTTGAAAGAGCTATACAAGAGGAAGAAGTACTTAATCTTTCTATGCTTAAACATCATGGTTTTCAAACAGATGAACAAGGCGGTTTTGATTTTTATACGGGTGAAGATACACCGATACTTGCAGTTGGAGATGGAACAGTAACTGAAATATATAGATATACTCCTAAAGAAATAGTAGACCATTCACATAAAACCAATATTGCAATTGACCTTGGAAACAAAGTAACTGTATGGTATACACATGTTAGGCCTTCAGTAAAGGAAGGTGATATTGTTAAGGGTGGACAAGAAATTGGTAAACAATACAATGGCTTTGGAGAAGGGATTAAACACTTTCATTTATTATTTGGTAGGAAAAGTGACGAAGAATATGAAGGCCATCAATCTAAATTTAGAAAATCTTGTTAAAAGAGTAAAGTTTATAAGCAAAATTTAAGTCTTTTTTCTATAATCCCGACGTAGCTCAACGGTAGAGCATTCGGCTGTAGTTACTATCTGACTAAGAACAATCTATGGATGAAAGATAGTCAGCCGATCCCGAAAGGTTCCCTGTTCGAATCAGGGCGTCGGGATTCATATGCCCCGATAGTGTAGTGGTTATCACGGAACCCTGTCACGGTTCCGACGCGAGTTCGATTCTCGCTCGGGGCGTTTAATTTTTAAAATAAACACATAAAATTGGTCGATACAAAAATATGTTAGATCTATATTTAATTAGACATGCTGAAAGCGAAATGAATAATCGCAGTGATCTTATTGGCGGGCGGACAAATCACACCCCGCTCTCAGAAAAAGGAAAGCGCCAAGCAACACTATTAGGAAGAAGGTTTCATGATTCTGGGGTTTTCTTTGATAATTTTTATTCATCCACTGCAAGAAGAACAGTCGAAACTGCTGAAATTGTGATTGAGCAATTAGGTCGTTCAATCGATGAAGTAGTCCAAACCCAAATATTGTTGGAATTGGATCAGGGGGATTGGGAAGGGAAGCCAAGGATTGAAATATACACTCCAGAGGTTTTACAAGCCATTAATTCAGATAATTGGAATTTTACTCCCCCAAATGGAGAATCGCAAAGAACCGTTGAAGAAAGAATGCTTGGTTGGGTTGACAAAAATTTAATTTCGCGATATAAAACTGATTCAACAGTCGGGGTTTTTACCCATGGTGTGTCTGTTAAGTGTTTATTAAGGGGGATTATGGGATTCTCGCCAAAAATCACTTATAAAATTACTTTGGACAACACTTCCATAACAAGATTAAAATATTCTGAAACAGGATGGCATCTCCTTGCAATTAATGATATCTCTCATTTATTTGGAAGGGAGTGAATAGAGGTTAAGTAAGATTAAATCCACAATTATCACCAACATAATAATCCTTCTTTTTTAAAAACAGAAAACTTAATTAGATAATTGAATTATTTCTTATGCATGAAACTCTACCTGTGTAACAAGACGGTCGATACCCTCGTGCTTCATTATTGTTCTTTTCCATCTTTCGTAATTAGTATAACCACTATCTTCTTGTAATGAAGCTTTTGTATGAGGTTTGCCCTGTTTTGCTACCGATTTAAAATCAAATGGTTTTGGCAGATAATCTGGAAATCGCTTAAAAAAATTTAACATATGTGGATATTTACTTGGAAATTCATTTAATCTTCTTACATATCCCCCTTTCTGCCCATGATTACCACCAGCAGAAAGTAAAAAACAATGATTTCCTGCCCAAACTTCATGCCATCCTTCTCCACTAGCATCAAATTTATCAAAGAAAGATACAAATTGTGCTTCTAGGCGACTTTTCCCTTTTGCAGCAGTAAGCAACTCTTCATAATCAAAACCATTTGCTACTGTATTGTACATTCTTACCATTATTGGAATAGCATCGTTCTCTTCTCTTGCTAAAACTTCAAGTTCATCGCTTCCCAGCTGTTCTTTATCATGTAATGTAACATCTCCTGTAAGAATCTCAGCATCATCATGTACTAATGCCAAGGTTCTAGCAAACCCAACATCAAAATCATCCCCATACACATTTAAAATGTCTGGAATGGCTTCCTCAAGATGCCACAGAACTCTTCGTGAATGGATTAAATCATCTGTTCTATAGAACATTATTGGTGTAAGACGATGAATATACCTCTTAATTTGTGCTAAAGCTTCTTCTCTGCCATCAAAACCACCTAAGATAATTGGAACAAAATTCATAAAATAAAGAACAATAACTGTGATTTAAATCAATTTACATACTAGGGTATATAAACCGCAACAAATAAAAACCCTTTAATTATATTTACAAACCTCAACAGGAAAATTTTAAAGAAATAAATTATCATATAAAATACAACAAATTATAAATACAACCTAAGCTATATCAATAAAAAGTGTTACCCTTTCTATATTATCAACGCCTAGGGCGTATTCCTTCTTTTCCAAGGACTTTAAGAAAACAGTTAGTAAAATTTATAAGCAGTTTATAATCTCTAAAGGTATGGCAAATCAACAAGAAATAGAAGCATGTTATGATTGGTTTGATCAATTTCAAATTATGTGTTTAGGCGAATATTCTGATGTTACATGTGCTTTTTTTGATGGAAATTTCAGTAAGACTCTACAACAAGCACAAAGAGATAAGCATAAATGGGTTCTTAATAACATAAACTTTAAGCCAGGACAAAGGATACTGGATATAGGGTGTGGAAGGGGGCCTATGTTGAAGGTTATCCAAGATAGGGGCGGGAAAGGAATAGGCCTTACCTTATCAAGTTGGCAAGCAAGGTATTGCCAGGGCAAGGGATTGGATGCAAGGCTCCAAGATTATAAAACAGCTGATCCAAAACAATTTGGAAGAATAGACAGCGTTGTTTCTATTGGGGCTTTAGAACACTTTTGTTCGATTGAGGAGTTTAGAAAAGGAAAACAAGAGGAAATCTACAGAAACTTCTTTAAATTTTGTTATGATGTTTTACCAAAAGGAGGAAGACTCTATCTCCATATGATGGTCTGGGGTAAGAAGGTTCCAAATCTGAATGAGATTTCATTGGGTGCTCCAGAAGGTTCTGATGAGCTTATTCTAGCTAGAGCAACAAAATTCTATCCTGGTTCATGGTTGCCTTCTGGAAAAAACCAATTAATACAATGTGCCAAACCTTACTTTGATTTTATTACTTCTAATAATGGAAGACTTGATTATATAGAAACTCTAAGTAGGTGGAGTAGTGCAACAAGAAAACTTTATACTACCACAAAAGTAGTTCAGGCTGCTATAGCCGCCGCAAGATTATTACCAAGGTACCTAACCAGTTCTGATTTTAGAACTCAAATTGCTTTTTTAACAAATGGTGATCAAACAGAATGCTTTGTAAGAGAAATTATGAGCCATGAAAGGATGTTTTTCGAAAAAAGAGGGGTTGATAAAGAGTAAAGTATCCTATGAATTCAGCAGAAACCAGCCTAAACATAACATAAACCAGGACTATTTTTCATAGATTATAGGAACCCTAAGGACACCAATTTGCAACCCATATTCTCCGCTTTCTGTAACTTTAATCTCCCTTCCTGTAAAACGCCTTGCACGCTCATTTGGATATGGATAAAAGTAACTCCCTCCAAGAGTATTCTTGTCTCTTAACCTTAAAGATTCAGCGTCAACAATTACATCCAAGTGGTTATCAGCAACACTATCATCCCCGTCTTCTAATTCTGCTATAGGTTGTAGGATCTCATCAGTTGTCATTGCATCTCTTCCACCCTTAAATAGAACTACATTGTTTCCGATTCTACCAATAACATAATGCCCAGGTAGCTTTACTTCAGCTTCTTTTCCGTCCTGACCTATTATTCTGAATATCATCCTCTTTTCATATATCTAAAATATTAACTCCTTAAAAAACCTTTTGTTGTTTTAATCAAAAGAATTAACTTTATAAATTAAGAAATTTTGAAATTCTCATAACTTATTATGGACCGGTAGCGCAGCCTGGCTAGCGCACTTGGCTTTTAACCAAGTGGTCGGGGGTTCAAATCCCTCCCGGTCCGCTTTAAAAAATGGAAATATCGCTAGAGGAGTTCAAAGAGATTAGAATTAAAGAAGCAGAATTATCAAATAAACTAGATACTGATGAAATTGACGAAAATGAATACGCCAATGAAATAAACAGATTAAAAGACAGAATAAATAAGGCAACAAACCTAAAAAGATTTAGTTCTAAGAAAAAATTTCTAGAGTTCATAAAAGGGAATATGAAAAGCTACGAAGAAGAGCTGAAAACAATAGAACATGAAGCGTTTCATGCTGAAGCAAAGAAAAGATATGGGTTAGATTTCTATTTTTATGTTTTAACAGAGGAAAAAGATAATAAAGCGCACCCGTTTATTAAAACAGAACCCGACCACATTAAAATTAAAAGGATGGACCAGATAAAAAGGACGATCTTTAACATAGAAG
>Ga0209541_10015870_pt1 | contig 11193 bp, 10 predicted proteins | sample RifCSPlowO2_01_FD_184027 | JGI IMG/M metagenome (GOLD analysis project Ga0209541, IMG submission 184027) | Groundwater microbial communities from Rifle, Colorado - Rifle CSP2_plank lowO2_0.1 (SPAdes) (version 2) | ecosystem: Environmental > Aquatic > Deep subsurface > Groundwater | place...
TGCGCCCAAATCCGGTTGTTACCCTGGTAAATAATATCCAGCCAGCGGCTGCGGCAACGAGCACCGTAAACCAAACCCAGGTTCTCGGCGTCATCACCCTGGCCCAGGTTCCCTACACCGGCCTTGCCGACGGCATGCTCGCGCTCGCCTTTGTCCTTGCGGTGATTGCCGTGGCGGGGATGGCAACGCGGGCGATTCTTACCCATGACCTCCGCTCACGGCTTGCGTTTGCCGCGGCCGGATTCCGGCGTCGGTTGCATCGCCCGGAAAGGCGTGAAGCACCGGCGAGCGACCCGTTGCTCCAGCCGCTGATCGTCGGCGCGATCGAGCGGGACGTCTGGCTCGGCCGGGATGCGCTCGAGGAGATCAGCCGGGCGGCGTACGGCGATGAGACGAGTGCGTTTACGATCCTCGACCACATCGTTGCCATTACCCGGACGGACCGCGCCATAACCGCGGATTCCGAAATGCTCGACGGCGACACGGTCCGCGCCATCATCGCCCGCGCGCGATGAGCGCGATCGGAAATGACCCGGGGAGTTCCTCGACTGATGACGGGGGAATGATGACGCGGGAAATGGGAGCAGCCCGTGGTATTTGTACGCGTACAGTATTTGCCGTCATCCCGGGGACACCAATACCAATACATCGATGTATCAGAGTACTTCCTCGCATCGGTCATTGACACACTGCGTTTCGCATAGGCGGATTAGTTCCAATTATCCGATCGAACAATTATAGTTCGGATGAACGTACGCCGCTCGCGTGCAGTCGGGCGGGGCGTGGGTGCCTGCGGCGTGTTGCCCACCGCGTTGCTCCTGGCATCACTGCCGGTTGGCGGCGTTGTTCTCGCCGCATTCCCTGTTTCGCTCTGCGGGCGCGTGGTATCGTGGGATGGCGTTCCGCCGGAGCATTCGCTCGGGGAACATTCCTTTCGAGCATACCTGCATCGCCATGCGCCTTACCGAGCTCACCATTGCCGGATTCAAATCATTCGCGAAGACCACCACGTTTTCATTCACCGCGCCGGTGAGCGCAGTTGTCGGTCCGAACGGCTCCGGGAAGTCCAACGTCGCCGAAGCCATCCGCTGGGTGCTCGGCGAGCAATCGCTGAAAACGCTCCGCGGGAAAAAGGGCGAGGATCTTATTTTCAACGGCTCGCCGACCGCGCCCCGGATGGGGAAAGCGTCGGTGCGCATCACGCTCGACAACCGCGACCACGCGCTGCCGATTGATTTCGACGCGGTCACCCTCGAGCGCAAAATCTTCCGCGACGGCACGAACGAGTACCTGCTCAACGGCTCTCCGGTGCGGTTGAAGGACATCGTCGAACTCCTCGCCCGAATGGGGCTCGGGGAGACGAAGCACAACATCATCGGCCAGGGCGAGGTGGATCGCATTCTCCTCGCTTCGCCCCGCGACCGCCGGGAGATGCTCGAAGAGGCGATCGGGCTCCGGTTATGGCAGCTCAAGAAGCGCGAAGCCGAGCGGAAGCTCGCCGAGACCCGCACAAACGTCGAGCGGGTTACCGCGCTCGCGCACGAGCTCAAGCCCCACGTGAAGTTTTTGAAAACGCAGGCCGACAAAGCCGAGCGGCGCGACGTGGTGCGGCAGGAACTGGAAGCGCACTACCGTGCGTTCGTAAAACAGGAGGATGCGGACATCGCGAAGGAGGCGGAGCGCTTGCATGCGGATGCCGCGCCGTCGAAGAAGCGTCTTTCCGCGGTCGAAGCGGAGTTGCGGGAACTCACCCGCGTCGCCGAATCGCGCGAACGCCCGGACGGCATTGCCGCCGCGATCAAAGCCAAGGAGGGCGCGATTGCCGGTCTTGAAGCAAAACGCCGGGAGCTCGAGCGGGAACTGGGGCGGGCCGAGGGCCGGCTCGAAGCCGCGCGCATCCCGGTCCGGCCGGAGCATCGCCGCGTCAGCGTGGAGGTTGTGGCCGCAACCCTCGCGCCTCATATTGCCGCGATGCGGACCGCGCTCGCCGCGAGCGACATCGCGGCGTTGCGGCAGCGGATGACGGAACGCCTTTCCGATCTCGAGGGAGCCATCCGCGACCTCCATGGAAAGCGATCCGAGTCCGGCGGGGAGGCGGCGGAGCATGTTGTGGATGAACGGCGGCGCATTACGGAGGAGCTTACGCGCATCGGGGAGGATCTCGCGAGCCACCGCGCCGAGGTTGCCGCCGAGCTTACGGCAATGCAGACGAGCGAGATGGCCCTCCGTGCCGAGTTCCGTCGCATCCGCGAGCGCGAGGAAGAGGCATCGGCGTTGCGTATTGCGCTTGAACGGCTGGCATTCGAAGACGAAAAGATTGCGATGCGTCGCGCCGAACTGGTTCATGTCATTGCCGAATCCGGCATGTCCCGCGCCGAGCTCGAACCGGGCGGCGAGGCCATGTTTCCTGATCTCGCCGCGGGGGAACTCCGCAAGAAGATTGACCGCCTCCGCGCGCGTCTCGAGGAGATCGGCGGCATTGACCGCGCGGTGCTCGATGAATACGCCGAGACGCGAGCGCGCTTCGAGTTCCTCGAAAAGGAACTCGCGGACCTCGAAGCGGCGGAGGACGATCTTCGGGATCTCGTCGCCGAGCTCGAGAACCGCATTGAGCGGGATTTCCGGGACGGGCTTGCCAAAATCCGCGCGTCGTTTGCCGAATACTTCCGGATTATTTTCGGAGGCGGCAAGGGGGACATCAGCTACGTTCCGTTCCGCGCCGTTCCGGCGGGGCGGGGGGAAGCCGGGGGTGGGGGAGCGGAGGAGGAGCGCACGGTGGAGTACGGCATTGACATCAAGGTTGATCTCCCGCGAAAGCGCATCAAGGGACTTGCGATGCTTTCCGGAGGAGAACGCGCGCTCGTATCCATTGCGCTCCTCTTCGCCATTACCGCGGTCAATCCGCCGCCATTCCTCGTGCTCGACGAGACCGACGCCGCGCTCGACGAGGCCAATTCCCAGAAGTACGGCGCCATCCTCGCCGAGCTTGCCAAGCGCACCCAGCTCGTGGTCATCACCCATAACCGCGAGACCATGAAACAGGCCGGGATCCTCTACGGCGTGACCATGGGCGAGGACGGGGTGACGAAGATTCTCTCGCTCAAGCTCGAAGAAGCAGCAAGCTACGGGAACCGGTAGATGGCGGATGACCTTCGGTGCGATTTTTGATATAGTAATGGCGGAGGTACTGCCATGCTCAACGTAAGATTGGTAACCTTCTCACCGCTCGCGGCGATACTGCTGTTCGAGGCATTCCGAATCCTCTGGATACTTCTCGCCGCGTCCGAGCAACCGGGGCAGGCGGCGTTTGCGCGATTCTGGCGTGTCGCAACGTATCCAACCGCCGTACTATGGATCGGCATGTACTATTGGCTCAAGGCCATGGATCGGCGCCGGGCTCGGAGATCCTGCCGGAGCGAACTGCCCTCAGCGTAGGGCAGTTTTCATAGACAACTATGCGATTTCGTATATTTGCGTTTGGCGCGGATGTTCGCGAATACTCCTAGTACTCAAACGTATCCACCACGAGGCCGTTCCGGTCGTAGAGGGTGACGGTGTCGTGGCGCGGGTCAAAGAGCTTGGTTGCGCTCCCGAAGTATGCGCGCCAGCGATTACGGTAGAAATCCTTTTGGATGCGGAAGTTTCCGACGCAGCCGTTGTAGTTGAAATTCTGATTGATGTAGTCGAGGCACGCCTGACCGAGTCCCGACTGCGCGAACGTAATCTTCGCGGTCCGGCATTCCGGAATCTTGACGATGAAATCAATGCAGGCGCCGGAGAAATTCCGCGCAAGGAGCTCGGCACGGCTCGGGTCATCGTCCGGGCACGTGTTCGGGAGCGCGGGCGTGAACGAATATGTCTGGTTGAGATATCCGGTGCAGGCGTTTTCCCGGAAGTTCCGGGTATAGGGAGGGATGCCGCTCGTGATGGTGAGTTCGCCCCCGGCGGGCAGGATAATGTTCTGTTCCGCGGTGTCGAATTCGGGGATGTTGTGTGCGCGCGGGATGATGCCGAACGAACGCCGGCTCGCGATGCGCCAGCCGGTCACGTCAATGGGGCCTTCGGCGGTCTTGGTGCGGACCGTCTGGTGCCGGATGGCCACATATTCCGATTTCGCTTCGGTTCCGCTCCGCTGCACCCGCCGGATGATGATTTTCCCTTCATAGGGCGATGCGCCCGGCGGGACCGCCGGCGTGGGGGAAGGGGTTCTGGCGCTCCGGGACGGGCGCGGGGAGCTCCGCCGGAAGAGCCGCCCGAACGTACTCTTCGCGACCGGCTGCGGGTTTCGTATTTCCGAACTCCCGGGGCCGGTTGCAATCGGGCCGGAACCCGAGCGGTCAAGGGAAAGCGGCCCGCTCTGGTTGAACGCGATGATGCCCGCGATGAGAACGACCACAATCGCAATGATGCCAAGCGCGTTCATAGGGGCGTCAGTCGAGCGCTGCGCCGATAATCTTTGGATGTCCGTTCAAGAATGCTTTCGCGTCCATTGCGGGGCTCCCTTCGGCTTTGAGGCGCCGGACGAGGATCGATCCTTTGCCGCTTCCGATCCGGAGCAGGCCATCTTCGGCCAAAACACGTCCGGGCGGCGTTCGATCCTCGCGTTCCGCGAGAACGTCCGCCGCTTCTAGGTGCAATCGTACCGATTTTTTGCCGGTGTGCCAAAAGGTGTAGGCGCCGGGCCACGGCACATACGCCCGTACCATCCGCTCGATCTCCGCCGCGGGTTTCTGCCAATCAATGCGTCCGTCCTCTTTGTGGAGCATCTTCGAATACGTCGCCAGCTCCTCAACCTGCATTTTGGGCTGAATGCGCCCGGCAATCCAATCGGGCAGCGTATCGCGGAGCAGGCGCGCTCCCCGTCGCGCAAGTTCGCTCGCAAGCTCCGGCGCCGTTATGTTCCGATTTCCCATTTCCCATTTCTCATACGCCACGATCGGCCCGTGATCCATTTTCTCGTCCATGAGGATAATGGTCACGCCAGTTTCCGGGTCTCCCGCGCGGATGGTCGCCTGGATCGGCGTTGGGCCGCGCCACCGCGGGAGCAGCGACGGATGGATGTTCAAGGATCCGAACTTCGGCACGGAAAGCACGTCCGCGGGAAGGATTTTGCCGTAGGCCGCGACAATCGAGAGCTCGATGTCGCGACGCGCGAGTTCTGCGGCGAAATTCTTGAGGAGTGCGGGTTCAAGCACCAGGATGTTGAGTTTCTCGGCAGCGGCCCGCACCGGCGATATGGACGCCGTCGAGGGAGCCCGATCGCTCGGCTCGCGCGGCGGCGTCGTAATCACGACCGTCGGTCGTACGCCCTCCGCGATAAGGCGTTCGAGGATCTCAGCGTTCCGGACGGAGCCGACGAATGAGGATGTCCCCCAAAAAGCAATACGCATGGAAATGGAACTCGACACTAATGTACGAATGGTGCACCAATGTTACGAATAATGATTATTGGTATCATTGGTGTGGAATTCGTGTTATTCGTGGCGTGTTCACCCTTGGCGTTGCCTATGCCTCGACGTCGCGCATCTCCTTGGCGCGGTCAATAATGAGGATACCGTCCAAATGATCCATCTCGTGCTGCAGCACCCGGGCGAAGAACTTGGAGAACCCGCGTCCGTGCGCCGCGCCGATCTCGTCGTACCACTCGAGGTACACCTTGTCTGGCCGCGCGATCGAGCCGTACTTGCCCGGAACCGAGAGACAGCCCTCGGGCATTCCGCGTTTTGTCCGCGAACGCTTGGTGAAGACGGGGTTGATGAATACGCGTTGCTCCCATTCGTGTTTCGGGATTTCTGGATCCGTTCCGCGAGCGGCGCCGCTCGCGATGGCGTTCGCCTCCTCGGAAACAAGGAAGATGCGCCGCGACACCCCGATTTGGGGAGCAGCTAACCCAACGCCGTCTGGAGCGGCGGCGAGTGTCGCCTTCATATCCCGGATGAGTTCCCGGATTTCAGGCGACTGTATCTCCGTGCGCGGCACCTCCGCGGCGACGGCGCGGAGCACCCGATGCGGTTCGTGGATAACGGGTCGTTTTGGCATTCGCGGTTCTTTGAGGAGTCCGCTTTGGCCGCGCGGGCGCCTTCGGTCTCCCGTTCGGCTTCCGTTCGAGGCGGCGGAGCGCTCCGAAAAAGTAGCGCCCCCGGTTCTTCGGGTCAAGCCCCTCCTTCTCAACCACGCGCCGGGCGAGCGTCCGGAGGTCGGATTCATAGTACATCTTCGCAATCCCGAGGTAAGCGGCGAAGCGCTTCGGTTCGAGGAGCATCCGAGAGAGATCATCCGCGAGCAGGTGCTCCCGCGAGTGGAGGTGTTTGTCGGGGGTGAGTCGCATGTTGCGGTTTCCGGTTGAGCCGTGGTACTGTTCCTCTCGGGAAGGAGGCCGCACATGGGATATCAGGAGAACCGATACTGTGCGTTCGTCGTGCAGCCGTGTCACTTCCGTGGTCCGAATGAACTCTGCACAACGACGTTCGTTCGCCTGGACGCCGCATTGGTCGAGGTCGAGCGGCAACGGCGGATTTTCAAACCGATCATCATCCTCACCGGCGATGTCCCGTATCAGCCGGGCGGTCCGACGCTCGCCGCCCTGATGCGCTCGTATCTCGAGCGTAACGGATTCGCAGGGCCGATTCTCTTCGCCGAAGGCGGAACCGGCACCTTCACCGAACCGCGCCTGGTCACGAGATTGGTTCTGCGTTTGCAGGCACGTTTCCCCGGACTCGACCAGATGATCGTAGTTGCCTCCGAATGGCAGCTTTTTGCGGGGATGCCGTTCTGGGAGCGAGAAGCGTCGAAGTATGCGCTCGGACTCGACTATCGGTGGGTCCCGGGCACCGGCGGATGGCGGACGCGTCTCCTCTATCGGGCGTACGGATTGTTCCTCCGGGCGGCGCTCGGGAGCGGTCTTTGGGCGCGGATCGAGCCGCGTCTGTACTGCCTGCTTTACCGGCATCGGTATACGGGCGGGTTCCGCATGAACGCCTGCCAATGAGTTCCTCCCGCATTGCGCGCAGGCCTCCCAGTCGGGGCCTGCGTTTTCCTTCTCTTCGTCCAGGATACCATATCGCATATCTGGTACAGAGTTCCTTGTCCATTTTCGCAGAATTTCAATGTTATCAATTTTATATGCGATCGCTTACCACCTTGATAACAATGCGACTGTCGGGTTACTATTTTTTCGACTCCGTTGGCAAATCGCGTTGCCGCGAAAAGCGGCCGCTGCTACCATGGGCGCATGCGATTCGTCCATTTCCACGCCAGAAAATCACGGGAAGAAGTCCCCGAAAGAAAGGTTATACGACCGAACGCCTATCCGCTGGCGCCACGGCGGATGGCCAGTGGCGCGGGGGTCCATTTCATCGGCATCGGCGGTATCGGCATGTCCGCGCTCGCGCGGCTCTTCCAGAGCCGGGGGATTCGCGTCAGCGGCTCCGATATCGAGCGCTCGGAGATCACGGACGCCCTCCGGCGGGAGGGGATTCGGATTGCCGTGGGGCCGCACCGCCGCGCGAACATTCCGCCGCGGACAACGGAGGTCATCCGAACGAGCGCAGTTCGGGACAGCAATCCCGAAGTGCGCGAGGCGAAGAAGCGCGGGCTTGCCCTCTGTCCCTATGCCGAAGCGCTCGGCGCCATAACGCGGGAGTATCGGAGCATCGCCATTGCCGGCGCCCACGGGAAAAGCACCACCACCGCGCTCGTGGCCCTCGTCCTCATCCGCGGGGGGTTTGACCCCACGGTGATCATCGGCGCGAAACTCAACGAATTCCGCGATTCCAACTTCCGCCGCGGCCGCTCAACGTATTTCGTCCATGAAGCCGACGAGTACCGCGCGTCGTTTCTGAATTATTCCCCGGATATCGCCGTTATTACCAACATAGACCGCGAGCACCTCGATTTCTATAAAAACATCTTTCGCATTGAGGCCGCGTTCCTGAAATTTTTGCTCCGCATGAAGCCGAGAGGCACGGCGATTTTGAACCGCGACGACGCGCGCCTCCGCGCGGTCGGAAGGAGATTCGCCGCGCGGCGTAACGACTGCCGTATTCTCTGGTATTCGCACCGCAATCCCGCGGCTAAATCCATTCGCCGCGTTATCAAGATTCCCGGAAAGCACAATGTTTCCAACGCAATAGCCGCGCTAAACGTCGCTTCCTTACTCCATATCCCATACCCCATATCCCTTAAGGCGATAGGTTCTTACCGCGGCGCATGGCGCCGATTCGATTATCAAGGGAAATTCCGGGGCGCAGACGTCATCGCCGACTATGCCCACCATCCGACCGAAATCAAGGCCACGCTCCAGGCAGCGCGCGAGCGCTTCCCGAAGCGTCGCATCGTCGCGGTGTTCCAGCCGCACCACTACGAGCGGCTCAGGCGTCTCTTCAAGGAATTCGTTGGCGCATTTCATGAAGCCGATCTCGCGCTCCTGATTGATGTCTACGAAGTCGTTGGCCGCGAGGAACAACGGAAGCGCGCGAATGTTTCGAGCGCCGCGCTTGCGCGGGCAATCGCAAAACAAGGAACCGAGGCACATTACCTCGGCAAGTCCGTAACTCGCGCCAACATCAAGACATATCTCCATTCCGGCGACGTTCTCCTGCTCATGGGCGCGGGCACGATCTGGGAGATGACCAAGCGGCTTTTGCGAGCTTGACAAAATATAAATAATATGCAACGAGTTACGGCGCTGGGGAACTGGTCTCCGGCGTGTATTGGCGCCATTTTGGCGTACGCAGTTCGTGCAGTTCGCACAGTCAGGAGGGACACCGTGCGAAAGTTCACTGCTATCCTGATCGTGATGTTTTCTGTTCTCGGAGCGGTGGTCACGCCGCTCGCCCCGGCCATCGCCGCGCCGTCCGCGCCGCCTTCGCCGCCGCCAACGCCGCCACTGCTCGGAATCTCGGGGACCGTGGCCGACGCGGTAACCGGCGCCTATTTCTCGGCGCCGAATGTGTGGGTCGGACTCTACCAGATTGCATGGGGCCGGTCGTGGGTGGCCGGGACCGACTGTTCGGTTGGCCAGGGATGCGCGAGCCCCACGGGCGATTTCAACTTCGCCGGGCCGTATCTTGCCGGCAGGTATGAAATCGAGATCTGGGTGTCGAACGGGCGGTACCTCGTCCTTCGCTATCCGTTCCAGTTTGACGGCGCGTCGGCGAACACCGGGGTGCTCCTCGTCGAGCCGAAACCCGTGCTCGTCGAGATCGTCAGCTTGAGCCCGACCGAGATTCCGGCCGGAGGCGGCATCCTCGAACTGGAGTACGAGGTGTGCCAGAACCCGGCGGGCAGGGGCGGAGCGGTTCCGTACCGTGCTCGCGCGTCGCTCATCGCAACGCCGGCTGGCGGCTGGTACGCCGACCAGCAAGTCGGGAACCATCGCGGGATCGTGAGTAACCGCGTCCCCGCGAACAAGTTCCGGGACAATGCTCTGGTCTCGGCAAGTCCGCCGGACGGCAGCTGGGTCTGCGTCCGGATTCTCGTCACGGACGCGAAGGATTCCTTCCAGTTCTACGACGAGATGGCGGCGTGCGTCCCGAAAGGTTTCATCACCGGGCCGCCGTGGTTTGAGCCGCGCTGCTCGAGCCCGACGCCACCGCCCGTTCCGGTTCCGGCGCGTACGAGATAACGCGCCAGGTCCGTCTGTTCGTCCCCTCGCCTGCAGCAGCGCCGCAGGCGGGGGTTTTCATTTTCAAGCATGAACGATACCGTGAGTGTATGCTCCGCATTCCATTCGATCGGGAACGAATCCGGCATTTCCTCGCGCGCCCAGCGACCGTTGCGGCGTTCCTCGCGGCCATGAGCGTGGGGATCCACCTCATGCCCTTCATACTCTTCGGGTCGCATCCGCTCGGCTATGATACCGGGTTTTACCGCCGTTATCTCATCAAGCCCGTTGCCTCGTTTCCGAACGGCCCGGTTCCGGGACTCGGCGCCGATGCGCTGCTTCCGCGCATGGTGTTCGACGTTTTCCGCGCCGCGGGACTGCCGGCCGACGTCATCCTCTATGGGAGCTACATCCTGCTTCTTGCCGCCAGCGCGGCACTGCTCTTCCTGCTCCTGCGCCGGTCATGGGGGAATCGCGCTGCGGCGGTCGCGGGATTCATCTTCGTCCTTTCGCCGGTTCAGTACGCCGCGTTCTGGTTCATGCTATGGAAAAACGCCTTCGCGACGTCCCTTCTCCTCGGAACGTTCCTGCTCCTTGAACGGCGGTCGGCATGGGTCGCGGTCCCGGCGATCGCCGTCGCCGCGAGCCACCAAACCACGACCGTCATCCTGCTCCTGACTCTCGGCATGTACGCGCTCATCAATCCGGAACGTTGGCGAACGGTCGCGCTCGCATTCCTGCCGAGTGCAGCCGTATTCCTGTATCTGCACCGCGGCCTCGGTGCGCGGATTGCCCGGCCGCCGGTTGCGGTGTTCCTCGGCACGGCGGATTTTCTATGGCTCGCCCTCCCGCTCCTCCCGTTTGCGCTCGTCGGGTTCTGGCAGGCGCTGCGGCGCCATCCCGAGTCAACGCTTCTCGTCCTCGCGATCGCGACCGGCATCTTCCCCGCCTTTCAACTCCCGTTCCACGAGCGCGTCTCCGTATTCCTCGACATCGCGATTGCGGCTTTCGCGGGGGCGGGGATCGCCGCGCTGGTCAAGAGCGGCGCCGCGCTGCGCCACGCCCGGTTCAGGCCCATCGCGCTCCTCGCCGTGGTGGTCGCGATGTCCTGGAGTATTGGGAGCACCGTTCGTTCCGTAGAAACGTATCAACCGCTCCTCGCGCCGCCGGTGTCCGCGGAAATCCACAGAATCGAATCGCTGACTCCAGCAGACGCCGCGATTCTTACGAGCACGGACCTCGCGCCATGGGTACACGGCTGGAACCGCCGCCGGGTAATCGCGCCGGGCCTCCTCGGAGATCACCACAATCTTGAAGCATGGATGGCGCATTGGCAGGCAACGGATGCCGCGGCCAAAACGGCGTTCCTCGTCGAGTACCCGCGGCCGCTCTACTTTTTTATCGAGCCCTTCGAGCGCGATGCCTTTCTGCCCAATATCCCTTGCGTCGTCCGTCTCTCCGCGTACCTGAGCGAATTCCGATGTCCGGGGTAAGCTGCGGAGCCGGAGCTCGGACAAGAGCCGCGCGCCGTAAGGAAACCCAGCCCCTTCGCGCGCGCGAAGGGGCTGGGTTCAATGGATGGCGTTCCG
>Ga0209541_10015872_pt1 | contig 11193 bp, 8 predicted proteins | sample RifCSPlowO2_01_FD_184027 | JGI IMG/M metagenome (GOLD analysis project Ga0209541, IMG submission 184027) | Groundwater microbial communities from Rifle, Colorado - Rifle CSP2_plank lowO2_0.1 (SPAdes) (version 2) | ecosystem: Environmental > Aquatic > Deep subsurface > Groundwater | place: Rifle...
TTTAAAAATATAAATTCGGAACTAAAGAAAAGAAAATTGAAATAATTTATGATGTTTTCAAAACCACGGTAATCTCGCCTTTATATTTTTTGTTCATTAGGTCTTTTGGCCTACCGCGGAGTACTTCCTCGAATTTTTTTGTCATTTCCCTACAAATACAAAGATTTGCATTTGGAATTAGTTCGTTAAATATCTTTAGTGTATTATTTATTCTATGAATCGACTCATAAAATACTATCGTCAAGTCTTTTCGAATTTTGTTAATTTCTATTAAATTTTTAATAGTTTTTTTTATGTCAGTACTTTTTTTAGGCAAAAACCCAATAAACATAACATTTTTTGAATTAAATCCGGAGTAAACCAGAGCTGTTGTCAAGGCTGTTGATCCAGGAATAACTATAAATTTAATATTTCTTTTGATAACCTCATTTACTAAAAATCCTCCTGGATCAGAAATTAGAGGCATTCCTGATTCTGAAATCATTGAAATATTTTTGCCTTTACCAAGCTCTTTTAAGATTTTATAAGTTAAATCGAATTCGTTATCTTTATAGAAAGACTGAATAATCTGAATATTTATAGGTATTAGTCCAAACTTTTCTTTTATAGCATTAATTATTTTTCTAGCTGATCTTGTATCCTCTGCCAGAAGAATTTCGGAGTTTATAATAGTTTTTGCTTGCCTTAGCGATAAATCATCTAAATTACCAATTGGCGTTGCAACAATATAAAGCATTTAAACAATTATAACACTTAGCTCTCAAAAACTGGTAAAATGTTAGGTTGGATATGTTTAAAATTAAATCAAGCTTTAAACCAAAAGGAGATCAACCTCAAGCGATAACTAAAATTGTCAATTCCCTAGAAAAGAAAATACAAAATCAGGTTTTACTTGGTGTAACAGGCTCTGGAAAAACGTTCACAGTAGCAAATGTCATACAACATACTCAAAAACCAACACTTATAATTTCACATAATAAAACCTTGGCAGGACAGCTTTACCAAGAATTTCGTGATTTTTTTCCTAATAATGCAGTCTCTTATTATGTTTCGTATTACGATTATTATCAACCAGAAGCATACATGCCTACTACTGACACATATATTGAAAAGGAGTCGGACATTAATGAATTTATAGACAAACTAAGACTTCAAAGTACTTCAAATATAATGTCTCGCAAGGATGTCATTGTAGTTGCTTCAGTTTCCTGTATTTATAATATTGGGTCTCCTGAAGATTATAATAAATTTACTTACCTTTTAAAGATAGGTTCAAAAATTAAAAGAGAAGATTTAATAAAAAAATTAGTAAGTCTTCAATATTTAAAATCAGAATTTGAATTTAAAAGGGGAACTTTTAGGACACGAGGAAATAACTTTGATATATATCCAAGTTACGAAGATTTTGGAATTAAATTATTTTTTGAAAATGAAATTCTTATTAAATATATTTTTTTTAACCCAATTAGTGGAAAAGAGCTTAATTTATCAAAAAAAGAAGATATCTTAACCATTTTTCCTTCAAAACAATATCTAATAGATAATCAAAAAATTTTATCTGTAGAAAAACAAATAAGAAAGGACTTAGAACTTGAATACGATACGTTTAAAAAACAAGGAAAAGACTTAGAAGCAAATAGATTATTAAAAAGGGTTAACTACGATTTAGAAATGTTAAAAGAAATTGGATATGTGAATGGCATTGAAAATTATTCTCGCTATTTTGATCATAGAGCGCCTGGAGATCCACCTTATAGTCTTGTTGACTATTTTAAAAAAGCTTATAGCGACGATTTTTTAGTAGTTATAGACGAATCTCATATGACAATTCCACAAATTAGAGGTATGTATAACGGTGATCACTCTCGAAAAAAAACTTTAATAGATTTTGGTTTTAGATTAAAATCAGCGTTTGATAATAGACCTTTAAAATTCGAAGAATTTGATAATTTAACAAAATATAAATTATATGTCTCTGCTACCCCTTCCGAATGGGAATTACAAAGGTCCTCAAAGAATATTGTAGAACAACTTATTAGACCAACAGGTATATTAGACCCTAAAATTACAATACGACCTTCAGAAACTGAAATTGACGACGTAGTTAAAGAAGTCAGAATACGTGTTAAAAAAAAACAAAGAGTTCTAATTACCACATTAACTAAAAAAACTGCAGAAGACTTAACAGATTACTTAAAAGAATTGAAAATTAATTGCGCCTATTTACATTCAGACATTGACACCCTTGAAAGGTCCGATATATTAGACAGTTTAAGAAATAATAAATTTGATGTACTAATTGGCGTCAACTTACTTAGAGAAGGTTTAGATTTACCAGAAGTTACTCTAGTTGCAATTTTAGATGCAGATAAAGAGGGTTTTTTACGCTCAAAAACAGCGCTAATTCAAACAATGGGAAGAGCAGCGAGAAATATTGAAGGAGAAGTAATTATTTACGCAGATAAAATCACTAAATCTATCCAAGAGGCTATTAAAGAGGTTGAAAGGAGAAGAAATGTACAAAAGATATTTAATAAAAAATATAATATAGATCCAAAAACTATTTATAAACCAATTAGAGAAAAAATTGTTAATAAAAACGAAACAGAAGCTTTATATGACAATAGCCGAACCAAATTTGACGAAGATTACCTAATAAAAATAAAGCCGCTTGCTTTAACTAGTTATGATAGGAAAAAGCTCATTAAGCGACTTGAAACAGAAATGAAAAGCCAAGCTGAATCCTTAAACTTTGAATATGCAATTAAGATTAGAAATAAAGTTTTAGAATTAAAAAAATAAAATTATGCACAACGAAATTAAAATTACGGGTGCTCGTGAACATAATTTAAAAAACATTAGCTTAACAATTCCAAAAAATAAATTGGTTGTAATAACTGGAGTCTCAGGTTCAGGCAAATCGTCTTTAGCATTTGACACATTGTATGCAGAAGGCCAAAGAAGATATGTAGAATCTTTATCCTCATATGCCCGCCAATTTCTTGGAATAATGGACAAACCAGATGTTGATAAAATCGAAGGCTTATCTCCTGCAATTTCAATTGATCAAAAAACAACATCTCATAATCCAAGATCAACAGTTGGAACAATTACAGAAATATACGATTACTTAAGATTACTTTTTGCAAGAATTGGGCATCCACATTGTCCAAATTGTAATCTGGAAATCAAAAAATTAACATTAGATGAAATTATTGCAAAAATTTTTATACTCATTGAGTCCGAAATCAAAAAAGACAAATTTAAACCTCATAAATTTAAGATTTTATCACCTTTAGTTCGCCAAAGAAAAGGACAATTTAAAGAGTTGTTTGATAATTTAATTTCAAAAGGGTACTCTAAAATAATTGTAGATAATGTCTCTATAGAATTAAACAAGGAAATAAATTTGATTAAATCTAATAAGCACGATATTGAATTAATTATTGATGAATTTTCATTAAATTTCAAAGATTATAATAACAACATTTTTCATTCTAATCTAAGAACTCGACTAGTAAATTCTCTTGAGCAAAGTTTAGTTTTATCAGGAGGATTAGTAATTTTTGGAAATTCGGAAAACCACTTATTTTCAGAAAATTTCTCGTGTTCAAATTGTAATGAATCCCTTCCAGAACTTGAACCAAGAATGTTCTCGTTTAATTCTCCGATTGGAGCATGTATTGAATGCAAGGGTTTAGGCAATGTTTATAAGGTTGATGTTGATTCTATATTAAATAATAACCTTTCTATAAACGAAGGAGGAATTTTGCCTTTTAATAATTTTTCATTTCAAGACACTTGGTATTTAAGATTATTTAGACATGTAGCAGATTTACACCGTATCAATTTAAATGAAAAAATCCAAGATATGAATAAAAAGGATTTAGAGCTACTTCTTTATGGAACAAATAAAGTTTATAAAGTAAAAGGCAAAAATAGGTTTGGAAAAACAACGATTATCTCAGAGGTATTCGATGGAATAATAGCAGAATTAGAAAGAAGATTTTTTAATCCAGAAACTACTTTTATTGGTTTAGATTTTAATAAATTTATTAAAGAAAAAGTTTGTCCTAAATGTAAAGGTAAAAGGTTAAAGAATGAAGTTTTATCAATCACAATTGACGACAAAAATATTGCTGTTTTTTCAGATCAATCAATAAAAGATTTATTAAATTACATAAATAATAATTTAAACGTAAAACTTGATAAATACGAACTTCAGATATCATCATCTATTGCAAAAGAAATTATTACGCGGTTATCCTTTTTAGATAATGTAGGTCTTTCATATTTAGCATTATCACGACCTGCAAAATCTTTATCAGGTGGGGAAGCACAACGAATAAGGCTTGCATCACAAATTGGAACTGGTTTATCTGGTGTCTTATATGTATTAGATGAGCCATCTATTGGTCTTCATCCAAAAGATATGTCAGCTTTAATTAAGACACTTCATAACTTAACAAAATTAGGAAATACATTAGTTGTCGTTGAACACGATAAGACAACAATGGAAGCAGCTGATCATATTATTGAACTTGGTCCTAAAGCAGGAGACCACGGAGGAAAAATAGTTTTTACTGGTAGTATTTCTCAGATTAAAAAAAATAGTCAATCGTTAACCGGCAACTATTTAAGTGGCGTAAAAAAAATATTATTTAAATTAAAACCATTAGAAACAAATCGAGGAAATATCAAACTTACTGGGGCTAAACAATTTAATTTAAAAAATATAGATATTAATATTCCAATTGGCAATCTTATTTGTATTACAGGAGTCTCTGGCTCAGGAAAGTCTTCTCTAATAGTTGATACTCTTTACCCTTCCTTAAAGTATTTTATTGAAGGACATTATTCTGAACACATTGGTGAATTTAAGAATTTAGAAGGATTTCAATACTTTGATAAGGTTTATTTAGTAGACCAATCTCCTATTGGAAGAACACCACGATCAAATCCTGCAACTTACATTGGTGTATTTGATGGAATAAGAGATATTTTTGCCTCATCAACTGATTCAAAAATCAAAGGATTTAATAAAGGAAGATTTTCATTTAATTTAAAAGGTGGTCGATGCGAAAAGTGTCAAGGTGCAGGAGTAATAAAAATAGAAATGCAGTTTTTAGCAGATGTCTATATAAAATGTGATGTATGTGAAGGCCAAAGATATAACAAGGAAACATTAGACGTAAAATATAAAGGTTTTTCAATCTATGATATTTTAAAAATGACAGTCGAGGAAGGTATGAATTTTTTTACTAACTATTCTAAAGTTTATGAGAAATTACATGTACTCAATGAAATAGGACTTGGTTATATTAAGCTGGGTCAACCAGCACCAACTTTATCAGGTGGGGAAGCTCAAAGGGTTAAATTGTCAAATGAACTTTCTAAAAAAGATACAGGTAATACTTTATATATTTTAGATGAACCAACAACAGGATTACATTTTTATGACGTTAATAAGCTCTTGTTGACTTTAAACAAATTAGTAGATAAAGGAAATACTGTAATTATAATTGAACATAATTTAGACGTTATTAATAACTCGCAATATATTATTGATTTAGGACCAGACGGTGGAGATGCAGGGGGACAAATAGTATTTCAAGGACCTACAAAAAATCTATTAAAAGTACGAAATTCTTATACAGCTAAGTATCTAAAAGAATATTATAATAACTTTTAAATGAAACTAATCAAGTCTATTTTTTTATTATTTCTCTTTCTACTAGTTCCATTAAGCATCTACGCAAAAGAGTTTAAAACTAACTATAAGGTCGAATATTTTCTATCAGATAATTTAAACAGAATAAACAGCGAAGTAAAATACTCAATTAATATAACTAACTTAAATGAAGGCTATTATGTGAGTAAATTTACTTTGAGTTTCCCTGACACTTTTTTAATTGAAAATATTTCTGCTTTAGATGATATAGGAAGCGTGAATCCAGTTGTTAGTAATAAAGAGAATAATATAAATATTGAATTAGTATTTAATAACCCACAAACTGCTATTGGATCTCAAAATAATTTTTACTTGACTTTTAATCAAAAAAATTTGTTTAATATCAATGGAAATATTTGGGAGGTTATTTTGCCTGTTGTTAAAAAAGATAACGACGAGACTTACCAAGTTGATGTAATTCTTCCTGAAAATTCTTCAAAAAAAATATCAATATCAAAACCTTATCCCAATTCAATAATAAATAATCAAATTTCTTGGACAAATCCAATTACTAAAACGATTTACGCTATTTTTGGTGAAAATCAAATTTATGACTTAGAACTAGATTATTACTTATATAATCCAAAACTTATTTCAGGTACTTTTGATGTAGCATTCCCTCCTGATATGCCAAATCAAAAAATTTATTTACAAAGTATTAAACCAGAACCAAGTAAAACCTTTACAGACTCAGATGGAAATTTTATAGGAAGATATGTCTTAAAGCCACGAGAAAAAATTAATATCAAATATTTGAGTCTGGTTGAAATTCTATCCAAACCAAGAGAGATAGCTAAAAGCTTAGACATTAATAAGTTAGAATCTCAAAAACAATATCTATTAAATGAAACTCTTTACTGGAAAATTGACAACCCGCTAAAGTATAAAGATATTAATGACCCCTACAGCATTTATAATTACTTAACTGCGACTTTCACTTACGATTATTCACGAATATCAAAAAATATTAAAAGGTTAGGGGCAAAATTTGCTTTAGAAAATCCAAGTAAAGCTGTTTGCACTGAATTTTCAGATTCTTTTGTTACTTTGGCAAGGGAAAAAGGATTTTATTCTAGAGAAATACAAGGTTATGGCTTTTCTAATAGTACAGAACTTCGACCATTGTCTTTGGATTCAGATATCTTGCACTCTTGGCCGCAGTATTTTGATACCAAAAAAAATTTATGGATCTCTATAGACCCAACATGGGAAAATACTTCTGGGATTGATTATTTCACTTCTTTTGATCTCAATCACATAGCTTTTGCGATACATGGAAAAAATCCAAAAGAGCCTTTTCCTGCAGGAATGTATAAATTTGATAATAAAAAAGATATTTCTGTTATTCCAACTAAAAGAACACCTAAAGAAATCATTAAATTAGATATTTCATCAAACATTCCAAAAGCAATAGCTAAAAATAAAAAATTTAATGGCAAACTCAAAATAAAAAATCAAAGCAATATATTTTTATACTCAATACCAATAATTTTAAAATCAAATAACCTTAGTACGACTTTAGTTTTAAAGGAAATAGACCAATTGGCACCTTATGAAATAAAAATTGTGGATTTTTCAATTGAACCAAACCTCTCTAAAATGAAAAGTGCAAAAATAGATTTTCTTATAAATCAATCTTATAGCTATTCAAGAAATATAAAATTAATTGATTGGACTATTTGGTACATAGTAGACGCTCTTTTACTTTTATTTCTTCTAATTATTTTTATAATAAAAAAAATAAAACAGCATAAAATATGAGTGTATTTGATAAAAAATCCATTAATCAAATAGGATCGGCTACTGGAGTTTACCTTTTTAAAAAGAAAAAACAAATCATTTATATAGGTAAATCTATCAATATAAAGGCGCGAATAAAATCTCACTTTGAAAACGCTAAAAAAGATATAAAGGAGAGAAAAATCATTGAGAACTTTGACACAATAGAAACCATCAAGACAAATTATGAATTTGACGCTTTAATTCTTGAATCGAAATTAATTAATAAATATAAACCTCAATATAATTCAAGGTGGAGAGATGATAAAAGTTACTTATATATAAAAATAACAAAAGATAAGAATTATCCTAAAATATTTATTTCAAGAAAAGAAAAATCTAAAAAAGATATATATTATGGCCCTTTCCCATCTATAAGAAATGTTGAATATATTTTAAAACAAATAAGAAAAATTTTTCCTTACTGTAGCCAAAATAAAATAAGTAAGAAAGCTTGTTTTTATAACAAAATAAATTTATGCAATCCTTGTCCAAGTAGAATTGAGCAAATATCTGATCGGAATTTAAAAAAAGTGCTAATTAAACAATATAAAAATAATATACATTTTATAAAACAAATTCTTGAAGGCAAAACTAATATAATCGAACGCAATTTACTTAAGAACATACAAAATTTTTCAAAGAATAATGATTTTGAAAATGCATTAACATTAAGAAATAAATTAATTCTATTTCATAGATTAATTCTTCAACAAATCCTTACAAATACAGATTATGACCCATCAATTAATTTTAGGTTTTTAAAAGATTTAGTTATTTTTTTTAATAAATATTTTAAAAGTCTTAATAACCTACATAGAATCGAATGTTATGATATTAGCAACATCTCTTTCCAATATTCAACAGCTTCAATGGTTGTTGCAATAAATGGGGAACTTGATAAGAGTAAATACAGAAAATTTAAAATAAAACGCAAAGATAACCATTCCGACCTTTTTATGTTAGAAGAAGTTCTCACTAGGAGATTTAATAATCAATGGCAATTACCTAATTTGATTATTGTAGACGGAGGTACTCCTCAAGTAATTACAGCGTTAAAAATTTTAAAAAAATTTAATCTGGATATACCTCTTATTGGATTAGCTAAAAATCCAAATAGAATAGTAGCAGGAGTTGAAGGTCTTCCATCAATCAAAAATTTAATGTCAGATCCTATTTTTAGAATATTAATTCTACTTCGAGATGAGTCTCACAGGTTTGCTAAAAAGTATCATGTTTACCTCAGAGATAAAAAATTCGTCTATAATTAAACTATGAAAAAGTTATTACGAATGTTTATTTTTTCAGCAATTGCTTTATACCTGACCTCATTATGGAACTTTGGATTTATTATTTCTTTTAATCCTAATATTTTTTTTCAATCTGTTTTAATTATTGTATTTGCATATTATTTAATTCTTCCTTTATCAAAAGTCATCTTTTTACCTTTAAATATCTTAACTTTTGGGATGGTTTCATTTGGGGTTTTTGTTTTATTTTTATATATTATGGATGCACATTTATCATTTATTCAAATAAATGATTGGGTCTTTAAGGGGGGAACTTATTTTGGTATACATTTAAATAATGTCGTAATAAGTGAGACTGGTAATCTAATACTTTCTGCATTATTTATATCAGCTATAATTAAAGCATTAGAAATCTTTACATAAAATTATGGGAAATGTGATTAATATTTTGAATATTTTCTTTGCAATTTTAATCGTACTTTTAATCCTGATACAAGGTAAAGGCGCAGGACTTGGAAGCGCATGGGGTGGATCAGGAGAAATGTATCAAACCAGACGTGGATTTGAAAAAATTACATTTAGATTAACGGTAATTTGTATAATTATTTTCTTTATTTTGTCAGTAATAAATCTTTTTTAATTCATGAATAAGTCTCTTCGATACTACTATTGGCTATTTAAAGAATTTGCTATTAAGCATATTAAAATGATTGCTTTGAGCTTTTTTTTAAGCTTTTTTATTGTTGTTAGCTTAGTTTCTTTCTCTTCTGTTTTAAATAAATTTCTTTTTTCCAATAAGGAAATTATCGGACTTGCTGGAAACTACAATATATCAAATATACCAGAAGAAGTTTTAGTAAAAATATCACATGGTTTAGTAACAATTGGCCCTAAAGGAGAGGTCCTACCAGCCCTTGCATCTTCTTGGGAAATGTTGGATAACGGTCGCGAATTTCGATTTCATTTAAAAAACGATTTGTTATGGGACGATGGAAAACAAATGACTGCAAAAGACATTCAATATAACTTTAAAGATATCATCGTTGAACCTATTGACGATAATACTATTCATTTTAAACTTAAAGATCGACTTCCAATATTTCCAACTTTCCTTTCAAGTCCAATTATCAAATATCCATTACACGGTGTTGTAGGACTTTACAAGGTTGATAAAATTAAATCACGTCAAGGAATTATAAAAGAAATCCATTTAAGTCCTAATAAAAAGGATTTACCTTTAATAATATATAAATTCTATGACAGCGAAAGTAAATTAATTAGTGCTTATAAGCTTGGAGAAGTAAAAAAAATTAATATTCTTAGAGAAAATATTTCAAATAATTTCAAAAATTGGAAAAATACTAAAGTAACAAAAGTCGTCGACTATACAAGAGTTATGACTTTATTTATTAATATGAATAATCAATTGCTTGTTGAAAAGGATGTAAGAGATGCATTAGCTTCAAGTCTTCCTATCAGTAAACTTTCACAGTATGGTGAAATTGCAAGAGGACCAATTCCTCCAACCTCCTGGGCATATAACGAGAATACAAAACAATTAATAGAAAATCTTGAGGTTTCAAAAGATTCATTAACAAAATATGTCGATTCAACAAGTTCAGCAAAATTAGACTTTATTACGTATTACGATTATTTACCAACTGCTACGTTGATTGATGAAAATTTCAATCAAATAAATTTTCCAACAACTCTTCGTTTAAATGATTTTCAGGTGCCAGGTCAATTTGATTTGTTATTAGCATTTTGGAAACCACCTGTAGATCCTGACCAATATTTCTTTTGGCATTCAACCCAAACAGGAACAAACATTACTGGTTTAAAAAATGTCAAAATAGATAAACTTCTTGAGGATGGCAGAAATAGTATTCACCCAAGAGAAAGAAAAGAACATTACCTTGAATTTCAAAAAGTTATAGCCGAAGAGCATCCAGCGATCTTCTTATACTACCCATACACTTATACAATCGAGCGTATTTGATATAATAATTAACAATAACGCCGCGGTGGTGGAATGGTATACACGCAGGACTTAAAATCCTGTGATCGCATAGATCGTGAGAGTTCGACTCTCTCCCGCGGCACAACGTAAGAAATTTACATGGTAAATTTCAACGTTGTAGAAGCGTTTAATTTGGTAAAAATTATTACGTTTCACATTTGCCTGGATAGCTCAGCGGTAGACCTGCCTGCGCAGGCAGGGCAATTGTTTTGCCACAGAACTATCTTGCTAAATTTGATAAAATTTAGCTTAGAAGTTCATGGTCCCGTACATTTATGCTTTTTGCCTGCTTAGCTCAGCGGTAGAGCAATTGTTTTGTAAACAGTAGGTCGTCAGTTCGAATCTGACAGCAGGCTCATGAAGAGCAAAAAGTTAAATGGTACTGGAATAAACAGTAGGTCAGGAGTTCGAAT
>Ga0209541_10015873_pt1 | contig 11192 bp, 9 predicted proteins | sample RifCSPlowO2_01_FD_184027 | JGI IMG/M metagenome (GOLD analysis project Ga0209541, IMG submission 184027) | Groundwater microbial communities from Rifle, Colorado - Rifle CSP2_plank lowO2_0.1 (SPAdes) (version 2) | ecosystem: Environmental > Aquatic > Deep subsurface > Groundwater | place: Rifle...
ATCTTTTAGATAGGAAATATGTTCGTATGACTGGAATTATTAGAAAACCTCTTGATTTTAATAAATTAGTAGGGCATTGTCCAAAATCTATAGAAAAAGAAGTTGTAAAAGGAATGCGTTTTGATAAGGGATATGTTTCGGCCTATATGATTACTAACTCCGAAAGAATGCAGGCAGAATTCAACGATCCATACATTCTTATTACCGATAAAAAAATCTCATCGGTATCGGATATTCTTCCGTTGCTTGAAAAAGTCGTTCAGTCCGGAAAAAAAGACATCGTGATTATTGCCGATGAAATAGAGGGAGAGGCCTTGGCGACATTTGTATTGAATAAGATTCGTGGCACGTTTAACGTTTTGGGCGTGAAGGCTCCGGGATTTGGCGACCGCAGAAAAGAGATGTTGCAAGATATTGCTGTCCTCACTGGCGGGCAGGTAATCTCCGAAGATATGGGATTAAAGCTTGACCATACCGAGCTTGAACACTTGGGGCAGGCGCACAAGGTTATTTCAACCAAAGAGCATACTACTATCGTTGAAGGCAAAGGCGATGAAAAGAAAATCGCGGATAGGGTAGCGCAGATCAAGCAAGAAATGGATATTACCACCTCCGAATTTGATAAAGAAAAACTCCAGGAGAGGCTTGCCAAGCTCTCCGGCGGAGTCGGCGTTATTAAAGTGGGCGCCGCGACCGAGACCGAGATGAAAGAGAAGAAATTCAAAATAGAAGACGCGCTCAACGCCACTCGCGCCGCAGTGGAAGAAGGTATTGTTCCGGGCGGAGGCGCGGCGCTCGTAAAAGTCGCGAATGCCTTTAATGAGCTCTTAAAAGAGCACGCGATCAAGCTCTCTGACGAGGAAAAAGTAGGCGTGAGAATAGTCCAGCAAGCGCTTGTTGCCCCTCTGCGCCAGATTGCGGCGAACGCCGGACTGAAGGACATTTCTCTTATCGTGAATGAAATCAAGGATATCAACGATCCAAATTCCGGATATGATTTTAGCTCCATGAAAAAGTGCGATATGATCGAGTCCGGAATTATTGACCCACTCAAGGTTACGCGTACCGCGCTTGAAAACGCATCGTCTATCGCCTCGCTTATTATGACAACCGAAGCGGCAGTAACAGATATTCCAAAGAAGGATGAAGACCACGGCCACGGCGGCATGGGTGGAATGGGCGGCGGAATGGGAATGATGTAGAGTGAAAGATATACGATATTCGATATTAGATATTTGAGAAAGTACAGCAAAAAATCTCCCTCGTAAATTTACGAGGGAGATTTTTGTTTTTAAAAATTATTATTTATAAAAGATCGAACCTGTCAGCCGATATATTTTTTATTTCCTGACCCAGACTTCGAGGGCGCCGAGAGAATATTCTTTTTTATATTCTTCGCGCATATAGGAGTCAATCACATTATTTTTTGTAAATCCGTACTGTTCAACAACATTATACTGCGCCAAAATAAATTTTGGGTTTTCTTGCTTGAGTATCGCGAGATTTTTTTTAAAATGCTCGTCCAGATTAAGATTTTCTAAAAGCACGCTATTGTAATAAGGGTTTGGTTTTTTAAGCTCTAAGTAGAAGTTTGAGATAAAGGGAAATGAAAAAATTTTTTCATCGCCTACTATTTTTTTAAGAATTTCCACCTCTTGAGTGTAAATTTTATGATCGCGCCTATTTTCCACATTTTTAAGATACGTTAAATATCCAGAGATTATAATAACTATTAAAAAAATAGTTTTTTTTAAAATTTTTTGATTCTCGCCATAATATTTTTCAAGAAGCATTTTTATCGTAAGAATGCTCAAAATAATATAAGGGAATATGTTTATTACAAGATGTGTTGGGTTGAATTGGTTGAGTATTGAAAAAAGAAGAGCAACCTGAATAAAAATTAATAACAGTATTTTATTATTAATTCTTTTACGCATTAAGAATGTGTTAAAAACAAACAGCAGAATAATTATGGAAAAAAACCCAGCGCTCAATGTATGAATACTCGAGTATCCTTGTCCAATCTGGAAGAGGGGCAAAAAAAGATTTTTTCCCCACAGCATAAAACCGAGCATAAAAACAAGAGCATATCCGAGTATAAAATATCCCGAATCCTTGAGTGAAATGTTTTTTTTATACATAAGATACGCGAAAAAAACCAGCATTGCGAGAAAAATCGCAACACCCTTTGTTTGTAAAAAAAAGAAAATAAGCGAGCAGAGCGCGCCCGAAATTAATATATTTTTTTCTTTTTTTGTCTCAAGATATTTTATAAAATAATAGGTAAAAACAATGGACATTATGCTTGAATATGTGTTATGGTTTATAGGTGGATAGGAGATACTGGAAAGCAAAAGCCATAGATATGCACAAATGAGCGAATCCCGCCTATTGTGAAATACTTTGTAAGAGATTTTGAATATGAAATAACTTGAAATAAGCAATAGAAAAATAGATGGGATAAGGGCGGAAAAATAGTTTGGTCCAAAGAATATAAATGTAAAATATACTAAATAAAATGACAAAGGTCCGACATATTCAAAAAAATCTTTGTAGAGGATTTTTCCATTATATATATTCCATGCGCCGTTGAGCGCAACGCCTTCATCGGCATTAATATTATATCCGTATATAAGTGTAAACGCGAAAGCAATAAAAAAAAGTATAATAAAAAAATTTTGAAATTGTTTTAATCGTATTTTCATCGTATGCAATTAATATACTAATATTATAATACTATGGATAACCAAAATAAAGCGAATGCAGTATCATCTGAACAAAAAATTTGGGCGGCATTAAGCTATGTCTGGGTGATGAGTTTTGTGGCGCTTATTCTTAAAAAAGACCCATTTGTCCACGCGCATGCCAAGCAGGGGCTTTTGATATTCGCGGGAGAGTGCATCATATTCGTTCCTATTATCGGGATGCTTATTGGCTGGCTTATAGGGCTTATTGCTTTTATTTGCGCCTTTATTGGATTTTTTAAAGCTATTCAAGGCGAGGAGTGGAAGGTGCCGTTTGTAGGCGAGTGGTGGGATAAAACTATCCGAGTATGAAAAAAACAAAAATAGTCGCCACCATTGGCCCTTCATCGGAAGATGAAGATACGCTGGAAGATCTCATAAAAAATGGTGTGAATGTCGCGCGTCTTAACTTTTCGCACAATACCCACGAATACCACGCAAGGCTTATTGAACGTATTCGAAAAATTGAAAAAAAGATGAAACGGCCATTCGCCATACTGCAGGATCTTCAGGGTCCGAGAATTCGCATTGGCAAGCTTAAGGAAGAAATCGAGGTCAAAAAAGACGCTCATGTTATTTTTTTTCCAGAAAGCGAAAAGAGGGTGGAAACTTCCGCAGGCGTGTATGTTCCCATGCAGCACAGAGACCTTTCAAAGGATTTGAAGATAGGCCACCGCGTTCTTATTGAAGACGGCACTATTCAGTTTCGAGTCTTGGGATTAAAAAAAAGCGTGGCAGTATGCGTCGCGGAATCTTCGGGTGTTATTCGGTCGCATAAGGGTGTGAATTTTCCAGACTCCAGCCTTACAACCTCGGTGCTTACAAGAAAAGATATTCGCGATATTCAGTTTGGAGTCCACAAGGGGGTGGATTTCATCGCGCTTTCTTTTGTGCGCGGACCGCGCGATATCTTGCGCCTTCGAAAATATATTTACGCATTTCAGAAAAAAAATGGCGTACAGCAAAAATTTTTAGGAAAGCCCGAGGGGCCGGGCAAGTGGCCTGGCGTACACACAAGAATTATCGCGAAGATTGAGAGAAAGGAAGCCGTGGAAAATTTTGACGCTATTCTGGAAGCCTCGGACGGCATTATGGTCGCGCGTGGCGATCTTGGCATTGAATTTCCCTTGGAGCGGGTGCCATTGATACAGAAAGAAATTGTCCAGAAATGCAACCGCCATGGAAAGCCCGTGATTGTCGCTACGCACATGCTTGATTCCATGATTAAAAATCCTATACCAACCCGAGCGGAAATCTCCGACGTCGCAAACGCAATATTGGACGGCGCGGATGCCATTATGCTTTCCGGCGAAACCGCAAGTGGAAAGTATCCTGTCAAGTCAGTCCATGTTATGGCAAAAGTAGCCCACGAGGTAGAGTCCGCGCATTTTGACGGATTTCGAAACCACGAGGTGTGTTCTGAAAAGGTTCATTCCATAACCGAGGCGGTTTCGCGCTCGGTGCAAAATATCGCGAAGGACGCGCGCGCCGCGCTCATCATATGCTCAACAACCTCGGGTTTTACCGCGCGAAATATAGCAAAGCACAAGCCCTCTATTCCTATTATACCCATTACGCCTTTTGATAAAACGCGAAGGCAACTCTGCCTTACCTGGGGCGTAAAATCATATCCGTCGCCGTTTATTTCTTCTATTTCAAAACTTATACGCGAGTCCACAAAAATTATTTTAAAACACCATCTCGCAAAAAAAGGCGACAAAGTGGTTTTGTGCGCCGGACATCCTTTCGGCTACATGGGCGAGACAAATCTTATTCGTGTTTATACCATAGAGTAGATAAAAAATTCTCTCTCCGGAATTTATGTTCGGAGGGAGTTTTGTGTTATAATAAGCTCATAATAGCTAATATTTTTTTTATGAAAAAACAGCCTTTTATTTTGTGGTTTAATAAACTTGGCATTAAGGATATCCCAAAAGTCGGTGGAAAGAATGCATCTTTGGGAGAGATGTATCGCCTCCTCACGCCCAAAGGCGTGAATGTGCCCAATGGTTTTGCGATTACCGCGTACGCTTATTTTTATTTTATTCAAAAAACGGGAGTGAAAAGGCAGATTCACGATATTCTTTCGGACCTCAATACAAAAGACTTAAAAAATCTCCAAGAGCGAGGAAAAAAGGTGAGGCAGGCGATTTTGAAGGCTGAACTTCCCGCGGATCTTGTCGCGGAAATTTCTATAGCGTATGAGCGACTTCAAAAAGAATATGGAAAAAATGTTGACGTTGCCGTGCGCTCTTCCGCGACCGCGGAGGATCTTCCTGACGCTTCGTTTGCCGGACAGCAGGATACGTACCTAAATATCCGCGGAAAAAATGATTTGATGGTTGCGTGCAAGAAATGCTTTTCTTCGCTTTTTACCAACCGAGCTATCTCGTATCGCGAGGATAAGAATTTTGATCATTTCAAGATCGGACTTTCTATTGGCGTGCAAAAGATGGTCCGATCCGACAAGGCATGCTCGGGCGTTATGTTTTCTATTGACACGGAAACCGGATTTAAAAATGCGGTGCTCATTAATGGCGCGTGGGGGCTTGGAGAAAATATCGTGCAGGGCGCCGTGAATCCCGATGAATTCTATGTTTTTAAGCCTACACTCAAGCTCGGCTTTCGCCCGATTATCAGCAACCGCATGGGAACCAAAAGGATAAAAATGGTGTATGGTGGCACAGGCAGAAAGCCAACCATAAATATTCCCACAACCGACCGCGAGAGAAATTCTTATGTTTTGTCGGACAATGAAATACTCCAACTCGCAAAATGGGCATGCATTATTGAAGACCACTATAAAAAACCCATGGATATGGAATGGGCGAAAGACGGAGTGCAAAATAAGCTCTATATCGTGCAGGCGCGGCCTGAAACCGTGCAGTCGCGCAGAGATTATTCCGTTTTGGAAGATTATATTCTGCAGGGTAAGGCGAAGAAAATCCTCACTGGCGCTCCGGTTGGCGCGCGAATAGCCTCTGGCAAGAGCCGAGTGATTATGGATGCCAAGCATATCAATCAATTTCAGAAAGGCGAGATTTTGATAACCGATATGACCGATCCCGATTGGGAGCCTATTATGAAGATTGCCTCCGGTATTATTACCAACCGCGGAGGCAGGACATGCCACGCCGCCATTATTTCCCGCGAGCTTGGAATTCCTTGCATTGTGGGGACAAACGTCGCGACATCAAAAATTAAGACAGGGCAAGTTATTACGCTTTCATGCGCCGAAGGCGAGAGAGGCTTTGTTTATGATGGAAAAGTGAAATATACAATCAAGAAGACGAACCTTCATAATTTTAAAAAGCCAAAAACGAAAATAATGCTCAATTTAGGAAGTCCTGATATTGCCTTTAAAACTTCCTTCATACCAAACGACGGCGTGGGGCTTGCTCGAGAAGAATTTATCATCAACGACCATATCCAGATCCATCCTATGGCGCTTATTCATTATAATGAAATTAAAAACAAGCAAGTGAAGCGCCATATTGACCTGCTCACCAGAGGCTATAAGAATAAAGTTGATTTTTATGTTGACGAGCTTGCCGAGGGAATCGCGATGATTGGAGCCGCGTTTTATCCCAAGGATGTGATTGTAAGATTTTCCGATTTTAAAACTAACGAATACGCTAATCTCATCGGCGGAAAAGAATTTGAGCCCGAAGAAGACAATCCTATGATCGGATGGCGAGGAGCCTCGCGCTATTATGATGAAAAGTTTAAACCAGCATTTGAGCTTGAATGCCGAGCTATGATAAAGGTGCGAGAAACTATGGGACTTACAAACGTAAAAGTTATGATTCCGTTTTGTCGAACTATACAAGAGGGAAAAAATGTCATAGCCATTATGGAAAAAAATGGTTTGAAGCGCGGAAAAGACGGCTTGGAAGTATATGTGATGTGCGAGATTCCTTCAAACGTGCTTTTGGTTGATGAGTTTTCAAAAATTTTTGATGGATTCTCTATCGGTTCAAACGATCTCACCCAGCTTACCTTGGGCGTTGATCGAGACTCCGAAGTTGTGTCTCACGTGTACGACGAGAGAAATAAAGCAGTCAAAGATTTTATTACCCGAGTTATTGCCGGCGCGAAAAAGAATAAAAGAAAAATCGGCATCTGTGGACAAGCGCCATCCGATTTCCCCGATTTCGCGACCTTTCTTGTGGCGCAGGGCATTGACTCCATATCGCTCAATCCCGACTCGGTGATTAAGACGATGATCAGCATTAAGAAGATGGAGGGAAAAAAAGTGAGGCGAAAGTAACCAGTAACGGGTAACCCGTAACCAGTAATATGGAAGAAAAAATAAAAAATTTTTATGATCTGGAAGCATGGCGAAAAGCTCATTTATTAGTTTTAGATATCTATAAAATAACTAAAATATTTCCAAAAGATGAGCTATTTGGAATAATTTCCCAATTGCGCCGAGCAGCTTCTTCCATTACCGCTAATATTGCCGAGGGATTTGAAAGGTTTCATTATAAAGACAAGATTCGTTTTTACCATCAGGCCAGAGGGTCTGTTGGAGAAGTCCAAAATTTTCTTATACTATCCAAAGATTTAAAATATATTTCAAATGAAGCTTGTAAGACAATGGGACAAAAAGCTAATGAGGTAAGGAGGCTGATAAATGGAATGATAAGATCCATAGAGAATCAAGATAAATAAAATTACCCGTTACCCGTTACTGGTTACGGGTTACTTTCCATAAAAAATGAATTTCCTCCACACATTTCATCCTCAACCCATTCTTTTTGAATATGGGTTTATAAAAATCCATTGGTACGGACTGTTGATGGTTATTGCTATATTTGTAGGGATTTTTATAACGGTTAAGCTCGCGAAGCGCTATGGTTTTTCTAAAGACCATGTTTATGACCTTGTTTTTTACCTTGTAATTTTTAGCTTGCTGGGCGCGAGAATATACGCCGTGCTTCTTTTTCCTTCGTATTATTCTCAATATCCTTTGGAAATTTTTCAAGTATGGAAAGGGGGACTTGCGATTCATGGGGCGATTATAGGCGGAATTATCACTCTCTATTACTATGCACAAAGAAAAAAGCAATCCTTTTGGCTGTGGGCGGATATTTTGGTTGTTCCGCTTGCCTTGGGGCAGGCGATTGGCCGTTGGGGCAATTATTTTAATCAAGAACTTTTTGGAAAGCCGACAAATTTGCCATGGGGGATTCCTATTGATACATTAAGCCGAGGGGCATTTTCAAAATTTGAATTTTTCCATCCAACGTTTTTGTACGAATCCATTTTGAATTTTATTGTGTTTATTGTTTTATTGACTTTGCATATCCATAGAATAAAAAAACAGGAAACGATGAATAAACACCCCCTCACCCCAACCCTCTCCCACGATGGGGAGAGGGAGTCTTCCGCCCCTTCCTTAATTTATAAGAATGAGAGAGGGAGAATTTTGGAAATTAGAAATTGGAAATTAGAAATTAGCACAATCACCCTTCTTTACCTTATTTTTTATTCTCTTATTCGTATCGCGATGGAGCAGTTTCGCATTGATGAGACGCCCCAATTTTTTGGCATGCGGTTTCCAATAATCATAAGCGGTTTAATATTTATTGCATCCATTATTTTGTATTTTTATTTTTTACGCAAGCAAAAGACAAGAGAAGAGCAAAAGAGTATATAAACTATCGAAAAATATTTAAAATTGTCATTTCGCGCATTCACACGGAATCCACATATTTTTTATTATTGTATATCTCTCTATATTGCCCCATGCTATAATGATTTTGGAATCAAGCATAAAAAAATATACTATCGAATTTAACGATCGTCAAATTCGATAGTGTGGAGTTTCAATATTTTTCGCGCTTAGCCTCTCTTATGGTTAATTCCTCGCGGCTTGCCGCGAAATGTCATTCCCCTTTCTGGATTCCCCCGATAGCTATCGGGGGAATGACAAGGAGCTGATACCACGTTGGTGAGTTTTTGGTGTAGTTTATTTTCGCCTTTGCTAAGGCTGTGGACGATAGTATCTCTAGGCTTTTTTTATCCTTGACATAATAAATAATCCATGATATACTGATTTCAGAAAGGTATGAATATGTATACTTTAGTGAAATCAAAATTTAATACTATTTTAGCAGTGCAAGATAAACTCCTAGAGCAAAGAGTCTTATTTTTTACGCCCTTAGACTTTCAAAGGATTTTTCATATTTCCCCGCTTAAGGCAAAATATTTTCTAGAAACGAATACGAGCCGCGGACTTTTTATACGTTTAAAAAAAGGCCTTTATTCATTGAGAAAAAATGTACCAAGCGAAGAAGAGATTGCGAATGCTCTATATAAGCCATCATATATTTCATTTGAATACGCGCTGTGTAGATATAATATAATGCCAGAAATGACATACTCTGTCACCTCAGCGACAACAAAATCAACTCGTAATTTTGAGATAGGCGAAAAAGTATTTTCGTATTATACAATACAAAAGAAGGCATTCACGGGCTACATGCCAGAGAAGATCGGCAAGAATGTTGTTTTAATGGCGGAGCCGGAAAAAGCATTTGTTGATTATATGTATTTTGTTTCACTCGGTAAAAGGACATATAATGAACGAATGAGTACGCTTAAGCTTAACAAAAAAAAGGTAATATATTTTGCAAAACTCTATAACCGCCCAAGCCTTATACATCTTATAAAAAAATATGATAAGCGATGAAAGTATTAGAACTATTGCGAAAAAATACCAAACAACCGAACTCAATGTGAGGCGCGAGTATTTTCAGCATCTTTTTTTATCATATTTTTATCAGCAGCCCCATTCCGATAAAATATTTTTTAAAGGCGGCACGGCATTAAGAATTTTATATAACAGCCCAAGATTTTCCGAAGATTTGGATTTTAGCGCAAATACGAGCGACATAAAAGCCATAGAAACTTCTATCGTATCTACACTTGAAGAAATTGAAAGAGAGGGTGTGGATACAAACATTCAGGAGGCAAAGACGACCTCTGGGGGATATTTGGCGATATTATCATTTACTATCAGTCATGTAAAAATTTCTATCCAATTGGAAATTTCTCTTCGTGAAAAAAAGAAAAAAGGAGAAACCGCAACCATTGTAAGCGATTTTATGCCTTCGTATTTAATTGTACATTTGGAAAAGAGCGAGCTTATTAAAGAAAAGATGCAAGCGCTTCTTTCGCGCAAAAAACCGCGAGATTTTTATGATGTTTATTTTTTGCTAAGAGCAAATCTTATCACGATCAAAGAAAGGGCGATGCTCTCCATGGTTTCCCAAGAGCTAAAAAATATTCGCATATCATTTGAAAAAGAATTAAAATTATTTTTACCGAAAAACCACCAGATGATTATCAAGGATTTCAAAACAGCTCTTGAGCGTGAAATAAAAAGATCTTAAGACAATTTTGTATTGACGAAACACCTGAATTTTTTGGCATGCGGTTTCCAATAATCATAAGCGGTTTAATATTTATTGCATCCATTATTTTGTATTTTTATTTTTTACGCAAGCAAAAAACAAGAGAAAAGCCAAAGAGTATGTAAACTATCGAAAAATATTTAAAATCGCGAAGGGATGATTTGTTTAGTTTTTAAATTTGTTGTATAATAAAGATATGAATAAAAAGATAATTTTTTTTACACTTTTTGTGAGCATAATATTCGTTTTTTTTACACCTTTTTTTGTATTTGCCCAAGCCATTGGTCTGGGCGATCAAATGGGTGAGGGTCAAGTTGGCCCTTCTCAACCCATCCAGATTCCAAATCCTTTAGGCGAAGACCCGGCCGCAAAAGATCCAAGGCTTTTATTGGGTAGAATTATCGGGGCTATTCTTGGAATTGTCGGCTCTGTTGCCTTGATTTTGTTTATTTATGGAGGCGTGCTTTGGATGACTTCGGCTGGGAATCAGGAAAGAGTGCGAAAAGGAAAGGAAGTTATTATCTGGGCAGTTTTGGGCCTAGGAATAATTTTTACAAGCTATGCTGTTGTGAAATTTATCATTACTGCTTTTGTCGGGACTGGGACAAAATAGATATAATTAAAAGAAAAATACCTAAAAATTATTTTTTTGGTATTTTTTTAACCCATAAATCCTTGATATTCAATCAAATGGGTATGAACCCTAAAGCTCGCTCTGGACTCTTTTTCCAAATCCGCCAGCTGGCGGAGGGGAATTAAACCAACGACTCGTCCTCCGTAGTCCGCCAGCTGGCGGACGAAGGAGGATTAAAGTTAATCTATTTATGATAGGTATATTGATATAATTTTTTGATTAAATTTTTTTTAAAAATATTTAAAAAATTTTTTAAAATTCCTGTCGCACGGAAGTGATAATGTCCTAGTACAGGGAAGTTAAAATGTCCTACCTCAGGTATAATGAAATGGTTATTCATTAACCGTTTCATCTATGACCCTTACCACTATGTCGACAAAAGAATTAGACAGG
>Ga0209541_10015874_pt1 | contig 11192 bp, 16 predicted proteins | sample RifCSPlowO2_01_FD_184027 | JGI IMG/M metagenome (GOLD analysis project Ga0209541, IMG submission 184027) | Groundwater microbial communities from Rifle, Colorado - Rifle CSP2_plank lowO2_0.1 (SPAdes) (version 2) | ecosystem: Environmental > Aquatic > Deep subsurface > Groundwater | place...
GCCTTGATCGGAGCAGCCCTAAACATTTGTTAAGGTGCTTAGCAGGTCACAGAGTTGAGGAAGAATAAAGAAAACTTTTTCAGTTTTCTGGGAGCTAATCTCCGAGTCTACACTGAAAATAATCAAATATAAAAGAAAATAAAATGTTAGAATATATTCTGTTTGTTATTGGAATCTTCCTTTTGCTAAAGGGAGCCGATTATCTTGTTGATGGTTCTTCTTCACTTGCTAAAAAATTTAAAATTTCGAATTTAGTTATTGGTTTAACAATTGTCGCATTTGGGACTTCAATGCCAGAACTTGTAATTAATATTATTGCATCATTAAAGGGAAACGGAGATATAGCTTTTGGCAATATTGTCGGCAGCAATATAGCAAATATTCTTTTAATTTTGGGAATAACTGCTACAATAACTAGTTTAAAAATTCAACATTCCACAACTTGGAAAGAAATTCCTTTTTCACTTTTAGCAGCAATAGTTCTTTTTATTTTTGCCAGCGCAATGATGCTCGATAAATTAGCTTTAAATTCTATCTCAAGATCGGAGGGCATAATTTTATTGTTATTTTTTACGATATTTCTTTATTATGTTTTCGAATTAGCAAAAAAAAATAAAAACCAGATGGAAGATAAAAAATTAGAGATTAAAAAAATTTCTTCTGCAAAAATCTTTTTATATATCCTAGTAGGTTTAGTTGCTTTATACATTGGGGGAAAATGGACTGTTGAAGGTGCTGTCGCATTAGCAAGATTAATTGGATTGAGCGAGTATTTTATTTCTTTAACTATTGTTGCAGTTGGAACTTCTTTACCCGAATTGTTCACTTCTGTTAAAGCCGCCATTAAGGGAAATTCTGATCTGGCCGTTGGAAATATAGTTGGAAGCAATATTTTTAATATCTTTTGGATTTTAGGAGTAAGCGCAATAATTATTCCAATATCATTTCCTGCTTTTGCTATAATTGATTTGTCTATTTTGCTAGGAACAAGTTTTTTGCTATTCTTATTTATGTTTATTGGAAAGAAGCATGAACTGGAAAGATGGCAAGGAATTATTTTTATTTTGCTGTATGCCGCTTATATTGTTTATCTAATCTTAAGAAGTTAACCTTGAGTTAAAATAATAATCAAATATAAAAACCTCTTTGTCTATGTAGGATTATGAAAAAAGGCGGTCAAGCATTCTTAATTACAGCAATAATTTTTATTGCAATTATTGGCACATTAATCACGATAAAAAATTATTCAAAAAAAACAGAATTTTCAACTTTTCCGTATATTGCAGAAGAAATTCAAATTGAATCAGAAAAAGTTATGGATTATGATTTAATAAACACCGACAATAAAATAGAAACTTTTACTCAAGATGTTTCAAATTATATTGATGAAGATACAAAAATTTATTTTATTACGAAAGAATCAGGAAGTTTAACCTGCTCTAAATGCAATGCTCTTACTGAATCAAATAATTTAATCTTTGCTGAAATAGACGGAGAAACTTACCAATTCACAAAATACCTCCAGGGCAAACATTTTTATTTTATAATGATTAAAGAAAAAGGAGGCGAAAAATATGTTTATACCAATGCGTAAAAAAAATAAGCGAGCGGTGAGCGAAATGATCGGATATATTTTATTAATTACTTTCGCAATCGTGATTGCAGCAATTGTTTTTTCATGGCTGAAAAGCTATATTCCAAAAGAGGGAATTGCATGTCCGGACGGAGTCAGCATTTACATTTCAGATTATACTTACGATAACGCAAAAAAAGAATTAGAATTAACACTAAAAAACAATGGACAATTCAGCATTGGCGGAATTCGTATTCATTATTCAACTAATGAAAGTGAAGAAATAGCAACAAATGATTTATCTAATAATATTACATCTGGAGGATCTCGTCTTAATCCGGGAATATTTCTTGGAATAATCGGAGAAAATAGTTTTGAACCGGGTAACGAAGATAAAATTCTTATTTTTGATGTAGCTGGAATTGATTATATCTATGCAATTGAAATAGCTCCAATAAGATGGCAGGAAGAAAAGAATAGAAACCAGATTGTAAATTGTGCTAATGCAAAAACAAAAAAAATTTTAGATTCGACGACCTTAAGTTCATCTGAAGAAACATTGAAAACAGCAAGTTTATCCAACGAAGGATCTAAATCATCAAGACCCTCAACAGAAACGTCAGAAATTTTAGCGAAAGGATAAACATTTAAAAATTAAAAAGAATTATAGATAAAATGATAAATAAAAAAGGGGTATCACCAATCATTGCAACAATTTTACTTATAGCATTGACAATTATAATTGCATTAATTGTTTTTCAGTGGATGAAAGGATTTACAAAAGAAGCGATAACAAAATTTGACGGAACAAACATTGAGTTGGTTTGCAATGATGTTCAATTTGAAGCAAGTTATTCTAATGGAAATTTAGTTATTTCAAATATTGGAAATGTTCCGATTTATGATTTTAATGCAAAATTGGAATATCTTGGAGGACATGAAACTACCGATTTGACAACGATGGACCCGCAATGGAACGGAATAATGCCTGGAGGAATTTTTTCAAAAGATATTTCTATCCAATCTGACACAACAACAATAACTTTGATTCCGGTTTTATTGGGCGTAAATAAAGACGGAGAGCAAAAAACTCAGGCATGCGATGAAAGAAATAGCAAGGAAATAGTTATATAAAAATGTTAGACCGCAGACAAAAAAATAAAAAATTTCTTAGCAACAATTTTTTTATAAAAAATAAAAAAGCAGTATCTGGAATTGTTGCGATGGTTTTAATGATTGCTCTTGTAATTTCTATTTCTGCGATTGTATTTACACTAACAAAAAAAACAGTTGAAGAAAAAACAAAAAAATCAGAGGCGTGCGGACTAGAGATTATCGACAAACTTTCAATAAATTCCGAATATGTTTGTTATGATTCTATAAATAATGAAATTGTTTTTTCAATAAATCGCGGGGACATAGATTTAGATAAATTAATTATTGCAGTAGAAACAGAAACAGCTGTGAGACAGTTTGAAATGACTGATGCTGCAAAAACATTTCCAGATTTAATATCTTATCCAAATAGGGAAAGTGAAATAAAAATGCCAAACAAAAATGCAGGAAGAACATACATTGCAACAAATTTTAGCGAGCCAGTAATTGAAATTAAAATTATTCCCGTAATTAATGAAGAGCAGTGTGAAGTCGCAGATTCACTAAATGAGATAATTTCTTGTGAGCAAACAACAATTTTTTAAGCTCTGTTGAAAAAAATTTCAATAGAGCCGATTTTTTAGAAACATTTATAAAATATTTTTTATTTACTAGAAGATGTTATTAACGACTGGACTGGAATCGTGGGGGTTGCTCGTATTGCGGGTTTTTTTAGGATTGATTTTCTTATATCATAGCGTCCCTAAATTAATTGCATCTGGAAAAATGGCTAAAGGGATGGGATGGTCCAGCAGTTCCGTATTTTTATTGGGGTTTATTGAATTCATTTCCAGTTTAGCTTTAATTTTTGGATTTTATGCAGAAATTGGCGCTTTACTCGTCGGTTTGATAATGCTCGGCGCGATTTATTATAAATGTTTCAAATGGAAAATTCCATTCTCTGCAATGAACAAAATGGGATGGGAATTTGATTTTATTTTACTTGGAGCAGCAGTCTCTATTATTTTACTTGGAGCAGGAGAAATTTCTCTTGATTTTATGTTTGGACTCTGGCCTTAGTTTTTATATTTCTTATTAGTTAGATTTAAATATAAATTTTCCTTGGATATTTTATAAAAGATGGTGGGAATTTATTCAAATTATAAAGGGCAAGTTTGGATTGAAACTGTAGTCTATACTCTAATTGCTTTTGCGATACTCGGCGCAATTTTAGGTGTTGCAAAACCAAAAATAGAACAGCTTCAAGATAAATCAATTATTGAACAGTCAATAGGAATACTTGAAAATATAGATGGTATAATCGAAGAAATCCAGACAGTTCCAGGAAATAAAAGAGAAATTGAATTATCAATAAAAAAGGGTTCATTAAATATTGACGCTCCAAATAATCAGATAATTTTTGAAATAGAAAGTGCTTATATTTACAGCGAACCTGGAATAACAATTAAAAAAGGAAGCATAAATATTGATAATAAAAAAATCGGAAAAATAAATAACATCAATGCAACAATAAATTATTCAGAAAAATATAATCTTACAACAAATAACAAAGACGAACAGGAATTATTAACTAAATCATCGGCGCCTTACAAGATGTTTATTTCAAATAATGGCGAAGAGAATAATTTAATAAAAATAAATTTTGAATTTGTATAAAATGTCTCAAAAAATTGAAAAACAAAAAAACAATATCTTGAAATATCCCATGCCAGACATAAATTTCTCTCCGCAAATTCCGTCGCTTAAAAAAATAAAAGACAAAACAAAAATAGATATAAGATATTGTTTAATTGCTCCATATGCTTATGCGCACATTTACTGGGATCCTAAAGAGTATGAGCTTTTTTACGAAATTGAAGAACCGGAATTAACAGCAGAAGAAGAAAAATCAAAAGATCAGATAATAGAAGCTCTAAAAAGTTTAGTTGATTTTGATATGATTATAGATAAAGATTTAGATTCACTATTAGAATATATTCACCAAAGAGCAAGAATTTTAGCATTTGAATTAGAAATAAAACTTTCATATGAAGGGTATAATAAAATATATTATTATCTTTGCAGAGATTTTGTGGGTATGAATGAAACTGAACCAATGCTAAGAGATTTTTTTATTGAGGATATTGAATGTAATGGAATTGATACTCCAATTTATATTGTTCATCGTTATTATCGAAATATTAAAACAAATGTAAAATTTGAAAATTTGGCCAAAGCCGAGAGTTTTACAGAAAAACTTGCTCAGAGATGCGGAAAACATATTTCTTATTCTCAGCCTATCCTCGACGGCAGTTTGCAAGATGGTTCAAGAGTAAATGCTACATATACTAAAGATATCACAAGCAGAGGACCCGCATTCACAATTAGAAAATTCACACAAACTCCCTGGACTCCTCCCCAATTAATTTCATTTAAAACACTAAGTTTGGAAATGATGGCATATTTATGGATGCTTGTTGAGCATAAAATGAATATTCTTATCGCAGGTGGAACTGGTTCAGGTAAGACGACTTTGCTAAATGTTCTTGCTTTTTTTATTCCTTCTGAAGCAAGAGTTGTTTCAATTGAAGATACTAGAGAATTAAATCTTCCAAGAGAAAACTGGCTCCCCGGAGTTTCAAGAAGTGCAACAGGAACTGGAGAGTTCGGAGAGATTGATTTATTTACTTTATTAAAAGCGTCTTTCAGGCAAAGACCAGATTACATTATCGTCGGTGAAATTCGCGGAAAAGAAGCGTTTGTGTTATTTCAGGGAATGGCTTCGGGGCATCCGTCAATAAGCACTATGCATGCTGAATCTGTTGAAACTATAATAAAAAGGCTTGAAACGCCACCAATTGAATTATCGCCTACATTAGTAAATATATTAGACTGTATATGCATAATGGGACAGACAATTATAGATAAAGAAGAAACAAGAAAAGTAAAAGAAATTGTAGAAATAATAAATGTTGATAAATCTGGAGCCGTTCTGACAAACACTCCTTTTGTTTGGAATCCAACAGACAATGAATTTTATTCTAAAAGAACAAGCAAGATTTTTGAAAAAATTGCTTTAAGATTTGGGAAGAGCAGAGAAGAAATAGAAAAAGAATTCAAAAACAAAATCCAGCTGCTGCATGCTTTAGTTCAAAAAAAGAAATACGGATTTCACGAAGTTCAAGAAATAATTAATGAATATTCTAAAAATCCTGAAGGCATTTTAAAAAAATTTGGAATATTAACATGAAATTAAAAAAGAAATCATTCGGCCACAATTTGAGGATATAAATGAAACATAAATTAACAATAATTTTAATTCTTTTAGGAATGTTTTTAGTTACACAATTTATTGGACTATATGTTGTTAATCATTATTCTCAAAATGAACTGCCTTACGGAATGGAACCTCCAGAAGGGGTTAATCCTGAAAATGCTTTTCCCCAGATTATTATCGCATTTATTATTGCAATTGCTTTGTTTTTTTTATTGACAAAATTTAAAATAGAATTTATTTTAAAGCTCTGGTTTTTTATTGTAATTGTTCTTGCTCTGGGACTTTCTATTAATTCTTTTCTTCCGAAAGAACAATATATCCCTTTAATGTCTCTAATAATTGCCCTGCCATTTGCTTTAATTAAAGTTTTTAATAGAAATATCATTGTTCATAATACCACCGAATTATTAATTTATCCGGGCATTGCAGCAGTTTTTGTGCCTCTTTTGAATATCTGGACAATGATTATTTTGCTTATTTTAATTTCAGTTTATGATGCATGGGCAGTTTGGCATTCGGGAATAATGCAAAAAATGGCTAAATATCAAATCAACACCTTAAAAATTTTCTCAGGATTTTTTATTCCATATGTTTCAAAAAAACAAAGACAGATGATTAAATATCTTAAGAAGAATTTTAAAAAATCAGAATTAAAAAAGAAAAAGATTAAAGTAAATTTAGCAATTCTCGGCGGAGGTGACGTAGTATTTCCGATAATCTCTGCGGGAGTTATGTTAAAAACTCTCGGAATATGGCCTGCAATTTTTGTAATTTTAGGAGCTGCTTTAGGACTTAGTTATTTGCTATTTTTCTCTAAAAAAAAGAAGTTTTATCCAGCAATGCCGTTTATAACAGCTGGAATATTTTTAGGAATGATTGTTAGTGTTCTCGTTTTTTAACTTTATATAAAAGTTCTATAAAAAGAGCTACCATAAGATTTCTCAGAATTATTCTTTGAGTGGTTTACAAAATCTTTTTTGTTGGATGAATATGCAAAAATTCCAGAAAAGATATTTTTAAAATTATCTAAAAAAGATTTATTTTCTGTATAGCTATCTTTAGCTGATTTTTCAAGAGCGTTTTCTTGTTTTGGGTTTGTCATTTTTTGATTATTTTTTACTACTTTGTTTTAATGTATTTTAATATGTTGAGCATTTATAAAGATTTGTTTGCGTTTTCTTTAATATTCCTTAAATCCTTATTTTTCAAAGCTGTTTCAAATAAAATTGCAAATGCCTGACTGAAAAATTCAGAGTTAAGCCAGATTGCAACATCTTCATTTGCTTCAACATTTTTTGAAATATAAAACATAATTTCTTTTCTATCAATTATGAAAAATTTTGAATCAAGTTCAGTTCTTTTTATTTTTATTCCAAGTTTTTCTTCTATCTGTTTTATTAATCTTTCCTCTCCAGATAAAGCTAATTTTATTTTGATATTTTCTTTTTTTAAGCTTTCAAATGTCTGTGTGAAAAGCTTGATTTTAACTGATAATTCTTCAGCAGTTGTGCAGACTATAACTTCTTTTTTTGCATTTTGTAGCAAGTCTTTTAAATAATTAGAAATGTTTGCCTTTCCTTTTAATGCCGCTGAAAGGTCTTCTCTTTTTATTGGAATTATTCCTTCTTTATATAATCCCTCAAGCTGTGAAAATTCATCAGTTTCTTTAACATTAGAAAGACTGAATATTTTATCTTCCGCTTTTTTTCTTACATTATTTTTAAGTTTTTCAAGAACCATTTTTGGCTTGACACCTAAATATTTTACTGGCTTTCCTATTTTAACAATTGCAAATCCTTTTTTTTCCAAGCTTTCCAAAACATCATAAGTTCTTGAACGCGGAACTCCCGAAATGCTTGCAATCTCGCCTGCAGAAGCAGAACCTTTTCCTAATAAAGCCAACCATACTTTTGTTTCATAAATATTTAAGTCAAAGTAATCTTTTATTTTATTAATTAAATCTTGTCTAGCTATCATTTTTGTTCTCCTTTTTGTGTTTTGTAAATTTCCTGAAGATAGTCAATTATAATTTCATTTTGTTCGTATAATGCTAAATTTTGTTTGTAAAGAGATTGAAACTGAGTGGAAGAGTTAGACCAAGAGATATTTGTGAATGTAATTCTTGCATCTTTCATAATATCTTCTATGTCATTTAATCTAATTTTTGTTCTTTCTTCTAAAGTTTCTTGTTTTTCGTTTGTCATTTTATTTGTTACTACTTTAGAAGTAACAGAAATATAGTTTATAAATCTTTTGCTTGTTACCTTTGTGAAGTTTAGACACATAAATTTTAAAAGGCGTGAATATTATATTTGAATATGAGTAAAGATGATAATAGGGACAAGGATGAAAATAAATTTGGCGTTCCGCAAAAAGAAGAAATATATGAAAAATATGAAAATGAATATTACATTGTAAATCCTCTTGGAACAAACAGTAAATATGTAGGAAAAATTAAAAATATAGACGTTAAAAAAGGACGGATAACATTTAATCCATACTTTGGATTAGAATATAATCGAGAAAGCGGGAAAGATCTTTATGCATTAATTAAGAACGATTATGACTTATTTACTGAACTAAATAAACTTTCATTTGAACCAACTACAAAAAACAGCATTGTCCATAATTGTTATCTAGGCAATCAGAGTGATACGGATAAACCAGAATCTTTTTATAATAGACTTAAATTAGCGTGTAAAATTTTATTCAATAAAAAATAATCTCTATTAATTTATTATTTATATTTTATTTCTTATAGAATGTTTAGCTCCACAAGCTAAACACTGCAAAAAACTTAATCTGCCTTCCTTAATTATTTCTGTATCCGGTTTTTTGCATTCTCTGCATAATACAAATTCATTTGCGTATTCTTCTATCTTTTGATTTATTTTTACGCTTGGAATTTTATTATTTAAGATTAATCTCTCTCCTTCCAACTGACCTTGTGTAGCAAGTTCTTTAAGCAGAAATTTTTGAAAATGTTCAGCCGGTCTCCTTAAATGAGAAGTTATTTGCAAAAAATTTGTTAAAATTGTTTTTTTTCCTTCAATATGACCTTCTATTTTTGGGATTTCAAGTCTTTCGCCGGACTCTTTAACTTGCTTTACTTGTCCATATGCTTCATTTAACAAAGATTCGTAAGATTCCATAATGTTTTTAGAAAGAGAGATTATTTAAGGTTTTGGTGTCAATTTAATTTTCTTTTCTCTTTTTCAACCCAAATATCTAACTTTTCCGGGACGGGGCTCAAAAATCATTCCTTCTTCAAGAAGTTTTTGTATTTCTTGGTTAATTATTTCTGGCGAAACATCTATTATTTCTGCGGCTATTTTTTCTGTTTCAATGCCATTGTCTTTTTCAGAATTTTTTACTTTGTCAAGAATTCTGTCTTTCAAAGCTTTTATCTGTTCTTTTGCAAGAGGTTTATTATCTGAAGATTCTAATCGGTGTTTTTCTAATTCAAGCTTTCTTATCAGTAAATATTTTGGATTTTGTTCTTTTATTATTTCCGGAGAAATATAAATTTCATTATTCCAATGTCTAATTATTCCAATAACTAACGCAGTTTCTCCATGCTTAACTTCTTTGAATTTTTCTGAATCATCTCCAAAAACTTTTAGGTGTATCTGCCCTGAACCGTCGTCTAATGTTAAAAAAATATATTTTTTTTCTCCCTCGCTTTGATATTTATCAACAATATTCCCAATGATATTTACTCTTACTATCTTTTTATCTCCCAATTCAAGAAATTGAAATTTTTCCTGGACTAAAATTGGTTTTCCAATTAATATGTCTCCTATTCTCAGTTTATATGCAACATTTCGCTTAAATTGTTGGTCTGTCATCTTTTCTTATTTTTACAAAAGTTTAATTTGTTTATAAAATCTTATATTTACGGAAATAATTTTTTTAGTTTTGATTGTTCCGGTTTAGATAATTCTTTTTTATCTTTTTCAAGTTGGGGGAATTTTTCATTGAATAATTTGTCGCATAAAGAATATCTTTCTTCTTTTGTTTTTAAGTTTAATATTCCTATAATTTCACCATATTTTAACCAAACGGGTTCATATATCTTAAGAGTTAATTTACTTAATGCGCCATACGAATTTACGCAATAGGAATCTGTTCCTGTTTTTTGGTTTTTTAAATAAAAATATTTCCAATTCATTTTAAAAAACCCCCACATATCCATGTTTAGGCCTATAAATTTCATTGCTCTGAATTAATTTTTCAATTGCTTCGTCAATATCGCTTTCTTTCATTTTATCTTTTAAATCATTTTTAATTTCTTCAATTGGAATTTCTTTTCCCATTCTGCTTGAAAGCGCAATAATTGTTTCTTTAACAGAAAATATTTTGCTTCTTTGTGAATGTGAGAATCCAGAACCAATTCTGTCAATATCAAAAGTTTGGGATTCGTAATCAAAACCTACGTGCCTGAGATAATATTTCATAATTTCAATTGACTGTTGGGCATCTTGTTTTGAAACACTCTCGCTAAGGCGGATTTTTGCAGCCGCTTCGGACATTCTAACTAATGCCTGCAACTGTCTCGCAGAAATTGGAATTGGTCTTACTGCGCTTTCAGAAGAAACGGGCTTATTTCTTAATTCTACATAAAAATTTTTTAATTCTTCTATTGCTTCTTTAGTCAGTACGGGTTTTATTTTTTGTTTTGAATATGCAACATATTTTCTAAGCAAATCTCTTGATATAAGAAGGGTTTCTGTTTCTTTTGTATGTTCTGATAAAACATGAGTTGCGATTCTTGTATCTTTTATTTTATTGGGCAAATCCCTTAATGTGAACATTATATCAAAACGATTTATTAACGTCGGAGGAAGATCAATTTGCTGAGCAATTGGCTGATAAGGATCAAATCTCCCAAATTTTGGATTTGCTGCAGCCAGCACAGAAGTTTCCGCTTTCAGCGACGCCTGAACATTTGCTTTGCTGATTGTAACTGATTGTTGTTCCATTGCTTCATGCATCGCACTTCTATCTTGTGGATCCATTTTTTCTAATTCATCTATACAAACTAAACCTTTATTCGCCAGCACCATTGCGCCCGCTTCTAAAGCCCATCCTCTCAAAAATTCATCTTTAACTACTGTCGCGGTTAATCCTGCTCCTGAAGTAGATTTACCGACGACATATCTTCCTTTTGGAGCAATCTTTGACATAAATCCCAAAATTACACTTTTAGCAACACCTGGATCGCCGACTAATAAAATATGAATATCT
>Ga0209541_10015875_pt1 | contig 11192 bp, 14 predicted proteins | sample RifCSPlowO2_01_FD_184027 | JGI IMG/M metagenome (GOLD analysis project Ga0209541, IMG submission 184027) | Groundwater microbial communities from Rifle, Colorado - Rifle CSP2_plank lowO2_0.1 (SPAdes) (version 2) | ecosystem: Environmental > Aquatic > Deep subsurface > Groundwater | place...
GATGGCTAAAAATATGAACAAAATTGAAAAACTTATTGAGGAACTTTGCCCAGAGGGAGTAGAGTTTAAAGAGTTGGGAAAAATTGCAAAAATTAAGAACGGAAAAGATTGGAAGCGACTTGGTGAAGGTAATATCCCAGTATATGGTACTGGCGGAGTAATGGGTTACGTTGATACTTCTGTCTATAACAAGCCGACCGTTCTTATTCCTCGCAAAGGCTCAATCACTAACATCTTTTATCTTGATGAGCCGTTCTGGAATGTAGATACAATTTATTATACAGAAATAGATACGATGCAAATTGTTCCAAAGTTTTTCTACTATGTTATAAAAAATATTGATTTAGAAAAATTAGATACGGGCTCAGGACGTCCAAGCTTGACACAGGCAATCTTGGACAGAATCCAAATCCCGCTCCCGCCCATTCTTATACAGGAAGAAATTGTTAAAATCCTTGATAATTTTGTAGAGCTAGAAGCAGAGCTAGAAGCAGAGCTAGAAGCAGAGCTGGAAGCAAGAAAGAAACAGTATGAATACTATCGTGGGGAGTTTTTTAATGTTAAGGACGTCGAATACAAAACTTTAGGAGAAATTGGGAGTTTTCTTAGGGGTAGAAGGTTTGTGAGAACTGATATTATGACAGAAGGTATCCCATGCATACATTATGGTGAGATGTATACTCATTATAATATTTGGGCGGAAAAATCAAAATCATTTCTTAAGCCAGAGTTAGCAAAAAAATTAAGGTTTGCACATCCAGGAGATGTTGTTATTGTTGCAGCTGGTGAAACAGTTGAAGATATTGGTTTGGGAGTTGCTTGGATGGGTAACTCTGATGTTGTAGTTCATGATGCTTGTTTTATATTCTCACATAATTTAAATCCTAAATATGTTTCGTACTTTTTAAGAACAAGGCAATTTCATTCTCAAATAAAGCGATACATTTCTTCTGGAAAGATTTCATCAATTAATTCAAATGGATTGGAAAAAGCAAAAATTCCAATTCTTCCTTTATATGAACAAGAACGAATAGTTAAAATCCTTGATAAATTTGATGCTCTTGTTAATGATATTTCAATAGGTCTTCCAGCTGAACTTTCAGCACGAAGAAAACAATACGAGTATTACAGGGAAAAACTTTTAACGTTCAAAGAGAAACCTATAACAGCATAAACATGTCAAATAATAAAAATTACAATCTTGTAGCACAAAACACCGAAAGTACGGTCGTGGCAGAGTATTCTGCTTCATATGGAAAAAGAGCAGAAAGCTATCAAAGTGAATCAGAATTAGAAAACGCTTTTATTAAACAATTACAAACACAAGCTTACGAATATATTAAAATAACAAATGAAGAAGATTTAATATTAAACCTAAGAAAACAATTAGAAAAATTAAACAATTATAATTTTAGTGATAAAGAATGGGATTATTTCTTCAAAAAAGAATTAGCAAATCCAAACCAAAGTATTGCTGAAAAAACAGCTACAATACAAGAAGATTATATTAAAATTTTAAAGTGTGATAGTGGGACTAGTAAAAATATTTACCTATTAAAAAAAGATAATATTCACAGCAATTCTTTGCAAGTAATTAACCAATATGCAACAGTAGGTGGAAAATATAAAAATCGTTATGATATAACTGTATTAGTAAATGGCTTACCTTTAGTTCATATCGAACTTAAGAAACGGGGGGTAGCAATACAAGAAGCATTTAATCAAATAAATCGTTATCAAAGAGAAAGTTTTTGGGCATCAAGCGGTTTATATGAATATATCCAAATTTTTGTTATTTCTAACGGAACGCATACAAAATATTATAGCAATACAACTCGTTCTGAACATATTAAAGAAGCAAATGGAATACAAAAAAAAGGTAAAAAATCAAGTAATAGTTTTGAATTTACTAGTTGGTGGGCAGATTCTACAAATCGACCAATTACAGACTTAGTTGACTTCACAAAAACATTTTTTGCAAAACACTCAATTCTAAACATCCTAACAAAATACTGTGTATTTACTACAGATAAACAACTTTTAGTTATGCGACCTTATCAAATCGTTGCAACTGAAAAAATCTTAAACAAAATTGAAGTAAGTTCAAATTATAAACAACTTGGAACTGTAAAAGCAGGAGGTTATATTTGGCACACTACAGGCTCAGGAAAAACATTAACAAGTTTCAAAACGGCACAATTAACAAAAGAACTGCCCTTTATTGATAAAGTTTTATTTGTTGTTGATAGAAAAGACTTAGACTATCAAACAATGAAAGAATATGATAAATTTGAAAAGGGTGCTGCTAATAGTAATACAAGCACATCAATTTTAAAAAAGCAACTTGAAGATTCTAATGCTCGGATAATTATAACTACAATTCAAAAACTTGATAGATTTATAACAAAAAATAAAGGGCATAAGATTTTTGATTGGCATATTGTACTAATTTTTGACGAATGTCATCGTTCGCAATTTGGAGATATGCACACAGCAATCACAAAAGCATTTAACAAATATCATCTTTTTGGGTTTACAGGAACCCCAATTTTTGCGGTTAATTCATCTTCTGGCGGAAGAGCGGACTTAAAAACAACAGAACAAGCTTTTGGTGATAAATTGCATACTTATACAATTGTAAATGCTATTGCAGATAAAAATGTATTGCCTTTCAAGGTAGATTATATTTCTACATTAAAGGAAGCAGAGAATATTGAAGATAAAAAGGTTAAAGATATAGATAGAGAAGCCGTTTTGTCAGCTCCTAAAAGATTAAGCAATATCGTAAAATATATTATTGAACACTTCAACCAAAAAACAAAAAGAAATGATAAATCTTATATTCATAATGTTACAACAAATATTCAAGAACTTGTAACTGCAAAAGATAGGAAAAAAGTTGCAGTAATAAAGGAAAAAATTCGTTTATCTGGATTTAATTCTATTTTTGCTGTTCAATCAATAGAAATGGCAAAAAAGTATTATGCTGAATTTGAAAAACAACAAAAATCATTACCTGAAATGCAAAGACTAAAAATTGCAACAATTTATAGTTTCGGCATAAATGAAGAAGAAATTGACGGAGTAATTGATGAAAATTCTGAAGACACAAGCGGACTTGATGAAAGTTCGAGAGAATTTTTAGAAAATGCCATTAAAGATTATAACAAGATGTTTAAAACGTCTTATAATACCTCTTCCGATAAGTTTCAAAATTATTATAAAGATGTTAGTGAGCGTGTAAAAAACCGAGAAGTAGATCTTTTGATAGTAGTTAATATGTTTTTAACTGGATTTGATGCAACTACACTAAATACACTTTGGGTAGATAAAAATTTAAAATTACATGGCTTACTTCAAGCATATTCACGAACTAACCGTATTTTAAATAGCATAAAAACTTTTGGAAACATTATTTGTTTTAGAAACTTAGAAAAGGCAACCAATGAATCTATTTCACTCTTTGGAGATAAAGAAGCAAGCGGAATTGTCTTATTAAAAACTTACAAAGAATATTATAATGGATATGAAAAAGACGAAAAAACAATAAGAGGGTATAAAAGCTTAGTCGAAGAATTGCAAGACAAATTTCCCATAGGTGAAAGAATACTTGGAGAAAAAAATCAAAAAGATTTTATTAAACTTTATGGAGGCATCTTAAGAGTTAGTAATATTCTTACAACTTTTGATGAATTTGAGGGCAATGAGATCTTAACAGAGCGAGATGTTCAAGACTATCATAGCTTATACATAGACCTCTATAATGAGTTTAGAAAAAGTAAAGATCCAGAAAAAGAAAATGTTAATGATGACATAGTTTTTGAAATGGAACTTATTAAACAAATAGAAATTAATATTGATTACATTTTAAAGCTCATCAAAAAATATCATGAAGACCATATAAAAGATAAAGAAATTTTAATAGATATTAATAAAGCAATAGATTCGAGTGTAGAATTACGTAATAAAAAAGACCTTATAGAACAATTTATTGAATCTCTTAATAAAAAATCTGTGGTAGAGGAAGATTGGCAGAAATTTGTAGAAAAAAAGAAGATTGAAGAATTAGAAAGAATAATTAAAGATGAAAACCTTAATCATGATGAAGCATATAGATTTATAGAGAATGCATTCAGAGATGGTAGTATATCAACAACAGGTACAACAATAACTAAAGTTTTACCTCCAGTATCTCGTTTTTTAAAAACAGGAGAACGTACTAAAAAACGTGAAACAATTATTGAAAAATTTATTAGATTCTTTGAGAGATTCTTTGACATCTCAAATAAGATTGATAGGGTAAAATAAAATGACATTCAAACTCTCACCTTCCTCTCTTAACTTATTCCATGAATGTCCTCGGTGTTTCTGGTTGACCCAACATGCTGTTTGGAAAAGACCTGCTGGAATATTTCCCAGTCTTCCTTCTGGAATGGATGGGATACTAAAGATACATTTTGACAATTTTATGAGAAAAGGACTGTTACCACCAGAGCTAAAAGATAATGGAGATACCAAAGGAATGCTCTTATTTGATGATGAAGAGCTTCTAAAGATATGGAGAAGCAATTTTAAGGGCATTCAATGGGAAGATACAAAGGGTAATATCTTAAGGGGTGCAGTGGATAATATTCTCAAGAAAGGTAAGAAACTAATCGTGTTAGACTACAAAACGAGAGGCTATGCTCTAAAAGAAGACACACATGAACATTATCAGAATCAGATGGAAATCTATAATTTCCTTTTAAGAAAGAACAAACATGAAACTGAAGATTATGCTTTCTTATTATTCTATCACCCTAAAGAAGTCAAGGAGACAGGGGAAGTTATTTTTAACACAGATTTAAAGAAAATGAAAGTTAATATCAAGAACGCTGAAAAGATATGGAATACTGCAATAAAGATGTTAAATGAAGATTGTCCTAAAAAATCTTGTGATTGGTGTGAGGGAAGATGATAATTTTAAATAGAAAATACTGGGAACTAAAAATAGGAATATTTCTTATCACCACAATAGTAATTGTAATAAAAAAATCAGGAGATTGTGGAGCCTTCTTGCAGTTCTTATGTAACTAAAGATGATGAATAGAATAGATAAGCAATGGTATGAATCACTTAAATTTTTATCAAAATGGACTTTAAATGATGCTTTTGATAATCTTAGAGAAAGAAATCGCACACTTTTTAATAAATATCTAGAAGGAGAACCTTGGAATACAATGCATAAATTAGGATATGTAACTACAATGAACAACTCTCACCAAATAGTTACTCCTTCAGGCATGGAACAGCTTAGAATGTTGGAAGATATAAGAAGAAAGGATATAACTTTAATATCCTCAGTTGTAGCGGTTATTATATCTCTAGTTGCTTTGGCAAAGAGTATGGGGTGGATATAAATGGTTAATTGGACATTATGGATAGGTGCATTAGGAGCTATTACTGGAGTTGTTAGCCTAGGCTGGCATATGTTGAACTCTCGTTCAAAAGTAATATTGGAAAGAGTTAGTTTCACTAGGGATAGCCAAAGAGACCGCTCACAAACAGAAGCAATTAAGTTTAACCTAATAATAAGAAACAAAGGCAATCGTTCAACGACTATAGAAAATGTATATCTTCTAATAGGAAACAGAAATCTTCCAGTTGAAATGTTTAACAAAAATAGACATATAAATGCTAATTCCTCTTGGACATTTGAAGGTTTTGAAGACTTCAGGGCAGACGAATTCAAAGATATAATAAAAAATATAAAAAGAGAAGAGATTAGATTGGGAGTTAAAGTAGCCCATACTTTCGGAATGTTAAAGAAAGTAGGTTATACTGATTTTAGCACCGATTGGCTAAATTTGTAACAATGGAAGACAAGTGTATAATCCTAAAACGTTATTCAATAACTTTTCTTATAATGTGGATTCTTACTGTAATCTTAGCATTTCTTTCATTAAATAGATTATGGGGATATTTCAACAATAAACCAGCGCTTTTTGATTTCATTTTTAGAAACTTTTTTGAACACCTACTTACAGGGTTTTATATTCCATTACTTATTTTCTTTGGTTGGTACCTTACCTTTGAGATTTATTGTATTTGTAGGTATAAAGAGATTAGAAAGATAACTAGCAAAAGTGCTTATGAACTTTTCTTAGTAGGATTCTTAATTTATGCTATTTCTGAGACTTGGTGGCAATTCTTTCAATATAATGGTGGTTCTATAATCCAACTGTTGGCAAGTTATCTGGGAATAGCTCTTTCATTGATCTATATTATAAAAACAAGACTCTTTCATTAAATTCCGTGTAAAAAGTAACCTTATTTAGAGACTATTTACAAAGCCTAAAAACTATTAGATTATTCAATCTAATCTCAATAATCTAAACCATTACTTCTAAATTAATCTTATCAGTCATCTCCATAACCTTTGCCATCTGAATTTCCATGGTTTTTAGTCTATCTTGTAATATTAGATTTTGCTTCTTTGAGTTTTCTAGATCTCTTTGAATTTCTGTTTTTGTGATATCTGTAAACATATCTTCTTCGCAAATAGTGTCTTTCATGCCTAAAAGTTCAGAATAATAATGTATTTTCTCGCTCTTTTTCCATCCAAACCTATATTTTAATGCAGATTCTGATTTATATTTAGGAAGCCAATAACAACAAGCATTATGTCTAAAGTCATACATTGTTAGCTGAGAATATCTTTGACCAGCTAGACTTTCACCGTCCCCCAATATTTTAGTAGAAAGCCTTTGAAGATATTCATTTACTTTACTAGGGTTCTTATCAAATAAATAGTCATTAGCAGATAGATTAAGAGATTTGATATATTCTTTTATTAACTCTGAACAAAGCATTAATTTGATCCTTCTTCCAAAAGTCTTAGATACTTCATCCCTAATATTTAATTCCTTAAAATCGTTAGATAAATCAGATACTTTTATGTTCATTAATTCAGATGGAGCTCTTGCACCAGTATCAAATAAGAACATAATTATAACCCTATATTCAAATTTAGCATTATCTGATAATTGCCTTATCTGTTCTTCAGTTAAGTATACCCATTTAGGTTTATCTTTTGAAGTATCTAAATCTACAGTAATATCTGAGATAATTATCCCTTTTTTCTTACTAGTTTTCTGATACCAATGCCAAAAAGCTTTCATATCCTTAACATAGTCTGCAGGAGAAGTAAAATTCTGTCCATTAATCCTTTTTATTATACCACTTCTCATCTCAGAGAAGAAACCCATTAGTTGATCCTCATTTATTTGAACTATATTATCTAAATTATATAACTCCTTAAATTTCTTTGAAAAGAAGATAAGTCTACTTTTGATAGAACGCAATCTACAGTGACTTCTTGCACCCTTAACACTCCCATTAGCAATATTTATGCCCTTTTCCATATCGCCAAGATACTGAAGAATTAAGCTGGAATTTTCGTTTGTTATTCCATGTATAAATCCTTTGTTTTTATCTTTCCAACTTAAGTAATTTTGAGTGTTTTTATATGGGTCGATTTTCATGCTTTTCCGAGTTTAATGGTTTTAAAAACCATCTTGTATTTTTTTCAGTACATTAAATCGTTAAGCTAAATTGTACCCTGAGAAATCGCAAAATAGGGTGATGCGCGGGCCGAAGCTGATACCATCGTGCGACTTTTCAGGGTATGCGTTAGTTTAATGTTTTATGTACTAATTTTAATACAGAATTAGGTTTATAATAGTTACCGACCACTAACTTGTGACATATTAGAATGGCATAAATGAATTCTCTCTGTTTCTTCTTTCTCTATTTGACCCCCTATTGGATAGATACTAACTCAACACCAATCTTTTCCAATAAATTTAACAAATCTCTTCTTTTTATACCATCCTCATATCGAAAAGATATTTTTTGAATATCTGTGCTACTTAACTTAATTTCTATATTTTTGGCACCTCTTTTATTTAACTCCTTCTTGATAAGACTAGAGCACCAACTACAATAGATTTTTTTAACTAATAGTTTAATGTTTCTCACAGTATTTACTAGTTAAAATATTTCAGACAATCTTTTGTCTCTGCATGATGTCCCAAGTGATCTTTCCATGACTCAATATCTTGTCCTGATGGAACCTGACATTTTTCAGGAATATCTCCGCTTGTTCCACCAACAGATTGAGAAGACTCTCCCGAGTTGAAATTTATTACACCAAAACTAATGAATAAAAGCAACAAAACTGCCAGGATTAAAATTCCATAGAATATTGTTTTTCCTTTGATTTCCATTTAACATGAACCCCCTTTCATCTTCTTTTTATGATTCAACATAAATGCAATGCCTATGATGCTCGAAGCTATGCCTATTGAGAAAAACGCTTTTTGATAAATCATTAAAAATGAAGTAAATGCACTTAACCCTGTTATCCCTATTACTGGGATTATATTTAATAAGTAATGACTGCAACAGGCTATCATTGAACCGCCGGAAATTGTTCCAGAGGTAGAAACACCTGCCTTTATTGTAGCAGTATCTCTTATAGAGGTATATAAACCAATTTGAGTTCCAAATCCTATTGACAAGGGAATAAGCCAAATCCACAACCTCTTAAATTCATATAATGCAAATCCATAACTTTGAAAGATGATAAGAACTGAAAAGTAAATTAACAATATCCCTATCCCAGACAACAAACCATACGCGAAAGCCTTTCCATTAACTTTCATTAGTTCATTCCCCCGTAAACTGTATTATTGCTTATTGTCTGCGTTGCATATTTTGCTTCTAATGCTAATTTAATTTCTTCTTTTGTTTTTCCTTCTTCATAAAGGCTCTTTGCATAAAGTGCATCTTCATAGCATAAACCGCATTCACTCGCATGGCTGTCCCATTTTCCACCATTGGATATATCTCCTTGCATAAAACAATCTATTAACCCTCTTGAGTGCAGTCTTCCACCATGATTTGCTGCATCGCTCATGCAGCCACAGTTACAGGGTAGCCCTGTCAACTTGTCTCCTTCTAATTTAGCAAAGGAATATGCTTCTTTTATTGCTGGTTTAGTAAATGCATAATCTGGCAGGTCTAATGGATTTGCATATGCTGTCTTAACTAAGAATAACGCTCCCAGTATAGAAAGTGCGAAGATACCTATCCAAATATAATTGTAATGGTGGTGCTTCATTCCTTACAGCACTCCAATAATTTTTTGATTGAAGAGAAAATTCCTTTCTTTTCAGCAGGATTATAGGAAATTGAAGGTTTGATGGAAGTTTCAGAATGTAAATTATCCGAAGAATTTAATTTCCAGAATAAACCATATAACTCTGCAGAATCATCATACATTTCTTTTGCTTCTTCTTCATTGCCTTCATGAAATAGGCGATTTGCTACTTCATATAACCTCATGCTTGAAGCAAGAAGATGCTTGCTCATGCACCATGTTTCACTGTCATCTGTCTTTTTGACAATTTTCGCAAGAAGCTTCTTTCTCAATTCGCGGACAGTATCAAGCACAGCAAGAAATTTATCATCTTTAGTTTTAGCATAGCTAAAGAAGGAATGCTCTTCTAAACTAACAAGATTCATTAACCCTATGCTTAAATCCTGGTCCTTGGATATATCAAGTTCACCCTTCGCCTTAACTTCTTCAATAGTTTTGATAAAATTAGGTGTCCTCATTGAAATATCCCCCAAAACAGCAAGGCATTTAGTATTAAAGCTCCAAAAGTAAGAGCTATAGTTTGATAATTGAATAGTATTTTGCCTTCATTTCTCCTCTTTATCTCATTGCTTGCAAAGAAAGCTGCAAATGAAACAACAGCACCAGAAAGAGTTCCAAATATTATTTTCTCCATCCCAAATATCCTATAAGTGTTAGCTGGACCAAATATCCCTGCGAAATAGAAGCTTAATACGGTAAGAACAAATGTGGCTACAGTTATGCTTCCAATTCTTAAGAATGCATTTCCACCAATATTTCTTTTCTTGAATATCTTATTAACCCACAAAGCAGACGAAACAATCATCGCACCTACAAATATTCCAACAATAGAATCATCCCACCCAAGAGACCTAGTCACCCCTACTCCAATGATGGTTGCAGCAGTGCAAAGAGGACAGTGAGCCATCACTGTAGGCATCAGCCCAGCTAAAGCTGTTAAAGGGGCTAAAAGCACCTTCAGTAGTATGTTTCTCTTATGTGTATTTTTTGTTTTTTTCATGTTTTTTTCTACTTTCCTACTTATTTTATTAAAAAATAAAAATAAATTATATCTAATTTTAGCAACCTCCAACCATGCCTGTTCCGCTTGATGCACTAGATGCAGCAACTTTTCCCTGTAGTCTTGCAGGTATTGTGTCATGCATCTCGTAGTTCATTATTTCATTGGCTGTCCAGCCGGAAGTATCTATATTTTCAGAGCCTCCAGCTACAGAGTTTCCAGATATAGTTGTTGATTTGTACATCAGAAATAATGTCGACAAAAACAATACTCCAATGATAATCCACACTAACATATTTTTCTTTATTTCCATTTTATTAGCAACCTCCGACCATTCCGCCTGATGCAGTTGATGCTGCTGTTCTAGCTGCTAATGCTGTTGCTTGCGCAGCTCCAGTTCCTATTGATGAAGCTTTGAACGTCAAGAATATTGTAGCTACTACTAACAGCCCGATTACAACCCACATCATGGTTTTTTTATTTGTATTGGTCATATCCTTACCTCCTTTTACTTTTTTTTCTTTGAGTTCTCTCTCTAATTTATCTGATTCATGTTCGCTTTTACTTCCACAACAATCCATTTTATTTTATTTAGTTAAATGCTAAAGGGAAAAAAAAGAAAAATATAAATTCCCATTTAGCAACCTCCAACCATCTGACTATTTCCGCTACCTGTTGATGCTTGATTTTCTGCGCCTCTGTAAACATTTGAAGCAAGATAGATATAGCCTAAGTTTTCATCTGCATAATCAATTCCATTTGCCTTCAAAGCTTCAGCTTTTCTTTCATGAACTCCTGGAAAGAATAAGACTTTCCATTTTCCTAGTTCATTCAAAATCTGTTCATCAGTCACGTCTGGATGCTCTGTCAGCAAATATTTTGCTAATCCCCTCATAGCATAACTATGAGCACATCCACATGCTCTTTCTCCGTTGCTAAAGACAAGAGTCTTAGCACCGCAACAGTATTCACATGCAATAGAACTTCCTA
>Ga0209541_10015877_pt1 | contig 11191 bp, 12 predicted proteins | sample RifCSPlowO2_01_FD_184027 | JGI IMG/M metagenome (GOLD analysis project Ga0209541, IMG submission 184027) | Groundwater microbial communities from Rifle, Colorado - Rifle CSP2_plank lowO2_0.1 (SPAdes) (version 2) | ecosystem: Environmental > Aquatic > Deep subsurface > Groundwater | place...
TCAATCAGTTTGTTGCGAACTTTTCCTAGTTTTTCTCCTCTCCGCAAATAATGTTTGCCTTTTGCAATATCGCTTTCTTTGAACATTGCATCTCCGCCTTTTACTTGACATCGTACCGTAAGGTCAGCTAAGCGTTGATAATACCCTGTATCAAAATCTGCTTCTGCAATAAGCTTGTCGAGATCTTCCACTACTCTGGCATATTCGGGATGTGATTGGAGCCAATTAATAGGTTCAGTTTGCCGTAAATGCCCGCCGGGCATGAAAGCAGAGAAATTGTTGAGTTGAGTGGTCATTTTCTCTCTCAAACACCAATTTCTTTTTAAACCTTCCCTTCCAAACCACTAAAAAGTAACAAAAGAGCCGAAACATTTATAAAGAAATGTCATTTTTAGGTAGTTAACACCTCAAACACCTCTTTTCCTCGGCGGGCTGGAAGCAATTCCGGTTCGCTGAGGTTTTATTTTTATTTAGGGGCGAGGTTTACGGAGATGATGAAAAATGAATAAACAACCATCAAAACTTAATCGATTTGCACAATTAACAGGAGAAGTAGTAGGGACAGGATTAGCAGTATTAGTGGGGGGATCAGTAATTTTAGGTGGTGAAATTGCCATGATGAGTGCAAAGAGCTATTGTGATAATATGTCTTTATGTAGAGATGGTGCAACCTCAGAAGAATTATTAACACGAGATTTAGAACGGGGACTAGGAATTTATAACGAAAAAAGAGCGCTATTAACCCTGGTGGATTTTACTTCCGGACTTGGACGATCTTTATCCTACCGTGCTTGTAAAGATTACCACGAAAAAGGAGGAGAAGAGTAAAACTTAAAAACAAAATTCAGAACTTTAAATTCGGAATTTAGTACCACATGTTTTATAAATAAGCGGTGTTTTGAAAGAAAAAGGCCCGATTAAGAGTTACCTGTAGGAGCTGACGGAAAACCCAAGCGGTGAATCACGGGGGTTAATGTCGGGCATCATACTCATGAAATTCACAAACTTAAAATTGTGAATTTCAGATTATCAAAAATTGCTTTCAAGCAATTTTTCATACTTACTAAAGTCGCATCAGAGATGCAAAAAATCATAAAAAAACAACCGAAGAGGGAGTTGATCACTTTCATCCTTTACTCCTCAAGCATTGAGGAACCATAACTGGTAACCGTATCCTGTTCGTACCATAAAATACATGCAAGATACTAAAGCGAGTAAACTCTCTTTCTAGGATAATTGGAGGAGGATTACCATGGGAAAAATTAGCCCCGTAGCGGCAAAATATATCATTCAGTCCAGCATTGTCATTGACGGAGTTGTTGATCGTCCGGATGTCATCGGCGCAGTTTTTGGCCAGACAGAAGGCCTGTTAGGGAGTGAATTAGAATTACGTGAATTACAGCGTTCAGGAAGAATTGGCAGAATTGAAGTTAACGTGAACACCAGTTCCGGAAAAACGCAGGGAGAGATTGTCATTCCTAGTTCTTTAGATAAAACCGAAACTGCTTTAGTTGCCGCAGCTTTGGAAATTATCCAGCGCATCGGCCCTTGCGTGGCAAAAGTAGAAACCAAAAAATTAGAGGATGTCCGCGTTAGCAAGAGACAATTTGTGGTTGATCGGGCAAAAGCCTTATTGAAAGAAATGACTGACGGCACTATGCCTGATTCGCAGGAACTGGCAGACGAAGTTTCCCAGTCCGTGCGCATGATGGAAGTGGCAACTTATGGCCGCGACCGCTTGGCAGCTGGCCCTTCTATTGACGACAGCGAAGAAATTATCGTAGTAGAAGGAAGAGCTGACGTCTTAAATCTGTTGAAATACGGATTTAAGAATGCCATTGCTTTAAACGGAACTTCTGTGCCTCAGACTATCAAAGACTTGAGCAGAAAGAAAAGTGTAACTATCTTTGTTGACGGCGACCGTGGTGGAGATTTGATTATCAGGGAAATGCTCAGCACTGCAGAAGTTGATTTTGTCTGTAAGGCCCCCAGCGGAATGGAAGTGGAAGAAATCACTAAAAAAGAAATCCATAAAGCTTTACGCGGCAGAATTACAGCAGAACAGGCAAAGCTTGATCTTAACATTGACGAGCATGGCGCATTAAAAGAACCTGCGCAGAATCTACGCCAGCATCACCCTTTGGGGAATGGCAACAGAGAACTTAGCAACAATAACGGCAGAGAGTTCCGCCCTGCTGCTCCAAGTTCTCAGGTACGCAGAGAACAACCTTTGCGGGAAGAACGTAAATTTGCTCCCCGCCCTGCCGCACCTGTAAGCAGAGCACCAGCATTATCTCCCTTACCTGCGCAAACCGGAGGAATGTTGAGTGTTGCTGAAAAAAAACTGTTTAAAGAAACCCTTGAAGATCTCTTCGGCACACGAGGGGCATGCATCTTTGATCAAAATTTAAACGTGCTTGGCAAAGTTCCCATGAGTGAATTGCTCACCACTATTAAAAGCCTGAATGGCGGCGTGTACGCTTTAGCTTTAGACGGTTCTGTAGATGCGGATTTAGTGCAGACTGCAGAAAGTTTAGGCGTTACTCACGTAGTTGCCACGGATTCTAAAGTAAAAGATACCGGCAAATTACGTGTTATTACAGATGCACAGTTGAGTGCATAATTTTTTTATTTTTCAGATAATTTTTTTCTCTTTTTTAGTTAATTTTTAATACTTGTGCTCTTTCCTCTACTTATGAAATTTCAAAGAAATCTCTGGGAGATTCTCATTCCCGCATATTCACCTGAAAAGAAGAAATATCCATTAAGCTATCACCAAAAATGGGATGCGCAAATCAGAAAAATCAGCGGCGGATTGACTATCTTGAACACGGCAAATGGACAATGGATAACTGCTAAAGGGAAATTACTCATAGAAAAGATGATTCCAGTAAGGATTCTGTGCACAAAAAGAGAAATACAAAAAATTATCACCCTGACTCTCGCACATTACCAACAGGAAGCAGTTTTGGCGTATAAGATAAGTGATGAAGTGGTGTTAAGACGAAGACTTTAATTTTTCTTTTAAAAAAGCAAATCTTTATTACTCCCTTTCCCTTCTCTTAAAATATGGTCTTTGAAGTGATTATCGGCAGAAGCCAGAAACAGATAGAAACCTTCGGAAAAACCGGAACGGTATTCCTCGGCAAACAGTACGTCAAAATGGGACAGGTGACCTCGCTCAGCAATCCGGTTTATCTAGACGTAGCCGGCTCGCACGTGGTGTTTATCGTCGGCAAAAGGGGTAGTGGAAAATCTTACTCCATGGGTGCTATCGCCGAAGGATTATCAGATTTGCCTTTGGAAGTGAAGCAAAATCTTTCCATTCTCTTGCTGGACACCATGGGCATTTACTGGACTATGAAATATCCTAATTTTCAGGACGCAGAACTATTAAAGCAATGGAACTTTGATCCAAAACCTCTGGATGTAAAAATTCATACTCCTTCCGGATTCTTCAATCAATTTAAAGAGGAAGGAATTCCCACTGACTTTGCTTTTTCTCTCCGGCCGATTGATGTGAACGCGGAAGATTGGTGTACAGTCTTCGAAATCAATCCCAACTCCGCGGAAGGGGTGCTGATTTCTAAAGTAGTCCAGCAGCTCAATCAGGGAGAAAGTTATGAACTGGAACAGCTTCTGCAAGCTATCTCCGCAGATCAGGAATCAGAAAAAGTAGTGAAAAATATTGTCTTAAACCAGTTTGAAAAAGTAAAAGGCTGGGGGATATTTTCTAAGCAAGGAACACCATTAAAAGACCTTGTCACTGCAGGACAAGTTACCGTGCTGGATTTAAGCCCCTACGTTACCATGCCTTCTGGCTGGGCGATTAAAGCTTTAGTCGTAGGTCTGATTTGCAGAAGTTTGTTCAACCAGCGCATGCTGGCACGGAAAACTGAAGAATTTCAAACCTTGGATGCGGCGATGCATTATTTCACCAAACAAAAAAAAGAAAAGCTAGAAGAACCTTTGGTGTGGATTGCCCTGGACGAGGCTCACGAACTTTTGCCGAGAGAAGGAAAAACCGCAGCCACCGATGCTTTAATCACTATTCTCCGTGAAGGCAGACAACCAGGAATTTCTTTAATTCTTGCTTCACAACAGCCGGGAAAGATTCATACCGACGTCATGACTCAATCAGACATTGTGCTTGCTCACCGCCTGACTGCACGGATGGACGTGGAAGCATTACAGCAATTAACCCAAAGTTACATGCGTCAAGGCCTGGAGCACGAGATTGATGGATTACCCAGAGTGCAAGGTTCGGCAGTTACTTTTGATGATGCCAATGAACGGCTCTTTCCCATGCAGGTGCGTCCTAGATTTACCTGGCACGGCGGCGGTTCTCCCTTTGCCATTCCTGAGAAAAAAGAATTTTTTAAGGAAGGGTTGAAAAGATTGAAGGAACTTTAAAATGTCAGAATTTGTAACACTACTTATTGTTTTGCTTCTGGGTGTTATTGTTGGATTTTTCGACTCCATTATCGGAGCTGGCGGCTTAATTTCTGTTCCTTCCTTAATTCTCCTTGGCCTTCCTCCGCAAGTTGCTATTGCTACTGATAGGTTCGGACTTCTTGGTCAAACTTTTTCCTCTCTTATAAAATTTTGGAGAGCAAAGAAAATTGTTTGGAGATATGTTCCTATCCTTTCAGCAATTACTTTAGTAGGATCATTGATTGGTGCAAATATCTTGCTCAGCATTGATCCAAAAATTCTTAAAAATTTTGTAGGATTCATTCTGCTAATACTTCTTCCTATTATTTTTTTGAAAAGAGACTTTGGCATTAAAAGAGAGAAAATTTCTAAAAGCAAGAAAATAATCGGTTTCTGTGTATATCTCTTAATTATGATTTTTGGCGCATCTTTTGGTCAGGGAACAGGACCAATGGTCTTCTACACCCTCACTTTCTTTTTTGGTTTTACCATGGTTGAAGTGCTTGCTACGAACACTTTTCCTTGGCTAGTACTTGCAATATCTTCTCTGGTAATATTTGCAGTCAATAAGATAATTGATTATAAAATTGGCGTTATTTTACTCATAGGCATGGCTCTTGGTGGCTATGTTGGAGCACATGTCGCTATTAAGAAAGGAGACATATGGATTAAGCGCTTATTTGTTCTGTTAGTGATTATCTCTGCAGTAAAATTATTATTTTTTTAAAAATAGTTATTTCACCTCTTTTAGATACTTTTTTATTTCACTACTTCGCCAAACTCGTCTCATACTCATCAATCATCCCTTCCACAATCTCCTGCACCTGATTGGATTCTATAGCAAATCCTACTCCTTCAAAGTCCGCGATTTTCTTTGTAGTTACACCAATAACTTTTCCTGCCGCATTCAGCAAGGGCCCGCCGGAATTGCCTGGATTGATGGGAACATCAATTTGCACGAACAGATTTCCAGCGCTGTCTTCACGATGCGCAGCACTGACGATACCCTGCGTTACCGTAAAGTCCAAACCTCCTGGATTGCCGATAGCAATGACTTTCTCACCAACAATAATCTTATCAGAATCACCAAAACCAAGCAAGGAATAATCCACCCCGCTGATTTTCACCACCGCAATGTCTGCCCGTGAATTTTTTCCTATCAAAAGAACACCATGCTCTTTCTCATCAGAAGTTACGATGGTTGCGGCAGTAGCTCCATCAATCACGTGGTTATTGGTAACGATATAGCCGTCCTCACGCACTAAAAAACCGCTGCCTGAACCCACGTTTGTTCTGATGCTTACCACTGAAGGGATGCTGTTTTCAATCACTTCAGAAAAATCCTGATTCTGCAGTTTAAGATTGGTCACTTTTTCTTCTAGCAGAGAACTTTCATTTTTAATCTGCTGGATTTCTCCGGTTAATCCTTTAATCTGTGTTCCTTTTTCTTCAACACTGCTGCTGAGAGTTCCGATATTTTGTTCTGCTCTTTTTAGAGTTGTACTCAGTTCTGCGTCTTTCTCTTTAAGTTGGACGAGTTCTTCTTGAAGAAGAGAAACTTCTTTGGAGATGGTTTGAGTTATTTTTTGGTTTTGATAATATTCATAACCCGCAAAGAGGAGAGCAAGAATCAAGAGGGTAGTTAGAGGAAGCGCATGGCGTTTTAGGTGTTTTCGCATGAAGGGAAAGGAAAGCACTTTAGGTTTAAATTAGTTTTGCTTAGGAGATTGGATAACTTAAATGCTACTCTATCTTTGCCGCATCTCCAAAAATAACTTTGGGATTGATTGCTTTCAACTCATCTTCAAAAATGCTTTTTGGGATAGGATTCCAGAAGAAAATCTTTTTTTCCAATTCCCATGCTTTAACAATTTCCATAAATGTTGCTCCACCTACATAATTTTCTTGCCCGTTTTTTTCAAAATTCAGCACCAAAACTGCATCGTTTGCTCTCACCTTTGGTTCTTGTCTTTTCATCATTGCAGATTTCCATTCTTGGTGTTCTTTTTCTCCTTTATTTTTCACTTCCTCTTCTTTGAAAGGCGCATCATAACTATTTGGTAAAGTGACGTTATGTCCTTGTTTTTCCAATTCTTCTTTAATTGGAGGAATTTTGTGATAGAAGTGCCTGCTGCAAACAACAAATATTTTCATTTTTTACTTGCCTCTCGACCCATCACCCTCTACTCCCCTCTTCCCTCTTCTTTTTTCCTCTTCACATCCCTTCCAACTTCTTAATTCTTTCTTCCAGCGGAGGATGGGTTGCGAATAAATTCTGCATCATGCTGGTCTTCCCATCATGCCGAAAGGGCATGGAAATAAACAGGTGCGCTGTAGCCTTGTTAGCATGATCTACTAGTGGATCAGGATCGCCTTTAATTTTCCGCAAAGCATCAGCCAATCCTTTTGGATATCTTGTTAAGAGTGCACCGGAAGCATCAGCTAAAAATTCCCGCTTACGAGAAATTGCAAGCTTAATCATCTCTCCGATAAAGGGAGACAACACTGCCAGAGCGATGCCCGCAATAATCAGAATCAGAGTAAGCTGGTTATTTTCCCTTTTTCCCCCTTTTCCTCCCCAGAGAAAACTGCGTAAAAGGAAGTCAGAAAGTAATACAGTCAATCCAACCATCACTGCCGCAAGCATCATAACTCTGATATCATAATTCTTGATATGCGACATCTCATGTGCTAAAACTCCTTCCAGCTCCAGCTTGTTCATTTTATGCAGTAATCCCGTGGTAACCGTAATCGCTGCATGTTCCGGATTTCTTCCCGTGGCAAATGCATTTAATGCAGAATCATCAATCACATACACTTTTGGAACTTTTGGCAATCCAGCAGCTATAGACAATCCTTCCACCGTGTTAATCAAATGAGTGAATTCTGGCTTCTTTGCTTCTCTTGCTTTGGTCATGGTTAAAATGGCACTTGCACCGCCGTAGTAGCTGATGAGAAAATAAATTCCTCCAAAAATAATCGCGAGAATCAAGCCAAAGTATTGATTGCCGTAGAAAAATCCGATGAGATAGCCGAGAAAGAGAGCAAAAACAAGAAAACAAAAAATAAGCAAAGAGGATTTTCTTTTGTTTGCGCTGATTTCTTCATAAATAGACATGAAAAAGCTCACCTCGGTTTTGCTTTCTCATATCAAAAACTCACTTTCACATTCTTCCTTTCCCCTGCTTCAGCTGCAAAAAAATCTTTTGACGTAAAGCTAAACAGCTTAGCTAACAGATTGCCGGGAAAGACCTGCAAAGCTTCGTTATAAGCCATTACACTGTCATTGTAGAACTGCCGTGCATATGCAATCTTTGATTCCGTTCCAGAAAGTTCTTCCTGCAATTGCATGAAATTCTCATTCGCTTTCAACTGCGGATAACTCTCTGCCACGGCAAAAATAGACTTTAATGCTTGAGTAATTTGATTGCTGGCTTTAGCTTTCTCTACCATCCCACCGGAAACTAAGGCTGAACGTGCTTTAGTCACATTTTCCAAAACAGACTTTTCGTGCTTCATGTAGCCTTTGACTGCTTCCACCAGATTGGGGATTAAATCATATCTGCGTTTTAATTGCACATCAATCTGGCTCCAGGCATTATTGGTGCGCATGCGCAAGCGGATGAAACTGTTGTAGAGATATACTACAAATAATAGCACCACTACTGCGGCAATTCCTAAAATAAGATTGGTTGAGACCATGTTTTTTTCCTCCGGATTCTGAATTTATTTCTATTTTTTATGCTCTTAACAAGGCATCTTTAAAAAGATTGTGGAAGAAAATAGTAAAAATAAATGAAAAATAATTTTGGTGACCAAACCGAAAACTCACCTTATCTGGTCATAAATATTTTTTCTATGACCTATTTTGATAATTATTACTTCTAAACTTTCATGAGAAATATCCATAATCAGCCGATAATCGCCCACTCTTAATTTGTATCCCGGATCCCCCACAAGCCTTTGCACAAACATTTCCGGACGAACTTTAATACGTTCAATGGAATTTATGATACGTTCCTGAATTTGCCTCTCTAACTTCTTTAATTGTCGTAAAGCATTATCTGAAAAAGTTATAGTATACAAGTGTACACCTATATAAAATTTAGTTCTTTTTTCACTTTTTCTAAAGAATGGACTTTTCCCATCTTTATTTCTATCCTTGACATTTCTAAATCTTTCTTAGTCTGTTCTGAAAGAGCAAGAGAATCTTCAAGAATATCCCAAATAACTTCTTCGTAACTCTCTCTGTCATAGAGTTTTCTTTCTTTTAATTGGGTAACCAGTTCCGCGCTTACTTGAATAGTCGTAGCCATAGCTATTTATATTTTCGCCATAGTTTATAAACTTTCGCATTGAGCAACCTATATAAACCTTCAATCCTTCCTTTCCAAAAAAGAGGTCATTATGGTTTTAGAACATTTATTTCCTGAAGATTGGCTGGAAAAGAAAGGGTTGTACGCATTCATTCTGGGGGTAGTCTATTCAATTATAGGTATCATCATCGCTTCCATTCTCTTCCCCGGCGATCCGGCTTTAGTGGCAGTTGCATTTACCTCCATGCTTTTGTTACCAGAACTTTACAAAATTTTTGACATTGAAGAACGACAGGATAGCATGGAGAAAAAAGTTTCTCTTGGAACTTTGTTGAAAGGAGATACCGATGTAGTGCGCATTTATATTTTTCTCTTTTTAGGCATTCTCTTGGTATATTCCATCGGCACGATTGTCCTCCCTTCATTTCAAACTAACAGCTTATTTCGTGAACAGCTGGAAATCCGTTTTGGGCAGGGATTTGCCGGCAGTGCAGTTTCCGGAACAAATTTTAGCAGTAAATTATTTTGGAGTCTTCTTTCTAATAATTTCTTAGTTATGCTTGCAGCATTCATCTTTGCCCTGCTCGCCGGCGATGGAGCAATTTTCTTAATTACCTGGAATGCTTCTGTCTGGGGTGCTATTTTTGGCATCACTGCAAAGAATGCGGCTTTGTTTGCGGGAGAAAACCCTTACGTGCTCTTTGGCATAGTCATGCTGATTGTCTTCCCACACATGATTTTGGAAGCCTTAAGCTATTTTTGCGCGGCAATTTCTGGCTCGGTGATTTCTAAGGGAGTATTGCTGGAGCAGTTTGCTTCTAACCGCTTTTTGCAAGTATTTAGCTTTAATCTCTATCTGCTGGTCTTTGCTTTGGTATTTCTGCTTCTCGGAGCGCTGGTAGAAACCTGGGTGCTGGGAAATATGGATATTTATAGGCAGATTATTGACATGGCCTCTAAGATTGCGATAAGGTAAAAAATGTTTATTTGTCTCAACTCTCTCCTTTCTCATGCGGTCTGCACACAAGAAAATTTTTTACAGAAATTTCCAGCCTGCCTTACCCATGGGGACGGCAGACTTCATAAAAATCGCACTGCCCGGAAGACCATTTACATAATGGAGTAACAGTTTTGGGATAATCTTTCACATCTTCGGTCACAGAAGTATGGCCATGAATCAATTCAATCTCCCGGCGTGCCAACTGCAATAATGCTTCATCCACTGGCCACATTTTTAACTTATGCCGCAAGAAAAAAATTCCTACTTTGTTTGGTGCTTTGCCATTTTTCTCCAGATAGAGCAAAGAGTAAATTGCCAGCTGTAGTCTGATACTATCTTTAAATTCAAAATTATTATTCGTTTTATAGTCAATGATGTGTATTTCTTCTCCCACTTGATGGATGGCATCTACAAATCCTCGCACCGAATATGCATCTGATCTAAATTCCTGCTCCCGTATCGGTGTCAGGAGCATAAAAGCATCTTGCACAGAGAGTGATTTCTCCTGCATAACTTTCTGTATTTCCTGTAAAAAGTGAGTGGTCCAGTTCATCAGCATCAACATAGTTTCTTCAAAATAAAAACGTTCCTGATCATGAGGAAGAGGTATATCTTTTAGCTTTGGCTGAAATTTTTTCCATGACTGCAAGAGAAGCGACTGGATTCTTTCCCGGCATTTGCTCACATAATTTTCAGAAGTGAAAGCAGAAACGTCCGCGTTATAGAATTGTTCTAGCGTTTCGTGAGCGATATTTCCCCTGATTTGATGAATATTAGGCAGGGTGGGAAGTTTCAGAAGGTATTGGTAATAGTATTTCCTAGCGCACTGCTTGAAGGTATTGATGGACGATGGTGATTCCACACGTTTGGGCATGATAACATCCTCACGACTTTTTTTAGCTTTACCTCTTTGCTTTTTTGCCTGCCTTTATATGGATTTCACTTTTCAATCAGTAGATTCGAAAGTGGCAGCAGCTAGGCCAAGATGAGAAGCGAGAACTGCTGTATGCAGGATTGGTAGGTGCAATCCTTACAATAAACTTATGAGACATTGTAGAGTAAATCGTATTTGATTGCACGAGCAGGGACTTGTGAGCGAGCTGAGCTTTCTGCGAGCTCACTCGCATGTCGGCGGCCAGCTGCTGCCACCAGCGTGGTAAAAACGCCGCCTGTACCGTTGGCTCGGTTTGCTTCTCGATGTTTCATGATTTAAACAATTAGAAAAACTAAACAATAAAGCAAACCAATAATTCCATGCAAGCAACAGTAGTTCCTTGCCAACATCTTGGTACGGGCGGCGGCGTTTTCACCTTCGAATCTACTGCTTCATCTCCAAAATACATATAAACCCTCTTTTTATTTCATGCCTGATGTCGCTCTTTCAAGATATGCTTAAAAGCGGTGAATCTTTGTTTAGAGACAGCATCATGCTGGATTATGA
>Ga0209541_10015879_pt1 | contig 11191 bp, 16 predicted proteins | sample RifCSPlowO2_01_FD_184027 | JGI IMG/M metagenome (GOLD analysis project Ga0209541, IMG submission 184027) | Groundwater microbial communities from Rifle, Colorado - Rifle CSP2_plank lowO2_0.1 (SPAdes) (version 2) | ecosystem: Environmental > Aquatic > Deep subsurface > Groundwater | place...
ATTTAGGCACAACAAATATATAAATATTTCCGTCTTCAGAAATAGATTATAGAACAGCTATATTATAATAACCTATATCAATCAGAAAGTGTACTTAAGAAGTGCGCTTAACAGGAATGCTAGATCCGCGCCACAACCAGCTTAATCGCCAGCGCCGCGATCAGAATGAGCACCACGCCCCGGTCCACCTCGCCCTGCACCAGCAGCCGGTACAGGAAGAGCGCCAGCAGCAGCGTCACGAGCAGCAGGAAAGAAAGCGCGCTGACGCGCCACTGCGCGCGCAGGTCGCTCACCGCCGTCGGCAGGAGGCGCTCCAGGAGCGCGCTCATGTCCAAGACCAGCAGAAACAACACAGCCGCGGCCAGCGCGAACGCTGCCATGGGCGCCACAGGAAGATTGACGATCCCGATGACCGCCAGCGCATAGAGTGCGAAATAGACATATCCCTCCCAACCTACGGGCCTGATTCCCGAAGGCCCGAGCGCAAACCATTCTTTCTTGGCGATCATGGCCTCCCAAATTTCATTTCCTATTTAAATCTATTTGCAACAAGAAGAACCTGCGTAAGGAGAAAGAGTATTCCAATCGGAATTTCCCGAGCAATAAGATTTATAAGTGAAGCGTGGGTGGCTGGAAGCGTGGGACTATGAAAATCACCTACTTCACAAGCGAGTCTGTCACCGAAGGGCACCCCGACAAAATCTGCGACCAGGTGAGCGACGCCATTCTCGACGCCCTGATTGCGCAGGACCCGAACTCCCGGGTTGCTGTAGAATCGCTCACGACAACCGGCAGCGTCCATGTCGCCGGAGAAGTCACCACAAGAGGATACGCGGACATCCAGAGCATCGTCAGGAAAACGTTGCGTGACATCGGCTACACGGATCCTGCGTTCGGGATTGACTGCGAGGATGCCGGAGTGTGGGTGAGCATCCACGGCCAGAGCCCGGACATCGCCCAAGGCGTGAATGTAACTGAAAACAAGGACCAGGGAGCCGGAGACCAGGGCATGATGTTCGGCTTCGCCTGCACGGAGACCCCAGAGCTGATGCCCTTTCCCATCATCATGGCGCACCGGCTCACGCGGAAGCTTGCCGAAGTGCGAAAATCTGGACAAATCAAGTGCCTTGGGCCTGACGGCAAGAGCCAGGTGAGCGTAGAATATGTTGACGGCAAGCCCCATCGCATCACTGCTGTTGTCATCGCCCAGCAGCATACCCATGACCTCGCGGAAGAGCACCTCAAGAAGGAAATTCTCGAGAAGGTCATCCAGCCTGTCTGCGGCAAGTGGATGGACAAGGACACGAAGATCCACATCAATGCAACGGGCAAGTTCGTCATCGGCGGCCCGGAGGGCGACACCGGCGTGACCGGAAGAAAGATCATCGTGGACACGTATGGAGGCATGGGCAGGCACGGCGGCGGCGCGTTCTCGGGAAAAGATCCCTCGAAGGTGGACAGATCAGGCGCCTACATGGCAAGATACATGGCGAAGAACATCGTTGCTGCTGGCCTGGCGGAGCGCTGCGAGATCCAGCTCTCCTATTCCATCGGCGTGGCCCAGCCGACCAGCATCAACGTGGACACCTTCGGCACAGGCAAGGTGGCAGAAGAGAAAATCCTAGAAGCAGTGAGGAAAGTCTTCGATTGCCGACCTCGCGCCATCATCGAGACTCTGAAGCTGAAGCGCCCCATCTTCGTCAAGACAGCCAGCTACGGTCATTTCGGAAGGGATGACCCAGACTTCACCTGGGAGAAGACTGATAAGGTGGAGGAATTGAAGAAGGCGTGCTCAGGATGAACCCAGCAGCATGAGCACCTGCTCCGTTGAGAGCACGGCCACCTTTTTCTGCGATTTCAGGCGTGCATCGTTCGACCAAAGAGGAAGGCCAAGCTCGACAGCAAGAGCGAAGAAATCGACGTCATCTGGGTCGGGAGCGAACGAAAGCGCCTCTTTCAGGCGGTTCTGATACAATTCCAGAGGAACGAAGGTGACTTGTTCGGCAAGTGATTCCTGAATGCGATCGAAAGCCTTTGATGAAACCCCTGATTTTTTGGCGATTTCCTGCCGATGCTCACGGAGTTCCACAAGGGCGTACTCAGGAGCGAAGAGCGTAAGGGAGAATTCCGACAGCAGTTTCCTGAAAAGGGAATTCTTCCAGAAGAAGGTGAAAAGCACATTGCTGTCAACGACGAGGTTCATACGAGCCCTTTCTTTCGGAGGGCCTCCAAGCGCCCCTTTCTCCCTGAATGCTGAAGCCTGAGGGCCCACTCGGTCAAGGGGCGCTCTTCGCGAAGCTGCCGCCGGAGCGGTTCGAGCTCCTCAAGCTGGCGCGCCTTCTCTTCGATGGACTTCCTGACGAACCCGGACCAGTTCATCTCGGGAAAATGCTTCATGCGCTGCCGTGTCTCGTCGGGGATGGAAAGGGTGATGGAAACCATGGTGTTCACCTGTGTAAAAACGTAAAAACGTTTAAATATTTAAATGTTGCGATTCTCGGACATCGTCCATACTGTTCTCGTCTCAACACCCTGTTTTTTATACCCTCTGATATTTGCAGACTGAAAAGAGGCATGGAAGATGGAATATGACATTGGAGACTGTGCTTGGGAGGGGAAGATCCGCTACGGTCCTACATGCGCAAGAAGGGATTGCGGTGAAGCGCTTTTCTGACAACAATTTCCTGACAGCGTTAGCGAATTATGTTTTAACCGGAGCCCCCGGTCCTTACGGCTGGAGCGCGGATGCAGTGGCAGCGGCGCATCATCGTCGGCAATTGCTGTCGGTGCTCGTCGAGCATTGGTTCGGGGAAAAGCTCCGCGTTGCAAATTCTCTGGATTTCCAATGGAACGAGGAAGCACGGACCTATGAACTCAGGACAGAATTCGTTGACGGCCGCCACGCGCTTCTCCATCATCCGTTTTCGCGCTCTCGGGAGTTGGATGACCTTATAAACAATATCATGCTTCCGCTCCAGGAAAAGCTTCAGGAGACCGGATTTGACGGGGCAGTCTGGCAAGCGGGAAAGGCAAACCCCACTGCGACAGCGAACTTCATACATGATGGAAAAGGATGGGTGTGGATTGATTTGGAGTCAGGGGTTCCAGCGCTTTTCCCATCAAATCCACTCGCCTTGCCCTTCTACATCGGAAAGTCCCTTCGCCATAGGAGATGCCTCTATGACGATGTTGACATCTCAAAATTAGAAAAGTATCTTTTCGGATTAAGCCCTGAGTTGCATCAAAGAATTAATCCGCATGTGGAAGCTCTCGCATACCATCAGGCTGCCTGGAAGGCGCTGAGAAGGCATCAGAGAGGAATTGAGTACCAGGAGAAGAAAGGCAGGATAACACATAAGAAGGCTGAATGGTACTGGCACCGGCCTTTCCGATGGTACGCTCGAGAGGGAGTAAGATTATCCAAGGTCGTGATATCTGAGGCCTTCTCCTTGCCGGAGAGAGGCTATCTTCTGTTAAAAGAGTTGCGCTTGACAGAGAAGGCACGGGATGCCGTGAAGTTCGTATACTCAGCAGAATTCAGGAAGAAAGCACTAACTGCCCATTTAGAGAGAAGGATTGGCGTTTGGGAGCAGAGAAAGCAGCTTTCGCCTGAACAAGCCGCCGAATTGCGCTCCCGGCTTCCGCAAATTTCTTCAAGTAGGTACTTCAACGACATGGGAATCCACGTCCTCGGCCTCAAGATTTTGGATTGGGGCCTATATCCTGCAGCTCTTGGAGGATTGGTCACGCTCGGAAAAATTGATGTTGCAACAGCCGCGGCTTTGACTCCCCTAGGGGGCTCAGTGCTGCGAACAGTGTATAGCGCTGGCAGGATGGCTTGTGATGCCGCCAGCAGAAAAGGAGAGCGCTTCTCCCATGCTATCGCGCTTTCAGTTGGATGGATCCCTATCTTCGGGAACGCCGCCTATCCGTTGCAGATCGCCTGCACAGGCCCGACAGAAGACCGGAAGCTCGCAGAGTTCTTCTTATATGATCTCTCAGCAAGATTCGGAAGAAACATTCCGATTTATGGCGGGCCTGATTCAAGGACAGAGCACGCTTTGAACAGGCTGCCCGGCCTGAGATTAAGCCGTACGCTTCCTGAGCCATGAGATTTGGGGCAAACCTTTAATAACCTGTTTTTCCCATAGAGACATATGAAGAAACTCTCGCCTGAGCAGGAACACGTATTGAAGGAGAAGGGGACCGAGCCTCCGTTTACTGGCAGGTACTGGGATCATCATGATACAGGAAAGTATGCCTGCGCTGGCTGCGGCACGCAGCTGTTCTCCTCAAAAAGGAAGTTCGATTCCGGCACCGGCTGGCCCAGCTTTACCGATGCTTTGCCTGGGGCGGTGAAATTCCGGGAGGACGTGAGCCATGGCATGCGCCGGACAGAAATCACGTGCTCGAAATGCGGCGGCCACCTCGGCCACATCTTCAATGACGGCCCGGGGCCGACAGGCAAGCGCTACTGCATCAACTCCTGTATCTTGGACTTCAAGGAAAATGAACGTTAAAGAAGAGATTGCGGCCATCCGGGAGCGCAACGCGCGCGTCGAGCTTGACAAAGCCTGGGAGACGAGCTGGACGAGAAGAGCCGTCATCGTCCTTTTTACCTATCTTTTGCTCGTGATTTTTTTCTACAGCGCGCATCTGCCGCGGCCGTGGGTGAATGCCATAGTTCCGTCTATTGCTTTTCTTTTGTCCACCCTCACCTTGCCCTTCTTTAAGAAGCTCTGGACTAGGAAAAGAACACGTTCTTCACGCCGATAACGAACATGTCCACGCCGATGGCGCCGAGGAAGAAGCCGAGGATTCTCAATAAGATCTCTAGGTTCTTGTCGAAAACAATGCGCAGTGTCCGGTGCTGGATGTGGTCCCGGAGCCATTTCAGCCCGACAATGATGAAGTAATTCAGCGCCAGTATGCCCGCGATGGCCGACGCGCCGAGGGGCCAGCTCGCCTCGTGGCTCAGCAAAATGGTGAGAGAGATGGTGCCAGCCCCGACGATGAAGGGGATAGCAACCTCTTCGGCAATCTCCTCAATGTTCGGCCGGATATGGATGAGCGCCTTCTCGCCCTTCACGATGTAATGATAGGCGTACGAGAAGATGACAATACCGCCAAAGATGCGGAAGGACTCGAAGGAGACGTTGAAGACCTTGGTAAACATGCTTTCGCCGATGAGCAGGAAGATGACATAGACAACAAAGGAGATGGCTGTCGCCTCGAAGAGCATCCTGCAATAGGCCTTGTGCTTCAGCTTCCGCATCACCGGCACAAGATAGAGGAAGAGCGCGAACGGGTTGATGAGCATGAAGAAGGCGATCAGGGTCTTGATCATGGCCTCATGCTCTGGAATCTCGCTATTTAAATATTGCGACTTGGACAAACGCCCATGCTGCCGTTATAATCTGAGCACTGGACATGAAATCCGTGCGTGAGCTTTATATAGGGAAGCGGGGCCCTCAAGGCCATGCCACGGATGCAGTCGCCGAGCTCGATCAACACGTACAAGCAGTGCCCGCGCAAGTATTTCTATCAGTACATCCTCAATCTCCCCACAAAGCCCAGCATCTACCTGATCCGAGGCTCTATCGTCCATGAAGTCCTGGAAAAGTTCTTCGACCTGGACATCACGTCTCTGGACGAAAAGGAGCTCGAGTTCGGCATGCGCTCCTTCGTTACGGCGCACCTCCTGCGACTATGGACCAAGAACCGCACCAACCTGCTGATACTTGGCCTTGCCGAAGAGGAGCTGGAGCGCTATCTGCTGGAGTCGCAGGACATGCTGCAGGGCTTTGTCACGATTTTCGCGAAAAAGCTGAGAAAACGTGCGGAGATCTGCGGCACCCTGAAGGAAGCGTTCAGCGAGCTCACTCCTTCAGTGGAGGAAGAGATCATCAACCCAGATTTGAAGGTTAAGGGGTTCATCGACGCCATCCACACCCATGACAAAGAAACCGTGATCATGGACTACAAGACCTCGAAGAAGGACGAATTGACCCCTGCCTACCGGTTGCAATTGTCTATCTATGCCCTTCTCTACAAGCTAAAATATGGAAAAGCCCCAGATAAGGTTGGAATCAACTTCCTCAAGTTTGGAGAAAGGATGATGGATGTTGATGAAAAGCTATTGGAGGAAACGAAGAAAGAAGTGCGGCTGATCCATGAGCTGACGCAGACAGACAAGATCAAGGATTTCCCGACGAATGTCGGCCCGCTGTGCAAGTGGAATGGCGGGCAATGCGATTTCTATGACACATGCATCAAGCAAAGGGACATCTGAAAGCGATAATTTTAAATATCACATGATAACTTTTGTTATCATATGAAAACAAAAAGTATCAAGGAGACGGTTAGGGAGTTTTTTTTCCTCAATCCTACCGCCCAACTGCGGGTGAGGCAGGCCAGCCGGGAAGTAGGCATTCCGTTGCCCTCGGCCATCCGCTACACTCGGGAACTGATTAAGGAAGGGCTCCTGAAGAAGACGGGTATTGCGGGAGTCACCCTCTATTCCGCCGACCGCAGTTCCGCGTCCTTTCTCCTCGAAAAACGAATCTTCAACCTCCGTCACCTCCATATTTCGGGGCTTACGAGCTATCTGGTTAGGGAATTCAGCAACCCGCCCCTTGTCGTCTTTGGCTCCTATGCGCGGGGAGAAGATCGGGAAACCAGCGATATCGACCTCTACCTGGAGACGCCCTCAAATAAAAGGGTTTCCCTGGAAAAATTTGAGAAGACCCTTCAAAGGAAAGTGCATCTGTTTATATATAAGCGCATCAAGGATGTGGAGAACAAGGAATTGGCGAACAATATCCTCAATGGCGTCACGCTAAACGGATTTGTCGAGGTGTTCACATGAACAAGGAAAGCAGTTGGCAGGATTGTCTCGCGAGCGGGGCCTCCGCCAGGATCAGCCCCGATATAGCGAAGGCGAGATCGCTGAAAAGCACTTCAGAGGGAAGGATCGCGTTCCTCAAAGAGCTGCCCATCAAAGAAAGCAACGCCAACTATATTTTCGAGGGTTATTACTCCTCGATGCTGGAACTGATGCATGGGATGGTGCTCGTCGAAGGATACGCTGTCTCCAACCACCTGTGCCTGGGATTCTACCTCAGGGACATCCTGCACAATCCTGCGCTCTTCCGGCTCTTCGATGGCTGCCGCTACAAGAGGAACTCCTTGGTCTATTACGGAAAGAAGATGGACTTCGAGACTGCGAAAGAAGCGATTGAGAAGTGCAAGACGCTCATCGAAGCGCTCAGAGGAAAGAACTGAGAGATGCGCGGCAGGATAGCGTCAGAAATGCTCAGTGATCTCTGAAAGCTGCTTGATGAACAGCGCAGCCATCCCCCAAAGCGCAGGCAACCAGATAGGCACGCCCCAAAACTGAGGCAATGCATATGTCCGGGTGCCAAAGCGGATGGCCAGCATTTCTGCGAGGACGCCCCAGATGCTAACAATCGCAAACAGCCAGGCGTCATGAGGGTTCTTCCGGAGCCAGAATGCCAAGGCCACAATCGCCAAGAGGAGAATAAGAAGCAAAAACGGCGAGCGCCAGAAAGTAGAGACCGCGACCACCGAGAGAAATCCCAGGAGAAAAAGGGTGAGCGCGCCCCATGTAATTTCGATATGTTTCTTGATACTATGATTGCTTGCGAACAGCTTCCTGGTAACGTTGACGACCATGAAATGAAAAAAATTATCTCCTTCCCGAGAAGTTGAACATCTTCTCCACCGAGACATCCTCGACGTTGAAAGCCTGGCCCTTGTTCATGATGATCAGGGGCTCCCGGGCTGGCTGCTGCGCGAACTGGCCGGGAGGCGCAAAAGTCTGCGCCTGGGGCTGGGCGTACGTCTGTGCCTGCTGCTGATAAGAAGCCGAGGCAGCGCTGTTGTTCAGCCGCTTCACCGTGGCTTGGAGATTGCCCATCTGCTCGCTCACTTCAGCCACCTTCTGGAGCGCCTCGGCAAGCTGCGCCTGGAGCTTCTTCAGCTTCATGTCGACTAAGTACTCGACTTTCTTCTCTAGGAGGAACTCGTCCATGGTGAACCTCTCGATTTATCCAACCAGGTTCTGCTTGATGAACTGTAGCATGGCTGTGTTGCCAGCCGCCTCATACGCTTGGAGCGCTAGCCGGAAGTTCGCGTTCTGGAGCAAAGTTTCGCCGATGGCGTTCAGCTTCTCGGCTGAGTTCATCGCTTTATAGGCGCGCACCGCAACTTCATAATCTTGCGTCTCGATGCACTTGTCGCCCAGCGCCGAGAGCTTCTCGGTCTCCTTCAGGGAGGAGAAGATTTCCAGCGCCTCCTCGAACTTGCCTCTTTCGACGCAGAGCTTGCCTAACGCTAAAAGCCCTTCCGTGTTGCCGGCCGCCTGGAACGCGACAATCGCGTCATGGTAGCGCCCGTCCTCGAGGCAGCGGTTTCCAACGCCAAGGATCTTGGCCGTATGCCCGCCAAGCTTGTACGCTTCAACAGCCTTTGTCATCTGCTGCAATTTGGCGTATTCGTCTCCCACGATAGAGAGCCGCGGCTGGTTAGAGCTCAGCACGAACGCTTTCTGCGCCTCCGCGAGATTGCCTCTTCTGATGAACTCGTCTCCCATGAGGTCGAGGATGCTGTAGCGCATCTCAGGCCCGAACATGGAAAAGTCGATGTTGTCGATGCCCCTGTTGAGCAGCGCGGGCAAAAGCTGCCTGAACTTCGCCGCCTCGCGCTCCGATTGCATCGTCTGTTCCGCCTCTTTCGCGAGGGAATTGACCAAGCTTGTCAGTACGGTTTCCATTTAGACCATCCGGATTCCCAGCTCCGAGCTCACTCGAACTCGCGCCGCCTGCCTTTCGGTGCCTTTGTCCTTGCCCAGGATCCAGGGGCTCTTCACTCCAGTCATGATGGTCATGATGGTAATCTTTCCATGCATGTCGTCCCGCACTCTTGCTCCCCAGATGACGTTCGCATCGTCATCCAAGCTCTCGGTAACGAGTTCGCCAGCCCTGTTGACCTCTTCCAAGGTCATGTCAGGCCCGCCCTCGATCTGGATGAGCGCGCCGGTGGCTCCCTTGTAGGAGATCTCCAGCAGGGGATTGGCCAAAGCGCCGCGGACAGCTTCCTCAACGCGATTCTTCGTGTCAGAGCTTCCCACGCCGATGGCGGCCACTCCGCCATTGCTCATGATCGCCTTCACGTCAGCGAAGTCGAGGTTCACGAGGCTTGGCACTGCGATGGTCTCGACAATGCCCTTGATCATCGTGCTCACGAGCTCGTTCGCGACAGCAAAAGCTTGGGTTACAGGCAAATTACCCGCGATCTGCACCAGCCGGTTGTTGTCAATGACGATAACAGTGTCACAGACATCTCTTAATTGCTGCAGGCCGAATTCCGCCTTGTCGATCCTCGCGCGCTCGATGTTGAATGGCATCGTTACAGTTCCAATGACGATGGCTTCGTTCTCCTTCGCCACCTGCGAAACGATAGGCGCGCTTCCCGTGCCTGTGCCTCCACCCATGCCCGCGCAGACGAAAACCATTTCTGCGCCGGCCAAGGACTCCTTGATCTTCGCGATGCTTTCTTTGGCGGCCTCTGCTCCTTTCTGGGGGAACCCGCCGCATCCCAAGCCCCGCGTGAGCTCGGCGCCGATGAGGAATTTCTTGTCAGCTTCCACGATGTTGAGGTGCTGCTGGTCCGTGTTGCAGGCGATAATCTCCGCACCGCGAACGCCCTTCTTGTAGAGCCAGTTCGTCATGTTGGAACCGGCGCCGCCGCAGCCGATGACTTTGATGTTGGCTTGTCCCATCTCGAGCTGTGGCTCGGTCTTTTGCTGCTTCATTGCAGACTGCACGATGAAATCCATCTTTGTTCCCTCCTCGCTCCGTCTCAGGAAAGCATGAGCATTTCCCTGGATGCGTTTCCTAGACATGCTCCTATATAAATGTTACGTTTTTGTATACTGGTTTGTAAAAATCGGGAAAAGGGAGACTGGTTGGAAACGAAGCCGGAAGGATTAAAAAGAGCTAATAAATACTACTCTATGATGGCAACTTATGATGAATTTAAGGCTTCTATAGCCACTGCTAAGGGTCGCTTAGAGACACTTCTTTCCGATCCGCTTCGTTTAGGGATAGACCGAAGTGGATTGGCGAAGATTGCAAGCAGCATTTCTGAAGCAGCAGAACGTGAAATGAGAGACATAAACTGTGCTGAAATCGATAGGAAAAACGGAAAAGAGGCACGAGTGGAGTTTGAACTCTATGCCCCTTCAACAGAAGAAGAGAGTGTGTTGCGGAAAGTCGAGGCGCATATCCAATATCGCCGAGAGCACGCGGACGAGACGCGCTATCTTGTCGAGGGTATTTGGCTCGCGGAGAAAGAAGTCGGTGACTTGGCGAGGAGCCTGCTGGACACAAGGTATGTTCGCGCTTCACATAAAAAATTTCTCAGTCAGATGGCGGATCTCGCGCAAAGGGATATGGAAAAGACAATCTCTGCCAAACAGGTTATTTATCTTGAGAATATCCAAACACAGATTAGGGAATACGCTGACAACGAAAGCAAAGGCCAGATCTATTCGGGAATGTTTTTTGCAGGAGAAGAAGTGCTAGAAGCCGCCACCATGCTTGTGCGCTGTGCAATAACGGGCTCGCTGACGCAAGGAGAAACGACGCCCGATATGGTCTGGGCTTTCAAGAACCGCTATAAGAGGGAAGACGGCTCAGTTGACTGCGCGAGCGTCGCGACCGAGATACGAAAACTCACAACATGGAGCCGCCCCTATGAAACGGCAGCAAGACACTTGAATGTGTGGCTAGCGAAGATTTCTCCGGATAAGCATGTTCCCCATCCCTATTTGAATTGTGCCACTCCCAAGCCCGCATCATAAGAAATTAGCTGCACACCTTGTCAAGCTTCCCTTCTCGCACCGCTTTCCGTAATTCCATCGCGATCCGTTCTCCATAGCTAATCGAATCGCCGTACAGATATCCAGAATAGGGAGTGGACTGCGTGCCGGGGCTTCCGGGAATCCTCATCGAGACATCGAAGATCATCGGCTCCTCCTTTCCATTCTCCGACGCGATCGCGCCTTGCAGTGCGAAGGGCCCGATGATGCCTCCACAGTATTTCTGGCAGACAGCCACAAATCTCTCTCCCAGGTCGAAGATCTTCTCGAGCAGGCTTTCCTTCACTG
>Ga0209541_10015880_pt1 | contig 11189 bp, 9 predicted proteins | sample RifCSPlowO2_01_FD_184027 | JGI IMG/M metagenome (GOLD analysis project Ga0209541, IMG submission 184027) | Groundwater microbial communities from Rifle, Colorado - Rifle CSP2_plank lowO2_0.1 (SPAdes) (version 2) | ecosystem: Environmental > Aquatic > Deep subsurface > Groundwater | place: Rifle...
ACCAGTGGTGGGCGGTTTTCTTTGACTGAGTGGGTAATGGTTGTTTCGATTCATAACTTTTATAAGGGTTAATTTTAAGATTCTAGGATAGGCATGATATGTATGATACTAATAGGTTAGGTAGTGGAATTTATCCCACAATATTACTATGAACAAATATGAAAAAAAAGATGAATGGGTGAACAAACTTAGGACCATATTCGAAAAGAATAAAAATAGAGTGTATATGATTAATTCCTCAAATGGAAAGGAATACACTTTTGGAGAAATAGAAGAATTTTCGCTGAAATTTTCCAGTTTGTTAAGTTCCCATGGAATAAAAAAACAGGATAAAGTAGCCATATTGTTGCCCAATTGTGTTGAATTTGTCCTAGCTTATTTCTCCTGTATGCAATTAGGAGCAATTCCTGTCCCCATCAATACCAAATTAGTTCAAAAAGATATTCAATATATTTTATCCAATTCGGAAGCAAAATTAATATTGAAGGATAAGTCTGCTTCAGAATTATTAACAAATATACCAATACTTTACTTAATAATAAATCATACTCTCCCGGAAAATAATCCCGAAAAATCATCTTCATTTTTAATTGAATTACAAAAATTAGAAAAGTTTAGTAATACTTCTTTTAATAATGTTTACGATGATGATTCCATAGTTATTATTTACACTTCCGGAACTACTAATTTGCCCAAAGGTGTAGAATTTTCTTATGAGAATATGATTTCAAATGCTCTTACTTTTATTGATATGGTTAAATTAGAATCTAATCATCGGTTTTATGAAATTCTTTCTTTGGCTTATATGGCTGGTTTCTATAATCTTATGCTGGTACCTTTTTTAGGGGGAGCAAGTATGGTTATTGATAAAGCTTTTGATTTTTCCATTGCTTTGAATTTTTGGAAAAAAATAATGAAATATAACATTAATGCTTTATGGTTAGTACCAAGCATTGCTTCCATGCTTCTATCTTTAGAATATCCCGAGGATGAAATAACCTTCAGCAAAAGTGGAAAAGTAAACTTGATATTCTGCGGGACGGCTCCCCTCTCTGAATCTTTAGCCCAGAAGTTTGAAGACCAATTTTCCCTAAAGCTGCATAATACCTATGGTTTGTCTGAATTACTTTTTATATCGGCAAATTACCCTGGGATAGTCATACCTAAAGGGGTGGGTAAAATCCTACCTGGGTGTAAAATATCTATCTTAGATTCTGATAGTAATTGTTTGCCTTTTGGTAAAGAGGGAGAAATAGCCATTGAATCTGAATATGTTATGAAAGGATATCATCATTTTAATGAAAACAAAACAGATCAAAGTTTCGATCTTAATTTATTTCTAACTGGCGATATAGGGTATATTAATGAGGGTTTTTTATATATTACTGATCGAAAAAAAGATATTATCATCCGTGGTGGTATAAATATTAGTCCTGCCGAAATTGAAGAAGTAATTAGAAAACATCCCTTAGTAGAAGAAGTGGCGGTAGTGGGCATACCTGACGAATTAAAAGGGGAGCAAATTATTGCGGTTATAGATTCTTCATCCTCCTTATTAGAAACTGAAGTATTAAACCATTGTCGTAATTTTTTAGCTCCATTTAAAGTTCCAGAGGCAGTAGTTTTCATGAGTCCTTTTCCTAGAAGTGTTACGGGAAAAATACAGAAAGGAAAGATAAAAGAATTGATTCTTGGAGAAAAAGCATTTTAATTAGTATTCTATTCATTAAAAACAACCCCTGCCCTACCACCACCCAACCTGTTTTTCTTGATTTAGTTCGAACTAAAATTAACAAGATTTAAAAAGACCATTTATGGTATATAAATAGCTACAATTAAGCTGCAGAAGTCATATTAAATTAAAACATGGTGAATTTAACTAAATTAGATAGTGTATCTGGTTTAAAAGTACCAAAAGATTTGATTATTCAGTTGCATGACTCTGGAAATTGGATTTTGTATAATGTTTTCACTCAAAACTCTGTAGCCGTTAACCATACGGTTCTTAAATTACTAAGCTTATTATCCTTAGGAAAAAGTCTAAAAGAAATTGCTAAATCTATTGAAGTAGAAGAATTGTTAGTGTGGGATATAAACATATTTTCGTATTTATCTAGCCCTTTAGCCGATCCTACTAGAATGATCCGCGAATACAAAGATTGGCCCAATCCCCAGAAGTTAAATTTGTTAGAATTAATTCTATTGCTTAGAAATAAATATTTCTTAATAGAGAATGAAGATAAATACCATAAAATGTTAGCACCAAAAAAAACATTTTTAGACCAAGAACATTTAGGTAATTTTCATCAGCAAATTGGCAGGAAACTAGTGTTGGAAAAAAGAATTGATCCTTCTGATTGGTGGGTTAAACAAAAATTCATTTCAGATTTTAGTGATTTGAATAATACATTGTATAAAGCAGTACAAGGTCATTTTCTCAAATCATTTTTCGCTAAACGTTTCAATTCCTTTCATGATATAGTTGATATCGGTTGCGGAGTAGGTTACTACACCAAACTGATGGGAAAGAATGGAGCTAAAGTTTTGGGGATAGATCCCAATGATAATTATATCAAAACTGCTGAGATTGAAAAGGTGGGGAAGGTTAGTTTTAAACAATCTAATATTGGCAGTAAAGGCGATTTAGACTGGATTCCTTCCCATAGCATGGATTTTGTTTTTATGAGCGATGCGTTATTGTTTTACTTTACTCCGCCAAATTATATCAATTCATCCTCATTACCAAAACCAGATATTACCATATTATTTTCTGATATTATAAGAATACTCAAGCCCGGCGGCAGTTTTATTAGCGTAGAACCTAATGGGATATTTTTGTTTCGTCCATGGATGGGGGAAGTTGATAGGCCCTTCACCATTATCACTGAATATAACCATCCCTGGTACAATGTAGTGCCAACATACTCTCAATTTATTCAAGCGTTCATTAAAGGGGGATTTATTATTAAAGATATGATTGATGTTTCGGTTGATGAAGAATTTAGCAAGACAGATATGCGCGCAACAAATTTTGCTAAAGAATTCCCTTTATGGTGTTGTTTTGAATTAGTGCCTAAAATATCAGAACCATAAAGAAAAGAATTTAAATAAAGAAAGTGAAAGAGTATTAAAGTAATTAAAAAGAAGTAAAGGTATGAGGGCTAAAAATGGACAAAGAAATGATTAAATCAGCGATTAAACAATTTTTAGAGCGTGAGCTAAAAAGGGAAATACCCAGCACTTCTACTAATTTAATAAATGCAGGATTTTTAGATTCATTCACTATCATAAAATTGATTACTTTTGTTGAAAGTAACTTTAATTTAACCGTTGATATTGATTCTGCCAATGAAGATTCTTTTAGCAGTATAGATACTCTAACTGAACAAATAATCATATGGAAAGAAAAATGATGCTATTTTAATCATTTGCTCTTAAGCATTTGCTCTTAATCCTAACTACTATAACTCTCTGCGCAATGAGTTATTACCCATGGAAATAAAACGCCTTACTTCCTCTGAATTTGAAGATTTTCTTAAATTTCATGCTATCGCTTATCCTTCTAGAAAAGAAGTAAAAGAACGGTTCAATTTTCAATTTTTAGATAACCCCGACTTAGTAGACAAATCTTCCACTTATATTCATTTTGCTTCTGACCACGGTAAGATAGTTGGGCAGTATGGGGTGAATCTTTGTACTTATCAACTTAATGGGGAAAGGGCTAAAGGGTTCTGTGGTTGTGACCTTTTTGTTTTTGAAAATTATCGAAAATATGGTGTTGGTGGTTTTCTGTCAATGAAAGCGATAAATGGGTGTAAACCACATTTTTCTATAGGCATATCTACTGATGCCAAGCCCTTACTTCTTTCTCTTAATATGAAAAAGATAGGTGAAGTTACCATCCTTTTATGGTTTAGAAATCCTTGGTGTTTATCAAAAGGGATTATTTACTCCTTGTTTTCAAGAAATAATATGATTACTAAGATACTTAAAAAAAGCACAATTAAAAAAAGCCAGGAACAGATAAAAACTGAGGGAACTTTCTATTTTCCCGAATCTATAACCATTTCTTCCTGGTTTAAATTAAATTCAACCGGGGTTAATTTAAATCCTAATAATTATGCCTTTAATTTCTGTCTTCTCCACTCGGTAAAAAGATGGGATTATTCTTCTAATTATGGGCCAAGTTATCAGGGCATATTTGAATTTTCTCGTCATGCCAAATTTATTAATTGGCGCTTTTTTAGCATACCTAGTTATCATGTCTATCAGTTGACCGCAGAAAAGAGGCCTAACTCTGAAAATACTTCTCATCACAAAAAGATAATCCATTTTTCTGATTCCAGCTATTTTGTAGTTAAGATAATAAATTGGCGTAGATTAAATTTATTGGCACTAGTAGATTATAGATGTTCTAACCTAGACCAAAGAGTTTTTAGGGCTATGTTAAAAGCAGTTAAGTTGTTAGCTCAAAAGAACAAATGTGATGGAATAATTACTCTTAGTTCTCTCAATTTTTTTAATGATATTTTGAAGAAAAAAGCATTTTTAAAAGTGGGCTCACCTTTTGAATTTTATACCAATCTTAATTTTAATTTTTCTGATGAAAGAATTAAGAAAAGGGAAATGGTAAATATTACTATGGTTGATTCTGACTTGGAATTTGCCTTCTGGCCCAAGGCTGAAAACGGAATTGCACCATCGGGGGCGGCGGATAGTTCATGAAAAAACGTAAACTAATTAATAAAATAGCTGCAGCCGGTTTAAGTAGTTTGTTAATAGCCAGTGGTTTATATCACCAACAAAAGAAAGAAATGTTTTCTGGTAAATTTATCACTGGTTTGTTCTTTCACAATCCTTCTAAATACCATTTTGAGAGATGTATCAACTGGCTTAAAGAAAACAATTGCGTGTTTATATCTACTGAACAATTAATCGATATATTAGGGGGTAAAGATGAAGTAAAATCGGGTATGGTTTGGATAACTTTTGATGACGGTTGGCAAAAGAATCTCACTGAAGTGGTGCCTATTTTAACCAAATATACTATTCCTGCTACTTTCTTCATTTCCACCGGCCCAGTCGAAGGGAAAGGCCTATTTTGGTTTAGTCTGGTCCGAAGATTCAGCAATATTTTACCTCCTCCATTTAGAAATAATGTTAAAAAATTATGGCAGATTGATGAGAATGAGAGGAAGGAGATAGTACATAATTTAGAACAAGAATTGACTTCCAAACAATTTTCCTTTGAGCATAACCGGGAAGCTATGACTATTGTCGACATAAAACAATTGTCTCAGAATCATTTAATTACCTTTGGATCTCACACCGTAAATCATGTAATTACTCCTAATTGTACTGAAGAACAGATCCGCTCAGAAATTTCCAAATCAAAATTAAAATTGGAATTGTGGACTGGTCAGAAAGTGTATTGTTATTCCCACCCTAATGGTGATTTTGATGGGAGAGAAAGAAAAATTTTAGTAGAATTGGGATTCAAGCTAGCAGCGACTACTCAGAAAGAATTCATTGATCCTTCCTCAAACTTAAACTTACTACAAATACCTCGTTTTTGTGTTAATGATGATTCATTTTTTCCAGAAGCTTTATGTCAAATAGTGGGGATTTGGGGAAGATCCATGGATAAAATAAAAAGAAAGAGAAGAAGTATAAGTATCATAAAAATAAAAAATCCAAAAGGACGCAGATAACTATGGGCAATTATTCTTCAAAATTAGTACAAGGAGCAGCGATAATATTCATAGCTAGTTTGTTCAGTTCAGTATTAGGTTATTTTATTAGAATAGTTTTAGCTAGAAAACTAACTCCCGAAGAATTTGGGTTGTTTTTTGCTGTTTATAATATAATTTTGATAGTTGGTTGGCTGAAAGGATTTGGATTAAGTTCTGCCATTGGAAAGTTTATACCAGAATTAAACCTACACCAAAATAATGTGGGAATTAAATCTGTTTTAATATTCGTTTCTGCTTTTACTTTATTAAGTAATATCTTATTTTTCTTAATTATTTATTTTTTTCCAAGTAACATCATCAATAGTTACTTTCAAAGTCCATTGGGAAAACAGCTTCTTTTAGCTCTTTTTATGTATGTTTTTATAGAGGGACTATCCACTATTTTAACTGGATACTTTTTGTCTATATATCGTTTTGTTTTATTTTCTTTGCGTGATGTTGTAATCCGGGGGATAGTTTTAATTTCTATTATTTATCTTACTGATTTGAAAGTATTGGAAGTGGCAATAGTATATTTTTGGGCTTCTACTATTAATCTATTTTTGAATTTGATTTACTTCCTAAAGAATTTTAAGTTCTTTAGCTATGAAGTAAAAATAACCAAAGAAATGAGTAAAAGTCTTTTTCAGTTCAGTATCCCTTTAATGATTCGGGACTTTTTTGGTGTACTTATGGCCAGAGTAGATAACTTAATTTTAGTCTTTTTTCGACCTTTGGTAGAAGTTGGTATTTACAATGTGATCATGCCTACTGCCGACATGTTGCTTATTTTCAGTCGTCCTTTCGGGAGGATACTGTTTCCACTCAGTTCTGAACTATATGCTTTAAAAAATATCGCGAAAATAAATTCTCTGCTTCAAGAAGTTCACAAACATTTGTTATTATTATTATTGCCTTGCTTAGTTATTATGGTTACTTTTTCACATTATATTTTGAAAACATTTTTTGGAGTTCAATATGCGGTGGGTTATATGGCAATGAACATTTTGACCATCGGATTCTTTGTTACCAGTTTAAATATTGTTAGTTACGGTGTATTAATGGGGATAGGAAAACAAAAAGAGGCAGCCATCGTTACTATTATATCCAATATTCTCAATGTGTTACTTAATCTTATTTTGGTTCCTTATTTTGGAACACTTAATCAAGGTTATATTGGAGCCATAATTGCCACTATCATCAGTTCCATAGTTTTGTTCTTTTTGATAGATTATTATTTAAGAAAAACAATTAATTATGCTTTTCCTTGGAAACATTCTTCCATTTTATTTTTTATTGGATTGGTATTATTAGTAATAGGATATTTAATTACTTGGAATATTTCCAATATTTATCTCCAAATTGTTGTTTATCTACTAGGTATTTTAATTTTATATCCTCTCTCATTATTTTTGTTTAAGATCACTTCCATTTTGGAGATTAAAACATTAATTGCCATGGTCTTTAAGAAAGATAAAAATTGGCTATCGGCTAAGTCTATTAGGGAAATATTTATTTTTGAAAAATTAAGACAAATTAATAGCTCCTTTTGGTGGTATTTAAAAAATCCACGTTATTATAAAGAATTTCTCGGTCAGATTTCCAAAGGAATTAAACAAAAATTATTGTATTCTCATGATCCTAAATTACAGCAGGAATTAGCACGCCAGTGGTGTGATGAACGAGCTTTAAACACTACAGAAGCGGTGGTTAAAATTATGGGTTACCCTTATTTAAAGCCATTTGAAGACAAATTTAAGAAAGTAATGTCTGAAGCTAGAATTTGTGAGGCCCATTGCCCGGTAAAAATGGGGGGAGCAGGTAATTTAAATATTTTATATTACGCTGCAGAAAAAATTAAAGCTATTAAAGTAATAGAGACAGGTGTAGCCTATGGTTGGTCCTCTTTAGCACTCCTTATCTCTGTATCTAGGAGAAAAGATTCAAAACTAATTAGTATCGATAAACCTTACCCTGGTATGGGTAATGAAAAATATGTTGGATGTGTGGTTCCCAAGGAACTTCTTTCCCATTGGGAACTTCTTCGCGAAACGGATAATACCGGTGTACCAAAAGGAATAGCAAAATTAGGTACTATTGATTTATGTCATTACGACAGTGATAAATCATATGAAGGAAGGATGAAAACGTATCCTCTACTCTGGAAAGCTCTCCATTCGGGAGGAATATTCATTTCTGATGATATAGCTGATAATATGGGATTTCATGATTTTTGTCAAAAAGTAAATCAAGAACCAATTATAATTAAACAAGATTCACATTATGTGGGCGTGTTGTTAAAAAAATAGATTTTTCTTTAACTTTTTTATTGGAATTATTCTTTATGTACATATTCCAAAGGTTCATTCTTAAGAACTTCCCACTCTCTATTAACCCATTCGATTACTTCATTAATACCTTGATCCAAACTAATCTCTGGTTTCCAGCTCAACTCTATTTTAGTTTTGGTAGAATCTAGAACATACGCGGCATCCTTGCCTACTCTATCATCTGTAATCAAAGTAGCATCTTTAAATTTTACCTTCATCTTATCACAAATTCTGCGTACTAATTCTCTAATCTCCACAAATTCTGATTGAGAAATATGATAAATCTCTCCGGTCTTAGCATTTTCCATGATTCTTAACACACAATCAGACGCATCTCGAGCATGAATAAAAGCTCTCACCGATCTTCCTCCACCATGGAGAGGAATTTTCTTGCCCATTTTAATATACATAACTGAACGAGGAATTATTTTGTACGGCTGTTGACCTGGACCGTAAATATTAGCCACCCTGGTTAAAGCAGCAGGAAAATTGAAATTCTTAACCAACATCATAATAAACAGGTCTGCAGCTGCTTTGGATGCAGCATAAGGTGTACTGGGGTTGTAAATGGTATTTTCAGTCACTTTTCCAGCAGTAGTGCCATACACCTCAGGAGTGGAAGCATGGACATATTTCAAAAGATATTTACGATCTTTAAGTTGAGAAAGAAGATTGACTAATGAAACTACATTAGTTTGATACCAATGAGTGGGATTATTCCAACTAGGAGATACTTCACTCTGTGCCGCAAAATTTACTACGTATGCTGGCTGGATTTTATCGAAAAGTTCCATTATTTTTGCTACGTCAGTATTTAGATTTAATTGATGATATTGAAAACGAGGAGAATTTCTTTTTTTGTATTGAAGAAAAGCAGCATTTTTTTCTACTGAACGGCTTAGTCCGATGACGTTGTAATTTGTTTTTTCTAACAAATAGTCTACAAAATGGCTTCCACTGAAAGAATTACTGCCAATAACTGCGACGGTGGTCATGAATTGAGAACATTTATAATGGTTTTAAAGGTTATGGAACTGGGGTTGGAATGAGTTTATCAAAAATCACATATGTCGGAGAATCACAGATCTAATAATAATTCTCTATGATCAGATAGTCGCGGGACTGTTGGCGGGATACGTTGATCATCGAAAGAAGCACTTCGAAAATAAAAGAAATTCAAGCCAGCATTAGTTGCAGATTGATAATCCGCATAAGTGTCACCAATATAAAGACTTTCTGCTGGGCTAAACCTTCCCAGCATTTGCATGGCCAAAAGTAAGGGTTCTGCTGCCGGTTTTCCTTTAGTATACATCTCTTGGTGAATTATTTTTCCTTCAAAAGAGCGAAGGAGAGGCAATTTTGCCAAGTAAGCATCAATAAATGGTTTACGAGAAGAGGTACAAATGCCCACAGTTATATTTCGTGCACTAAGCTCTTCATATGTTTCGGGAAAGCCAGGAAGAAAATGAATTTCATCCAAATGATCTAAAACATAGACCGCTTTTGCGTCTCTTAACTCTCGAAACAAATGTTTTTTTTCTGGGGGCAACATTAATCTAGCAGCGTCATCTCCGCTAAGACCTTTCACTGCCATTAACATTTCTGTGGTAGGAGTAATATTATAATGTCCACAGGCATGTATCCATCCTTTATCATGGAATTGTTCCGTATCAACGATTGTTCCATCAAGGTCGTAAATACATGCTTTGATTCCATATAATTTCATGGGGAGCGTTAGATCTCCTTTTTGTTGCTTCTCAATACCATTTAAATTTTATGTATTGCCGTTCCTTCACCATAGAGACTAGGGGAAGCTCGATCCACTAACTGCAAAACAATTTCCTGTGTTTCCATACACACGGCGGTAGCATCGAAAGTATAGGGAGTATTTCCAGAGAGTACTTCCAAACATGAACGTATAACTGGGTAATATTTGGAATCAGGCAGTTTTGGTGCTTCCAGCATACTCTCGAAAGAACCATCACCAGAAGAAACACTCAACAGACAACGAGACATGTCAAGTAGTGCTTGTCCTTCATCACCTACTATTACAATACGTCGTTGATTTCGTTGGTTAAGTAGATATTTTCCCATAGCTGCGACAAATGGAACTCCTTCCGAAGTAACACCTTCCAAAGCGGCATAAGTTTCACCGATATGCTCCAGTTCCAAACTGAATTTTTCTTTAGCCCAATCTACATACTCTTGACAACGTGCTGTCTGCAAATTTCTTCCCAATTGAGAAAGGTTTAATGCACCCAAGTATCCTTCCAAAGCTACTACTGGACTAAAAGTGTGAGATGCTAAATCATGAATCATTCCTCCGCCTTTGCGCAGGTCAACCAGAGAAATACCTCGATGATTCACTCTTCCGGTACTACCTTCTCCTTCTAAAACATCAGCATAGAATAATTTTGGTTGGCCGATAAGTTCTCGAAGTTTTCCTAATAAATCTTGAGGTGTCCAACCACGACGTGATAATCCTTCATGAGATTTTAATATGCCCTCTTGTTGGAGATAAAAACTATCTGGTTGCACAAATCCCGCAGCAATAAGAAGAGGTACTGCTTTCATCATCAAATAATATTCTGCTAAAGCTATTTTTCCTGGAAAAGTGGATACTAATTTAGTTAGAGAAGCGAATTGAGCAGGATTTACTGCATATGGCTTTTCTACTAACACTTTAAATCCATTTTCCAAGAGATCCTGTGCATCCGGAGTATGCATTTCATTGGCATGACCTAAAATTACCACTGGTTCTTCCGTTGATAGATCTTGGAGAATTTTACTTAAAGGTTGTCCTGGTTTTCTTATACGATGTTCAACAGAAGGTAAATTTTCTTTTTCAGTTTCCTTTTCGGTTCGCGGAGTGATATCTACACTTGCTTGGTGATGGACTAATCCCTCTCGCTCTAATTTCGCCAAAGTGGGAAGAAGTTGGTTATGCCAATAATCTCCTGTTCCGACGGTGATGATGTTAGTTTTCATATTAAATCCCTCCCTAATATCCCCATTTAAATGTTATGTATCCTCGTTCTTTCACCGTTACCTAACTGGGTATCTACTTTCAAGAAGTTAACTCTTATTTAAACATTAAGTGTAAGTTGTATACAATGTTAAAAATATG
>Ga0209541_10015882_pt1 | contig 11188 bp, 15 predicted proteins | sample RifCSPlowO2_01_FD_184027 | JGI IMG/M metagenome (GOLD analysis project Ga0209541, IMG submission 184027) | Groundwater microbial communities from Rifle, Colorado - Rifle CSP2_plank lowO2_0.1 (SPAdes) (version 2) | ecosystem: Environmental > Aquatic > Deep subsurface > Groundwater | place...
TAAAAGATCAGAAGCATTTGAACCATATAAAGAAGAAGTATAAAATCTTAAACCGAAAACCTTTAACGGTGGACATTCAATCACCGTAACAGGCATCGAAACTGTCTCGCCTTTTGTTATTGAATTAGGAGCATCATCTAAAAATTGGATATGTGTCATGCCTGCCTTATAACCAGCAAAACCTAAAGAAACAACACGTTTAAAATTGCCCCAATTTCTAACTCTAGGATAAATTCTTTTAGCCCTTACTCTAGGCCAAACTTGTAAACTTCCGTGTCTCGGTCTTCTAACATTTCCCATATTGCATAATTTCCTCTAGCTTGAGAGTCTTTCATTTTCAGTAGGGTAAATTCCTTAAAAATAGGTTATTTATAAAGGTTTTTGTTTGTTTTATTATAACCTAATACTACTTGAATGATTAACAAACAATTTTATTTCAACTTAGCCCCGCACTCAGGACAGAATTTTTCATTGTTAATAGTATAGCCACAACCGCACTTTTTCCTTTTTACACTGCTGCTTCTTCCGCTTATCATATGGCTAAAGGCATTATCTACTTCCTCACGCCCGTATAAATGTTCTAAATTGTCTGCCATTAAACAATAACCTCCCTTGTAATCTCGTTTTTTTTACCATCAACATCAGTTATTCTTATAATCTTTCCTTTTCTCTTCGCCTCAAATCTTGCCCTAGCAAAATCGTTCTCAAATTCTTTAGGAACAATTAATTCATTGATAATAAACGTATGGCTTGCTTTAAACTTCTTAAAATCGCCAGTTACATCAAAAGCAAATTCCATCCTTAAATTCAAATCATTGCTGGTAAATGTGCAATAATCAGCTTTAGCTTCATCCCCTTCTTCTTTTCCGGGTTTTGCAGATTTTGGAGTTTTTACTTTTATTTTTAAACTACCATATTCCGTAGAAAAACTCAAACAATAAAGAGCATCATGATTATCCATTAAATTCAAGATTTCATTTTTGGAAAGATCAGCATCAATCTGATAAGTTTTTACCCCTGCAAACTGTTTTATATTTTCAAAATTAAAATCATCAATCACTTTTGCTGTTATTACCCCACCAGTAACATGCACTTTATCTTTGATGGTGTTAGCTAAAAATCTTACAAGTTCATTTGCATATTCAAAACTCGTTTTTATTTTAATATTCTTGCTAACATTTAATTCAACCAAAGCCCTATCCTGAAAAGTTCCTTTTCCATACCTTACAAATTGCTTATGTACATTAGAATCAATCTGATTTTCAAATATCTTTTTTATAAAGTTCATCCCATCATCACCTTATGCCTTTTTTCTCCAAATATCAGCCAGTATATTACCATTAAACAGATTATTATAAGTATTATGATTAAAGCACTAGACATCTTCTTTTCAACTCTATCGAAATTGCTTTCTCCATCACTTTTATGTATTTCGGACAGATAACATATTCATAACCATTCTTATTGCAATAATCTATAACCTTGTCATCATATGCGCTAATAACATTTACCCCTCGTTTATCACTATGAAAAACCTCAATGCCCATTTTCTCCAAATCTGCCTTTACATTAAAACTTAATCTTAATAATTTAGTTAATCTTTCACCTGCATTTCTCAGCTTATCATACAATTTAGAATCACCTTCAATGCTATTTATATTAAAAGCATAATTACTGGAAATAAAACCGAATTTTCCATAATCCACAATCTTCCATTTTCCAAAACTTCCAATAATAACATCTGCTAAATTGCCATTGCATAAAGTGCCATCTCCAATGCTGCCAGAAACATCCTCGATTACTAAACAACCCTTGCTCTTGCAAACATTAATAATTTCCTTTAAAGGCTGTTCAGCATAATAACCTGCAAAACTAGTAATCAATAAAGCAGCTGCATTATTAACAGCACTCTGTCTTAAAACATCTGGATTTATAACTCCCCTATTTGTTCTTAATTCAACAGCCTCAAATCCAAATTGCTTTGGATAATCCTTATATGTCAACCATCCACCCTGATCAGGAATAAGAATGAGCTTTCTTGGATTAACCTTTCTAACCAGCTTTAAAGCAGCTAATAAAGCTGCATCTCCGCTCTCTGTTATAGCAACATTCTTGTGTTTGGTGTATTTCTTCAATAATGCTAGGCAATCCATGTATTTTACCTAACAAAACTTTTATATAAAGATTCTCATTATTTATTATATGAAATTTTACATAACAACACCAATATATTATGTAAACTATGAACCATCTTTAGGCAGTGCATATACAACAATAGCTGCAGATGTTCTGGCAAGATATAATCGATTAAAGGGAAACCAAGTTCATTTTCTTACAGGTTTAGATGAAAACTCTTCAAAAACAGTAGATGCTGCTAAAAGAGAGAAGAAATCAATAAAAGAATACACTGATTTAATGGCTAAAAGATGGAAAGATGTATGGAAGGTGCTGAATATCTCAAATACAGATTTCATAAGAACAACAGAAAGACGACATAAAAAAGTAGTTCAAGAAACCTTTATGAAAATTTATAATAAAGGAGACATCTATAAAGGAAAATATGAAGGTCTTTATTGTGATGAATGTGAAAATTTCCTGATGGAGAAAGATTTAGTAGACTATAAATGCCCATATCATAAAAAAGAACCGAAGAAAATATCTGAAGAAAATTATTTCTTTAAACTCTTAAAATATCAAAAACAAATTATAGATTATATTAATAAAAATCCAAACTTTATTAAACCAGATTACAGAAAAAAGGAGATAATAAATTTCATAAATGAGGGTCTTAAAGACTTAAGTATATCAAGACAAAACCAGATGATAGGTATAGAAATTCCAATAGATAAAAAACATAGGACGTGGACATGGTTTGATGCATTAAATAATTACATAACAGCAAGTAAAGGATATTGGCCTGCAGATATTCACTTAGTGGGTAAAGATATACAAAAATTTCACGCCATTTATTTTTTGGCGTTCCTTCTATCAGCGGGTTATAAATTACCAAAACAAATTTATTCACATGGATTCCTTACAATTAACGGACAGAAGATGTCTAAAAGTCTAGGAAATATAATAGATCCGGTTTATTTATCAAAAAGATATGGCGTTGATCCATTAAGATATTTTTTAATGAGGGAAATTCCATTTGGACAGGACGGAGACTTCTCAGAAAAAGCATTGGTAACAAGGCTAAACTCAGAACTTGCAGATTCTTTGGGAAATTTACTAAATCGAGTTATGGTAATGTGCCAAAAATATTACAAATTAATTCCGCCAGGAAAAGAAGATAAAAAATTAACATCAAAGCTAAACATAAAAGAAATTGATAGATATATGCAAAACCTGGAATTCAATAATGCACTGTCAGAAATCTGGAAATATGTTGATGAGTGCAACAAATATATCAATGACAAAGAGCCATGGAATCTTGCAAAAAATAATAAAGACAAAGAACTAAAAGATGTATTATATAATTTATCAGAATCATTAAGAATAATAGCAGAATTAATATATCCGTTTATGCCGAAAACCTCAGAAAATATGCACTCGCAATTGGGATTTAAATTAAAGGACTCATTTAATTTAAGATTTGGAAATTCAAAATCAAAAGGTTTGGGAAAACCAGAATTATTATTTAAAAAGATAGAGGATTAAAAATGGAAAAAGAAAAAAAATCAGGGGACACAATAAAATATGTAACATTAGAAGAGTTCAGAAAAAATGATTTAAGAGTAGCAAAGATAAAAGGCGTTAAAGATCATCCTAACGCAGATAAATTATACATTTTAGATATAAGCTTGGGAAAAGGAGAGCACGATTTACAATTGGTAGCTGGATTAAAACAGCATTATAAAAAAGAAGAACTTGTAGGAAAAAAAGTCTGTATAATAAAAAACCTGGAGCATGCTGTTATAAGGGGGATAGAAAGCCAAGGCATGATTCTAGCTGCTGTGTTTAAGGACAAAGTTACAATTATAACACCGCAAGAGGATATAGAAATTGGTGCTAAGATACAATAGAAACATTTAAATATTACTAAGACTTACCGTAATTACAGGTGATTACATTGGAGATAGAAGTCTCTCAACATGCTAAAGAGCAAATGGTCGATAGAGGTTTTTCAAAAACGGAGGTTGAGGAATGTATAAGGTGCGGTAGCAAAACTATCCAAGATGGTAAAATCACCTCAATATATAGAGACTATAAAGTTGTTTATAAAAAAATAAAAGAAAGATATTTTATTATAACAATAATGTACAGGTGGTAAAAATGGAAAAATGTCCAATGTGCGAAAAAGGTTATTTAAAGAAAATAGTAAATAAAGAAATGATTTATGGAGTTTATCTAGGAGATTTCCCGGCTAAAAAATGTTCTTTTTGTGGTGAAATTTGGAGTGATGGGAAAACTATGGAAAAGATTGAAAAAATTGCTAAAGAAAAAAAGGTTTGGGGATTAGGCATTAAAACTAAAATAACTCAAACTGGAAATTCGTTAGCAGTAAGAATACCCAAAAGGGTGGCTGATTTTTTAAGATTAAAAAAAGAAAAAGAAGTTTTTATACATCCTGAAAACAATAGATTAATAATAGAAACTGAATATTAAAATGAAAGTAATAAAGATATTAATCTTAGTAATTATATTATCCTCTATTTCAGTTCTAGCAGAAGAAACATTAAAACAAGGAGATTCAACAACAGTAGGAGGAAAAACATTTACACTATTAGCTGTAGGAGAAACAGGTAACGCAGTTGTATCGGTAGATGGCATTAATAATATAGTGAATCTGAACCAAGAAAAAGAAATAAATGGTGTTAATGTCTTATTAACTAGTGCTGTCTACATGGGTGAAGATAGTATTGCGAAATTTATTCTCGAATCTATAGCTGAAGCAACAGCGGCTTCAACACCCCATGTTGTTGTCTGCGGTGACGATGTATGTGAAAGCACTGAAGATAAAGATAATTGCTGTAAAGATTGTGGCTGTAAATATGGTTATGGTTGTGAAAACAATAAATGTGTAAAAGCAGAATGTATGGAAGATAAAGATTGCTACCCTGCACAAAAAGATTATTGTGTTTTGGATAAATGTGATGCGATATCAAAGAAATGCACACATAAACCAATTATAAATTGTGTGGTAAATGATAAATGTTGTCCTACAGACTGTTATTATCCTAATGATTCAGACTGCCCTACAACAAAATTAGATCCTAATCCAACGCAGACACCACTAGAATCACAAATAGATGAAACAGGCACAGGACTTAATGAAACAAAAACAGGGTCTCAAGAATCAAAAAAGCCTTCATTCTTTGCAAAGATAATAATCTGGATTGTAAATTTATTTAGATAATTAAAATCTTTTTCTTAATAAATAACTCATCCCTTTCTCAAATCTATACCTCATTCTTGTGCTCCACATTAAATCTTTTTTATAATCCTTTCTAACCTTCTCAATATTTTCACCAATAATTTTAATGTTTCTTTCACCAAATAGATTCTGAGCTAATTTTAGATATTCAACAGCACCAGGATCAACATTCATGCATTTGCCCCCAATAATATCGCAGCTTATCATATCATAACCTCCAATCAAGATACCAGAATGAACAGGGTTGCTTACAACCTCGTCTCCCTGATTGCCATAAATTCCATCTATGATATTAAAATCGCTTCTTACAACCTGCATTATATCCAGTAAAGCTCGATTAATATGCGGATGTATTCTTAATCTGTTAAATCTGGTAGGAACGCATCCAAACATATTTTTGATGCTTAAAGTTACTTTAGCTAGAGAATGTATCTTTAATTTGCTGATATTTATTATATATTCTGAATCTAAAACAGTCTTTGCTATTGGAATCTTATTAAAAACATAAGGATTTGGAACATTTTTATAGATAATCTTATCCTTATTCAAGTCTAATAATTTAATATTAAAATCTTTTTGCAACTTATAATAACCGAGATTTTTAAAAGCGAATTCGATATTACCACCGCAATCCCCAATAGTTACATCACAATTCTTTAATGACTCTAAAATAGCCTTTACTATTCCTGTATCTGGAGTAATTCCTTCTTTTGCTGTAGCAGCAGTAGTTAAATTAGGCTTGATTAACACTCTTTTATTTCTTAATTTAAAATTAGTTTTTCTGATTAGGTCTTTAGTTAATAAATAAGCATCCTCTCCCTTTAACAAGTAAACTTTAGTTTCCATAATAAAAAAGAAAGGTTGTGAGTCTCAGACCAGCAAGAGATTTTATTCTCTTAAATCTCACCTCCGAAGAAGAGAGAGCTGTTAAAAAACTTTTCACCCTTAAAACTCATAGGGGGGTATACTATTTAAAGATTATGAATGGGCCCGAAGAGATTTGAATTCGAGGTTTAAAACTCTCTCGACCCCTACCTTATCAGAGTAGTGCTCCACCAGGCTGAGCTACGGGCCCTTGGATAAAACCACATTTATATGATTTATAAATGTTTTGCAGATTTAAATGTAACCATAACTAGTTAATAAATCAACAAAAGTTTGCCTTTTATACGGTATTATATCTAAAATCTTATTTTTGTATAAAACAAGAAAATCCTGTTTATTATATATCCTCAATGCATAAGAATGTGTCTTTGTTGATTCAGGATGTGTCCTTTTAATCTTTTTTAAACCTATTAATTCCAAAGCTAAACTCAATTTTTCTCTAAGGATAGAGTCATTGCATAAAAATTCAATTTGTTTTCTTCCTTTTTTTATTTTATTATAACTAATATGACCATCTCCAGCAAAATAACCAGCTAAAATAAGAGATAAATCTCTTTTATCTTTATTTACTATAAACTTATCAAAGATTTTATTAATAAAATATAAGAATACACTTCTTAATATAACAGAACCATAACATAAATGTAAACAACCATATTTTGTGCTACCTCTAGGTATTTTAGAACCTCTCGTACCTTTGTAGTTCAACCATTTCGGTCTCGCATTTTTAGAATCTAATTTGAGTTTACCAATCCAATAATTAAAAAGCTTATCTTTATTTATTTTATATTTAAAATTAATATTTAAATCTACTCCACACTTAAAATCTTTTTCATTTAATTTGAACTTTTTCATCAGACCTAGAAAAAGTTTTAATGCTTCTAAATTAGCATTAGTAAAAGCAAGTTCCCCGCTATGATAACTAATCCCAGTTCCTATCTTCCTATTCCCTTCTGCAAAGTATAAACCGATTGCAATAATATTATTATCTTCAAAGTTAATAATTTTAGGTAAAACAATTCGTTTCCTACACTTTTTAGCATTTAAAATTAAAAGATTCTCTTTTTCTCTTATAGATAAAAATTTAATTGGTCCACTTCTTGGGATTATTTCTGGAGGAAGATAATCTTTCAAATGAATTCTCATTTTAATTTTTTAATTATAACCCTAATTAAATCTCCGTCCTTTAAGCTTAATAAGTCAATAATTTCGGTAGGTATATTTATTCCTAAACTAGTTCCGGTTTTTCTTATTCTTTTAATAAATTGTTCCTCTTTCATCTTATTTAATAATATATAATAATATATAAACTTTTCTATATGATTATTATATATAAATAGCGCCTTTGGCAGGACTCGAACCTGCGATCCCGTGATTTCTACTCAAAAACTAACAGTCACGTGCTTTACCTGCTAAGCTACAAAGGCATATTCATCAAAAGATACATTCCATTTAAATAGATTTCTTTTTAATCGAATCTAAAAGATTATTCAATCTAATAATGCCTTGATTAAACATCCTAGTATTTCCACCAAGTCCCATTCTAACTAAACCTTCATTAGAAATAGAAAGACGTATATCATTTTCTTCCAATAATTCTTTAAATCTCTTAATATCCTGAATACCCTTAAACTTTAAAACACAAACACTGCTTCCTTTCTCAGGCTCAACCCATTCAACATCATTCCTAGAAACAATAATACGTCTTAATATCTTGTAATTCTTGTTTAATATTCTTTCGCTTCTTTTATTTAATTTATAAATCTTCTTCTTAAAAAATTTCAACCATTCTTTCTCAAGCAAACCGGAATTAACTGCAATAGAAGTGTAAGATGCTTTTATTACTTTATCAATAATTTCTTCATTGGCAACAACAATCCCGCACCTTAATGTAGATAACCCGTATTTCTTGCTTAAACCATAAGTGCCAATTCCATATTTGCTTAGACTTCCAATTGATTTTATGTCCCCCTTAATTAACGGATCAGAATAAGTTTCGTCACAAAATACATAAATCTTTCTTTTTTCTATAAATATTGTTAAATAAGGAGAATTTTGATTGTAAATCTCAATAGACATTTTTATAACTATGCTGTTAATTTATTGTCCTAGTAGCCATTTCCACAAAGGAATAAAATAGATGGACTTTCCATCAACTCTTTCTTCATTTTCATAATCCCAAGTAATAACAAGAAGATTATTGCATTTTAATTCTTGGCTTGCTTTAATTAATGATTTTATTCTATTCTCTTTTAATTCTCGCTTGTTGCTTATATAAGTTGCTTGAATAAGTTGTGTGACTTTTGTTTTCTCTTTGATCAAAAAATCAACTTCATTTTGTTGCGCATCTTTCCAATAATAAACTTCTGAATGAATATCTTTTCCTTTTCTTCTTTGCAATTCTATTGCAATGGAATTTTCTAGCATTTTACCGCGATTTTCTGAAAATTTAAATCCAATAACATCAACGATTCCAGTATCATAGCAATAGATCTTTTTGGGTGCGATAAATTGCTGTTTAAGTTTAAAAGCAAATTTCTCAAGCCTAAAAATTAAAAAAGCGTTTTCAATATAGGAAATCCAATTTGATATGGTGGAAATATGCTTAATCCCGAGATTTCTTGACAATCTGCTGTAAGTTATCTCTTCTGAAGAATTGGATATAAGGTATTTGGCTAAATCTTTAAATTCTTTTATCTTATTTATATTGTATCTTAAAATTAAATCTTTATTGAGAATGGTCTCATATATGCTTAAAATAATTGGTTTACCAAATTTATAGACTTCTGGAAGACCGCCGAAACTGAGATATTCCTTAAGTAAATTTAATATTTTGGCTCTTTCTTGTGTAGTGTATGTTTTTTCAAATTCAAACCCCCTGAGGTTTAAGAATTCCTTGAATGAAAAGGGAAACAATTTAATATTAATGTATCTGCCTGTTAAATGTGTTGCTAATTCACCCGATAATAACTGGGAATTGCTTCCAGTGATTATCAGTTTTTTAGTTCTTCTTAGTCTATTGGCAAATAATTCCCAGCCATTTATATTTTGAGGCTCATCTAAAATAATGTATTCTATTTCTCCATAAAGTCCGTAAATTGCTTGTAGAATTTTATCCAGCTCTTCTGCTTTTAATCCTGCAAGCCTTTCATCATCAAAATTAATATACGCAAATTTGCTGTTTTTATCCATTAAATACGAGAATATCGATTTGCCGCACCTTCTAATTCCAGTTATAACAACGATATTTGGATAATTTAAGTAAGATTTTGCTTCTTTTAGCATCTCTCTTTCTATAATTCTTTCTTTTTTCTCAATCTTTTCAAGCTCTTGTCTTTGCTCTTTTATTATACTTTGTAAGTCCATTTTAGACCATATTATTAATAGAAAGCTTATTTAAAAAGCTTTCTATTGCATTAGAAAGCTTTTTATCGATAATTTCTCGAGTCACACCTTCAAAGCCTGGAATTGTTTTTTCAATCATCTAAAAATACAAACTCGATAAGAATTAAAATGTTTCTATAACCATTTTCCAATAAAAAGATTTAAATACTTACATATACAGAACATTTAACACAATATAGAGAGTATTATAATAATATATACTTACATATACAGAATATATACTTACATATACAGAATATATACTTACATATACAGATGAAAAATAGAGAAAAGCCTAAAGAAGATTCAAATGAAAACATTCTATATAATCCTAACGCTATTAATTACAAAGAATTACAGCATCTGCATCAAACATTAACAGATTATCTTTCACAACTAAAAAAAGAACATTTCATTCCATTATCACTATTTAAAACTGATTTAGCGCCATTAGAGACAGTTGTAAAATTTCTAGTAGAGAACCAAAGTCTGTCAATTAAAGATGTTTCTTCATTATTAAACAGAAGCCCGAAGACAGTCTGGCAAGCTTACGATTCCTCTAAGAGAAAGTATTCAACAAAATTCATTTCAAAACAAGATCAAATTTCTATTCCAATCTCAATATTTTCTAATCGTAGATTGTCAATTCTTGAATCACTAGTCATTTACCTAAAGGAAACTCAAAATCTCAAATTTTCCTAATCGTAGATTGTCAATTCTTGAATCACTAGTCATTTACCTAAAGGAAACTCAAAATCTCAAATTTTCGCAAATCGCAGTTTTAGTTGAAAGAGACGATCGTACAATTTGGACAGTTTACAAAAGAGCTAGAGGGAAGTATGTCAAATAAGATAAGAAAGCTGGAAAATAGGAGAAAAAGCTTAATTAGAAATATCCAGCTTTGCGAATATAATAAGAAAAAGATAGTCAGATATGTCCAAAAATTAGATGATAATTACGATAAGGGATTAATTAGTTATGAAGAATATTACCTAACAAGAAACAAAGTACTAGATCATAAGACAATAGAACAGTGGATTAATTATTACAATGGATTTATTGAGAAGTACAGGATTGAATTAGACATATCTGGAAAAGAGATTAAATCTGAAAGAAAAATAATTGGAGTAACACCTTTGGCAATTATCTTCAGCGTATTATTAGTCCTCGGTCTTATTGCATATTACATTGGACCTTCAATAACAGGATTTGCAGTATTCAATGAAACAGTGAATATTACTGAAACAAACATAAGTGAGATTAATATAATAGAAACAAACATTACAGAAATACCGATAATAGACACTGGGATACCAAACATTACAGTCATAAATGTAACCAAAATAGATAAATGGTACTCTTCAGAAAAACAAGATTTAGAAGAGATAGAAACATTACCAATAGAAATAAGCAATTACAGCTACAGTGGCGGAGAATCAATAATAATAGAATCAACATTATTAAGCGAAGATAAAATGTTTATATATTCAAAACCAATTATCACAGATAAAAATAAATATAAGATAACAATGTACTACAAGA
>Ga0209541_10015883_pt1 | contig 11187 bp, 13 predicted proteins | sample RifCSPlowO2_01_FD_184027 | JGI IMG/M metagenome (GOLD analysis project Ga0209541, IMG submission 184027) | Groundwater microbial communities from Rifle, Colorado - Rifle CSP2_plank lowO2_0.1 (SPAdes) (version 2) | ecosystem: Environmental > Aquatic > Deep subsurface > Groundwater | place...
CCCGGGCCGCAAACATGAATTTCAAGTAATTTTGTTCCCTTGAATTTATCCAAGGTGCTCTGGTTAGTTATTTCTTCTCCATTGAGCGCAAGCGCCAATGTTCTGCTTATGTCCGGCGTACTGGCGCAACTTGTGTAAATTGTCCCGCAACGGCGACACTTGTGTTCGATGAACCCAATCATTTTGTTACTCCCTTTGTAAAAAGAACCAACTGGTATAATACACGGTCGGCGAAAAATTGTCGAGTATACGTTATATGTATAAAATTGGGGGAGGTTAGTTTACCTTCCCTGTCGCAATTTCACGTCCGTCCTCAAGAATAAACGCGACGGCTTCGGCTCCTTTCTTTGTAACTTTTTTCATTTCATCTGCTTCAACTTTTTTGAACGGGCCGACAATGAAATCGAGTAATGCTTCCTCCCCTTTCGGTTTGCGAAGTTTACCACTTGGCGTTGTTGGACACACGCCGATGCGCAGACGCGCGAATGCGCGCGTCTTGAGTGCTTTTATTATTGATTCAACTCCTTTGTGCCCGCCCGAACTGCGATTGAAAGAAATTTTCAGAGAGCCAAGAGGTAGGTCGAGGTCGTCGTACACCACTATTGTACGCTCGGCATCTTTTGCGTTCTTTATGAGTGTGGCAACACTCTTCCCTGACACGTTCATAAAATTATCTGGCATGAGTAAAATGACTTTGTCTTTTCCCCATGAACCTTTTGACACGAGAGCTTTCAAACTCTTGTCTGCCGTCCACTCTGGGAAGTCATTTTTCTTGCGAAAACGCTCAACAACCATGCGCCCCGAGTTATGCCTCGTGTTCGCGTATTCTTCTCCTGGATTCCCCAGCCCGACGATGATGTATTGCATAGAGGATATGGTACAATAAATGCAATTAATTACAAAATATGCAGTTCGAATTTTTCCAAAAAGGATTCAGTAGAAACCCAGAACAGAGTGTCCCAAAGGACATTGAGCGAGCGTACATGCTTGCAAAAAAACTTTAGAAGAAAAATGTATTAACATTGAAGATTTTGAAGGTCTTTATGCCCCAAAAAAACTAGACCGCGACCGCGAAAGAGTTCTTAGAAAAGAATCGAATTTTGTTCACGAATCACACAAGGATTATTCTGATGTTCTTGAGGCAGTTATTTTTGATCAAATAGATTCGGGGGCATGGTTTGGAGAAAACACACGAGCCATAAAAACTTCCAAGGTTGACGACTACTTCAATGGGAGCGACCTGATTTTAGAACTACAGGATACAATGAACACTCTTGCTCATCTTTCTCTTTCTATTGATGTAACGTTCGGCACGAGCACCTCAAAAGAAAAAATTTTCGACATAAAGAAAAATATAGACAAAGGAACACTCGGGCAAATTGACTATTTTAAATCTGATAGATCCCAGTTTCGTGGTGAAATCTCTCAAGTTCCACAAGTCATAATTGGCGTGGAGAAAGAAACCGTGATAAAGCTAGCGACCCTGTGGATGGACAAACATGATGGTGGGGATAATCCATCAGCTATCAACGAGCATCCTGTCAAACGACTCATTCTTTCTGAAATACTTCTTCAGCTCTATACCTTTCAAAAATACGCGACAGAAATTGGCAAATCTGAAATTGCCCCAATCTATAAAAAAGATATACAAATTCTTGAGGGGATACTCAACAAACAAGGCACTGTGGACACTTCGAGTTTTCGTGATGACAAAGTATTCGCTGCAATTCGCGAATCTCTGAAAATTTTTAAAGAAGGAAAGTAATACTACGCCACACATTCATGCTTTGCAGCAAGCGCGTTTGTGTTTTAAGATAGAGACACATTAAATGTTTGAGAAAATAACAACAGACATACCACAAAAAAGTACGTTTAAAGAAGAAGCTTGGGAGACTGTTCGTTTTCTTTTTATCGCACTCCTTATTGTTGTTCCTATTCGCGTCTTTGTTGCACAACCATTCATTGTATCTGGCGCATCAATGGATCCAACTTTTACAAACGGACAGTATCTCATTGTTGACGAGCTTTCGTATAATCTTGGCAACCCTGCGCGTGGCGATGTGGTAATTTTTAAATATCCAAAAAATCAAAAACAATATTTCATCAAGCGCGTTATAGGGCTACCAGGTGAAACTGTTTTTCTTGACGGACAAGGCAAAGTTCTCATAAAAGATACTGCAGGGAAAGTAATACTCACTTTGGATGAGCCCTACGTTAAATACACAAAGGATGATTCTGTTGAGCTTGCACTGAAAGATGGCGAGTATTTCGTCATGGGAGATAACCGCGCCGGAAGTTTCGACTCGCGCGCATGGGGTCCTGTACAACGCGACCTAATAGTCGGGAAACCATTCTTGCGCCTCTTCCCTTTTACAACAATTGATGTTTTACCAGGGCAATTTAAGCAACAAGTAGTATTATGACAAACGAAAAATCCAAAAAGTTAAAAGACGAGGACATCGCAAGCCCAAAAGGAATGCGCGATATTTTTGACAAAGAATACTACGCGTACCAAGGATTTTTTGAAAAAGCATCTGAGATTGCCATTTATTACGGATTCCGCCCCATCGAGACACCCATCCTTGAACGCGAGCAGGTCTTTACCTCGTCGCTCGGCGTAGGAACTGATATTCGCGACAAAGAAATGTACACGCTCAAGACAAAAGGTGGCGACCACCTTGTCATGCGACCAGAAGGCACTGCTGCGATCATGCGCGCGTACATTGAAAATGGGTGGCAAGCACTCCCTCAACCCGTCATGCTTTACAACTACGGACCATACTTTCGACACGAAAATCCTCAACGTGGCCGCCTGCGAGAACTTCGACAATTTGGGTTTGAGATATTAGGCACACCAAAAAGTATCGCTGACGCGCTCGTAATTCGCGCAATGACACTTGTGCTGGAGGAAGCAGGATTTAAAAACCTTTCAGTCGAAATCAACAGTATTGGAGACAAAGAATGTCGAGGAGCTTATACCCGCGGGCTCACCGGCTATTACAAAAAACATATTGATGAACTTTGCCCAAATTGCAAAGAGCGTCTAAAGACAAATCCCCTCCGTCTGCTCGACTGCAAAAACACTCGATGCCAAGAACTCAAAGATAATGCTCCGACACCAATAGAATCGCTCTGTAGCGATTGCCGGCACCACTTTAAAGAAGTCGTTGAGTATCTTGAAGCGATGAATATCGCATATCGTATCAATAACAATCTCGTTCGCGGACTCGATTATTACACGCGTACGGTATTCGAGATCATCGAAACACAGACAGAACCTCAGGAAGGAATGGATGCTCCAACTCCCCTCTCCCTCGGCGGCGGAGGGCGTTATGACTACCTTGCAAAATCTCTCGGTAGTAAAAAAGATGTTCCTGCAATTGGTGGAGCTATCGGTGTAGACCGCGTAATAATGTCCCCAACACACAAACCGCTCGACCCACGTATTCTAAAAAAACCAAAAGTATATTTCATTCAGCTCGGCACCGAGGCAAAACTAAAAAGCTTTGGCATTATCGAAGTGCTTCGCAAGGCACGCATACCAATGGCGCAGTCAATCTCAAAAGACGGGCTTGGGCAACAACTCGCTATCGCGGAACGCAGTGGCGCGCCATACACTATTATATTTGGACAAAAAGAAGCGATGGAGGATACAGTCATCGCCCGCAACATGGAAACCCGCTCACAGGAAACCGTAAAGCTCGCCAACCTGCCCGACTTTGTGAAGCATTTGAAGGAGGAGTTGAGGTAGGAGTTCAGCCAATAGCCAATAGTGAATAACCAATAGAAAATGCAGAATATTTTTAAGAGGATAATATTTAGAAATGAATCACCTTTTGTCCAACCAGAGAAAGACAAAACCTCTGCTTCAACGACCGTCGGAAGTATAAGAATTTTTCCTTCCTGGCGAAACTGCGACAATGCTTCAACAACTTCCTGACCTCCAGCCAAATACGCGATTATGATATTGGCGTCAATGGTCATAACTATTTATTTGATGACCTACGGTCCCATTCTTGACTGACAGTTTTTAGGTGGCTTTCAAGCGATTTGCGCTTGTGAGACAAAATCCCCGCAGCCTTTGTCCAGCTTTTAGGAAGAGCATGCTTAATTTTTGGCAAACCAAGCATGGTAATAATTCTCGATCTTGTAGCGATAGTATTCATATTTTTATGTATAGCAACAACTTGACACTTGTCAACACAAATATTCTTCTGCTTTTTGCCTCTCTTGAGGCGAATCCTAAGCCACTTATACGCAGTGTAGAATTGTACCCGTAAAAGGGTAGAACCTTCTAGCCAATAAAAATTTGCATCCAAAACTCTCTTATGTTAGTATGTTACCCATGTCAACAACAGTAAACGTAGAGGTTAAAAAGAATAACAATGAAAACGTGGTGAGCTTGATCCGTCGCTTTACAAAGCGCGTTCAAGGATCTGGGGTTATCCCACGTGTTCGTTCTATTCGCTACAACCAGCGCAAGCCAAATCATTCACGAATGAAGAAAAGCGCGCTCGTTGTCCTTGGTATGCGCAAGGAATACGAACTCCTTGAGAAACTCGGCAAGCTCCCAGAAAAGAAGCAGAAGGGTCGCCCAAAAGCTAGTTAGAACTTTCTTTTCGTTCTTCCTGTCCCAAACTTGTTCCACTTGTTCCCCATCTCATGTCTCTCTCGATTAAAAACACAACAAAAGGCAAGCTTCCACGCTTGCCTTTTGTTAAAATGGCAGATGTCGTCCTCGGAGCTGAGTACGAGGGCTCTCTAGTGATCATCAGTTCTCGAAAATCTCGAGAACTCAATCGTACATATCGGGGGAAAGACAACTCGACAAATATTTTGTCTTTTCCTCTTGATAAGAACGAAGGGGAAATTTTTCTTGATCTAAAAAAAGCGCGTTCGGAAGCTCCCCTGTTTGGTCGCTCATACACAAATTTTATCGGGTATCTTTTCATACACGGTCTTTTACACCTCAAAGGTCTCGACCACGGAACAAAAATGGAAAATGCGGAGAAAAAAATTCGCACTATTTTCAAAATATAACGATTCCCAAAAAACAACATTGGACGATTCGCGCATTTTTGCTACAATGAGCAGAATATTATATGCGCGCGCCTATTAAACGTATTGCAACAGGAATTGATGTGGGGACTCACGCTACCCGCGTTGTAGTGATGGAACACGCGCGAGGAGAATCTCCTCGCATCATAGGTACTGGAGTTTCCGAATCACGAGGATTACGCCATGGATATATCGTGAACAAAATCGAAGCGATGAAGAGCATTGGCGCTGCTATCTCTCATGCGGAAAAAATGGCTGGGTTCAAGATTAAAAACGCCTTTCTTTCTGTCGGGGGCATCTCTCTCGAGTCTACTCTCGGACACGGCACCGCAACGATATCACGCGCATCAGGAGAAGTCAGCGAAATAGACATTCGCAACGCTGAAACATCTGCAGAAAAAGCACTATCTCATACCGCAAACAAACGTGTTATACATCGAACACCCCTTAGGTTTAAACTTGATGGCAAGGAGGTTTTGGGCGACCCTCGCGGAATGACTGGTTCGAAACTCGATATAAAAATGCTTTTTGTCACATGCCTCGAACAGCATTTAAACGACGTCATCCGCACGATTGAAGAGCTTGGGGTCGAAGTGGATGAAGTGGTTCCTTCCCCTATCGCCGCAGGTCAAATTGCCTTAACTAAAAAACAATCTTCTGCGGGATGCGCACTGGTAAATATCGGCGCTGAAACCGTATCAATCGCAGTTTTTGAAAATGAAATTCCAATTTCGCTCCAAGTATTCCCTATTGGCTCAACCGATATCACCAACGACATAGCTCTTGGATTAAAAATTCCTCTGGAAGAAGCAGAAAAAATAAAAGTGAGCGGTTCTGGGGGTACATACTCAAAAAAGAAACTCGAGGATATCATCGAAGCTCGCCTTTGCGATATTTTTGAACTCATCGAAGCACATTTGAAGAAAATCGGACGCAATGGACTCCTCCCCGCTGGAGTAGTTTTGACGGGGGGCGGCGCAGGTATCGCCACCATAGAGGACCTTGCAAAAGCTGCCCTCAAACTTCCTTCTTCTCTCGCGCATCCGTCTATCGCGGCTTCAGGGAAATATCCTGTAAAAGACTCGTCATGGCTTGTTGCTTACGGACTTGCGTTGTATGCACTCCAAAAACCAGAAGATCCTAGCACATCAAGTTTCATAGACGTTGTCGAAACCCTAAAAAGTTGGGTAAAACCATTCCTCCCGTAAAAGAAAATAATGAGCAAAAAGTGCCTGTTCGTAAGCAAACTTTAGGGACTTTCGGCTTTGTAGACTTTATAACTTCTTTTTGATATTCTACTAGAGACCCATTGTGCAAAAAGTTCCGTAGTGATATTTTTGATTTTCGAGTGAAACGCAGTCAAAAGTTATGAGGAATATAGACATATTTTGAAAAATTTTTGACAAGTTGCAGCCGAAAATCGGAAATTGCAACAAAAAATTTTTACGCAACGGAGCTCAAACTTAATAATAGTAATTTAGAAATAAACCATGGCCAAGATAGAACCAGAAGTACAAACATTTGCACGCATAAAAGTAATCGGTGTTGGTGGATCCGGAAAAAACGCGGTAAACCACATGGTAAACTCAAAAATCAAAGGAGTTGAATTCATCGTTATAAACACCGATGCGCAAGACTTGCACAATTCGCTGGCGCAAAAGAAAATTCACATTGGGAAAAACCTCACACACGGGCTGGGCGCTGGTATGAACCCAGAAATCGGACGCAAAGCGGCAGAAGAAACCAAAGAAGAAATTCAAGGTGCTATTAAGGGCGCAGACATGGTTTTTATCGCAGGCGGTATGGGAGGAGGCACCGGGACAGGGGCTACTCCTGTTGTGGCAAATATTTCAAAAGAACAGGGCGCTCTCACCATTGGAGTTGTTACCCGACCATTCACGTTTGAGGGGTCTCACCGCGGGCGACTTGCAGACCAAGGGCTTGAGGAGCTTCGCAATCAAGTAGACGCGCTTATTATTGTCCCTAATGACCGCATTCTCTCAGTAGCGGACAAAGACATGACCTTCAAGTCAGCATTTACCATGAGCGATGAAATCTTGCGACAAGCAGTTGAAGGGATCTCCGACCTCATTACGACTCCCGGGATCATCAATGTCGACTTTGCTGATATTCGCGCAATCCTCGCCAACTCTGGTTCTGCGCTCCTAGGTATTGGTTCTTCAAGTGGCGAAAACCGCGCGCAAGAAGCTGCACTTGCGGCGATCAATTCTCCCCTCCTCGACCTTTCGGTATCTGGCGCAAGGGGCGTACTTTTTGCCATCGCGGGTGGAGATGATCTCCGTATGCACGAGATTCAAGAAGCTGCAAAAATTATTACTGATTCCATCGACCCAGATGCACGCGTTATCTTTGGTGCTATCCGCGACGAGAAGCTCAAGAAAAACGAGATCAAGATTACGGTCATCGCGTCTGGTTTCCCTGAAGCTGTTGAAAAACAAAGTCTTTTTTCGGGCGCTGCAAAACAGCAACCAATCCTGAAACGTGAAGAAAAGCGCGAGGATAAACGCGAAGTAAATAACAGTTTTGTTGAACAAGAACCAAAAAAAGTCGATGTAGCAAGAGATGTCTCGACCCCAAAACAAGACAAGGAGCCAGTTGCGATTATCGACCTTGATGCGGAAGACAACGAAGATTGGAGCGCAGTCCCCGCGTTCCTTCGCCGCCCTAAAAAGAACTAAAATTTGAATGCACGATATTTATGACCTCATCATCATAGGGGGAGGGCCTGCAGGAGCGGCAGCTGGGGTTTACGCTGCGCGCAAGCGATTAAAAACACTCCTTATCGCCGAAACATTTGAGGGTCAATCAGTGGTATCTCCAGAAATTCAAAACTGGATCGGCACTATCGCAATTTCTGGAGAAGAATTGGCAGCATCTCTCAAAAGACATGTCGAAGCATATGCAGGCGACTCACTCAAAATATTAAAGGAGCGCGTTCAAAAACTCGAACCTAGTAATGGCAGTTTTCTTGTGTCAACTTCAAAAGAATCATACGCTACGCGCGCAGTTCTTGTTGGTACGGGGAGCCATCGTCGCAAACTAGATGCTCCTGGTGCAGAAAAATTTGAGCACAAGGGCTTAACTTATTGCTCTTCGTGCGACGGCCCAATGTTTGAAGGTCAAGACCTCGTTGTTGTAGGAGGAGGCAACGCAGCATTTGAAACTGCCGCGCAACTTCTCGCATACGCAAAGAGCGTAACTCTTCTTCACCGTAGCCCAGAGTTTAACAAAGCTGACGCCATCACCGTAGAAAAAGTGCTTTCGCACCCAAACATGTGCGCGATAAAAAATATCGATATTACAGAGATTAAGGGCGACAAATTTGTAAATGGGCTCTCGTACCGCAATAAAGCAACAAATGAAGTAACGGAGCTCCCGGTGGGTGGCATCTTTATAGAAATCGGACAAATTCCCAATACTGAATTTTTGAAAGGAGTTACGGAACTCAACGAGTATGGGCATGTTATCATCGACCCATGGACACAACAAGCTCGCACAAAAGGCATTTGGGCTGCTGGAGACTGCACCAACATCCTCTACCACCAAAACAACATCGCCGCTGGCGATGCCGTCCGCGCCGTTGAGGACATCTACAAACACCTAAATACGCAATAAAGGTTCCCCGCGGCAAGCCGACGGGGTATTTGTCGGAGCTCGCTTTGCTCGCACTTTCTCACCGCAAGCGGTGAGGTATTAGACCTATATTAACTCCTCGGCTCGAAAATACAAAAGATTACTTTTGTATTTTGCTCGCTCTACGTCGTTAATAAAAAGCCCCTTATAAAAAGGGGCTTTCGAAACGAAGCTTTTTATGCACACGCCTAAGACTTGAGATGTACCCGCGTGTTTCTCGGTGGAGCATCCCAACAACGAGCGTGCAATCGGTTCGCATTGCATTTGTTGCGCGAACAGGACCTCCGTTGTACGAAGCAGCAAGATATTCCATCTTGCATACATGATCCCGCGCAATAACACTCTTTTTCTGATCCGAAAGATTTTCCATATCGAGATCAAAAAGAAGAAGGGTCGCTTGAGCAGCATTCATGTGGTCTTGAGTTCCCGCAATAAAATCTTTTACGAGACCAGCAGGAACATACTTCTCATGAACAGCTCTATATGTGCGTGGAGTAAACTGTAGAAGCCCGCGCGCATTTGCCGTTGAAACAGAGTGGCGATATGCATCAGTTTTATTTGCCGCAATAATAACCGCCACTTCACCCATCAATCGGTCAATTGATTCATATTCAATGCGTGAAGGATCAATATGCTCAATAAGCGCAAGGCGTACCGCAACCCATGTGGGGACAGTTGTTGCAACGAGCTCATTGGGAAATGCGCGAGACATGACACCTTTGGCGAGCAAAGCAACCTGCGCGCTACTGATCAAACTTGTAAGGTATCGCATTCCCTTGTCGCGCATTTCCCCAGAATCAATCTCTGGAGAATACGGAGTGTACACTACTTCAACAAACCCACCTCTCGAGTTATGCACCGCGCGACGTACCGCAAGAACGGCACACACTTCTTTGGTGCTTTTTACTGAAAATCGCGTATTTACTCCATTGCGATGTCCTCTTTCAATCGTGTATTCTCCAACGCTATTCTCGTTATAAAACAAACGTACCACATTGATAGCATTAGGAGAATTTGAACACAAAAGAGCAAGCATCGTATTCGCTTTCTTAAAATCATGCAACGTGCGACACTCGCGCGCCATATCTCCGCATCCCGCTATATTAGCGTGATTCTTTAATATGGATTGCGCTTGGTCAATGTTGGCAGAATAATCGAATGCGAATATATTTGTCGCAGTGAAAAACAATACCAAGAAAACAAGAGTATTTTTCATACAAACCTCCCTATCGTTAGTTAAAGAACAATTCTCTACAACTCTACTATATTTCTACTATATTTAGACTATTTTGTCAATTTCCTTAAAACGGGAAATCTCACCTGCTCATATTGGTCTGGCCAAAATTCATATGTCCAAGGTGTGTTCTTTAATAAAGCATCAATAGCTGGTCGCTGATACTCGTCTGCTTCAATATACACAGTGCCCCCATCTTTCAAAAAATTCCACGCTTGGTCAATTAAAACTTTATGAAAATGATTTCCTCCTTCATCCGCAAAAAATGCGAGATGTGGTTCATGCGCGACCATGTCGGGGTCGAGATTGTCGATGTCGCTTGGTGGAATGTATGGTGGGTTGGCAAAAATAGCGTCATACAGCCCAGTAGCCGCTTCGAGTGAATCGCCTGGCAATACTCGTATCTGGTCGCTAGAAATGCCACTCGCTTCTGCACTTGCAGTGATTCCGGGAGCAAGGAGTGGGTCGAGTTCGCTTATTTCCACCATGGCAGTTGGTATATGCTTTGCAACCGCAAGGCCAACGTTGCCCGAACCGGCATACGCGTCAAACGTCCGCACAGGCGTCCCTTTTGCTTTTAGCTCCTCAATTGCACGCTTCGCCCAGTGTGCCGTCTCGGGACGCGGAATGATTGGCTTGCACGAAAGATCAATATGCACCCCGAGAAAATCAACCCACCCGAGCACATACGCATACGGCTCACCCGCTCTCAGTCTTTCAACATCAGCAAGAAACTCCGGCGTTTTAATTCCATTATGTTTCTCCGCGAGGAGGCGCTTAATATTTTCTGAGATGTCGTACATAAAAATTTGTGGGCGATGGGGGAAACGCGAGTATGCTTTCGGTCACGAATATTTTTTTGCTAAAAAATTTCTCGACCCCAGCTCGGCGTCGCCACGCCTGCGCTTTTCGATTCCCCCACCGCCTCACAAACAATAATCACCAAATGCTACTCATTTGGTTCTTTTGTTTGTGGGCGATGGGGGAATCGAACCTCCGACCTTTACAATGTCAATGTAACGCTCTAACCATCTGAGCTAATCGCCCTCGACTGAATAAAAACTTCACAAGTAATTAATTCAGAATTATTTAATTTTCAAACTGCGGAGATGGTGAGATTTGAACTCACGGTACGGTTTCCCGCACGGCGGTTTTCGAAACCGCTGCCTTCAACCACTCAGCCACATCTCCAATAGAGCCACCCACAAAAGGACACTACCAAAGTAGCATTTTTTTGCATT
>Ga0209541_10015885_pt1 | contig 11187 bp, 13 predicted proteins | sample RifCSPlowO2_01_FD_184027 | JGI IMG/M metagenome (GOLD analysis project Ga0209541, IMG submission 184027) | Groundwater microbial communities from Rifle, Colorado - Rifle CSP2_plank lowO2_0.1 (SPAdes) (version 2) | ecosystem: Environmental > Aquatic > Deep subsurface > Groundwater | place...
AATGAAGCAAAGGCTTCATTGGCGTCCCAGCAAAGTCGTAGCTTTGCTGTGGACATCCATTGACTAAAGTCAATGGTTTTCTGGCTATTTTTGCATAATCGGAAACGACGGAGAAAAGAGAGGTTGATTCGCATTACCCGCGGAATATGAACATAAAGTGATTGTAGTACCATCTCAAGCATTTCTTGAATACATTGCACCCCAGAAGTGATTTTTAGCCAAAGTTCTTTTTTATAATTTAGGATCTTTTTCTCAATTGAAACTAACATCCCTGAGAGAATCCTCTTCTGTCTAATATCTATTTTTCAGAACAACAACTCTTTTAAGAAGAGAACAGACTCTCCACTTCAGAAAAAGGTGATGAGTGATGGTCTACAAGATAAGTCTTTCTTCAACCCAGGGAACCGGCAAGACGACATTAGCCACGCTGGTCAGCGGTGAACTAAAAAAACGCGATGTGGAAGCGTGTGCGTTGGCAGAGATGTCTACATTAGCACAGGAAAAAGGTCTTCCCATCAATGAACAGACGACGCGAGAAGCACAACTTTGGATTCTTCATACACAATTTGCTACGGAATTAGCTCATCAAGCACGCACAGCACCACCAAAGTACGAGGTTGTTGTCTGCGACCGCGGCGTGGACAATTATTGTTATCTAAAACGACGTTTTGGAGAAGACGAATACGCACTCCAAATGACTCTTGGTCACCTTCGTCATTTCCCCTACGACCAGATATATGTGCTTCCCATTGTTAACGACACGCTGGGAAGAGGGGAAGGTGTCCGCTCCACAGATCGTATTTTCCAGCAAGAGATGGATACAGCAATTAGGGCTTTTTTTGACAATCAGAGGATTCCCTACCGCGCACTCCCGCAACCAGCAGCAGAAGATCGTTTCCGCGAAGAATGGGTCAAAATTATCGTTAATCAAACATTAACGGATTTAGAAAAAGGAGGACTAACGCGGTAACATGGCAAGATTCGTGCTCTTGATCGAGGGGAATATCTGCGCGGGAAAGTCAGAATTTGTAAGTTATCTCGATCAACATAAAGATGCTTTCGCTGAATTCCTGCAAGAGGGAGAAGAAGTTGTTAACATTCCGGAGTTCACCGACGCCAAAGCATTAGAACTATTTTATCACGACAGGCGACAGTACACCAACGTTTTCGAACAGAGCTGCCTTACCGGAAGGCAAGTTCGTCATATGACTGCAAAAGAAGGGAAAGGGATTTACATCTTTGATCGGGGGATGATCGGCGGCGCAGAAACATTCGCCCGAAATTCGTTCCAAGAAGGATTCTCCACCCATAGTGCATATCAGCGCTACCTCGCCGATCTGAAAGATGGTCTTGATCAATTAGATCGAACAAGACAAGAATCCTGGCTGGAACAATTAGTGGTCTATTTACGGGTTCCCGATGTGAGCGTCTTACAGGAGCGTCAACGACAAAGAAACACGACGGGAGAAACAATTCCTGCCGGTTATCTCGACCGGCTAAACCAGCTTTATGATCGCTACATTTTAGGCAGTGCAGAAATCTATCCTGAATACGGTGTCCGTGCACCCCAGATTATCGAGATCGACGCCGCCGTCGATTTCCGGCAACAGACCGATTACCATCCGCAGATTATGGAGCAAATCACGACAAAAATGAAAGAGATGAACATTGATAAACGCTAAGGACAGATTACGAAAATATGTGCAAGATACTTCCACAATCATCGCCGTTGGCGGGAACGTCGGCTTGGGGAAGACAACAACCGCGGAGATCATCGCCTCTGATCTAGAGATCGCTATTTCCCGAGAACTGGACAATAACGTCCTCGATCAGGTTCTGCTCTGGAAATTTATCGAAGCCCCTGCTGCTGAAAAACCGCAGCATTGTTACATTCTCCAACAGGATTTATGTTATCGCCGTCTGGAAGCACGGCGGAAAAAAGCGCATCTGGGAAGAAGTTTCATTGAAGACCGTTCACCAGAAGAAGATCCGCTGATCATGCACCCACATTTTGTTAACAGGGGATATTTGACCCCGCAACAGTACGATCTACTGCAGGAATTATGGACAGCACAGGATGGCAAGACACCACAGTCCGAAATCATGCTCGTCCTGCAAGGGTCGGCCAAACTGGCCCGCGAAGGCATCGAGAGAAGAGGAAGGCTGGGAGAATCAGATACCTGGCAAGAGGAACGCGACTTGAAACCGATGGCCGAGTTGTACAGACGATTTCCAGCCGCCGTCGGACAATATGGACTACACAAAGGAACTATTGTGGAAATCGATCGACGAGTGCTCGATCCACTACGGGAATCGCACCGTGAAGGGATCTATCTGCTGATGCTCTCTGGATTGCGGAGATTGGGGCGTAATGTTTAAAAAGAGATTGTTATTCCGCTTCTCCCAAGGCCCCTTAGCTTAGTCCGGTGGAGCGCACGACTGATATCAACCGTGCAGTCATCGTGAGGTCCCCAGTTCAAATCTGGGAGGGGCCATATTCTTCATTTCCTCACGAATTTAATAACAGTTTTACCGCCATGACAAGAGAGCATGTAGTTCAACTTCTTTTATTGCCTCAACGGCCATGGTTGAGTGAAGCCGGGACATGAAGAGGAAAGAACAAGAGGTATAAAAAAGTAACGGTAAAAAATTATTTGAGTGAAACACCAACAACGGGAGCGTACACTCTGCCATTAAATTCAAATGCATTCCCTGTTTCAAGAGCAGACTGTACTCGTGCTTCCAACGCTTTTTCGCGCGCGACGTGCGCCTCCGGCGCTACCCCGACCAGACGCCCGCCACTGTCGTCGAGGCTGAGGTTGCCAATAGCATTGGAACTGTTGACAGTCCTAATGGCAACCCAAGACCGCATTGTCGGCTTGCCATCTTTTGTAGTTTGATTTAAATAAACATTTAACAAACTGTTGCTATGAGGAGAATGTTCACTCACAAGCTGGATGTAGGAAGTGAGGTCTCGTCCTCTGCCAAGAGCATCCCACACTTTGGCCACAGATCTGTTTGTAGGAGCCCATACTCCATTCTTTTTGACATATCCTCGGCCATGTGCTTCTCCAACCTCTTTAGCAGTTAAATGGACAACTTTGTCTTTCTGCCCTTTTAATTCCTGCCATGCGTCTGCAGGAAGAACTAATGCTCTTTGATATAATTCACTTTCTGGAGTTATTTCACGTAGTGTCTGAGCATCAAAAACAATCAAGTGGTCTCCTTCTGTTCCAGCAGTAGAGCCATCTCCAGTAAAGATATAATTCTTCTGCCATGCTCCCATTACATCCTGTGGTGCTTCCATTCTTCGCTCAAGAACATACGCAAATGAAACAGGATCACGAGGAACATCTATTTGTTCACCTTTCTCATTTCTGCCACTTATTAGAAGAGGCATCTGCACTCTTGGTTGACCATAAAATTCTTTATGCGGTTCTGGTAATCTTTCGCTTTTTCCTGATAATTGTAGTGTCATTTCTGCATCATCTTATTATTTATACCTGAAAAGAGAGGTGATATATAAATCTTTTGCTATTTGTAAGTGATAACGCAAGAAAAACCGCCATTTCTTTCTTAAAATAAGTTTCTATCTGTCATCGCTCGCTATGCTCCATCAAGATATAACGGACACGATTGATAGTGTGAACATTTGTGTCCGTTAGTGTATTTCAGCAACATAATGATAAAGAGTAATGCCCTCCATATTAAAGAGTGGCCCCACCGTGATTTCCATAATCTTTAAACAGATCCATTTGAACACGGGCGCTCTGGCTCACTTCGCGCACTACTGTCGGTAAACATTGAAACAGTAGTAGTCATATAAGACCAGCGCTCTAACCAGGCTGAGCTATGGGGCCAAACCAGAGATGACCCCTGTTCTTTAAAAGATTTTCCAAAGACAGTATTTGTTTAGCTGGCGGCAAGGCCAAACGGTGCATGAAATGAAACGAGGATTTCATTTCAGCACAGAAAATTGATAGTTTTCAATTTTCTTGTGAGTGAGACCAGAGCTTTATACTGAAGATTATTGTGCGGAAAATGTTCAAGCCATAGTCCATCTCGAAACGAGAACATCGCTCTTTTTCCGCTCTCGCTCACGGCCCGCCGGAAAAGCTAAACAAATACCAAAGACAAACAGTTCTTTCCCTACTCTTCAATAATTACAAAGATATATAAAGCTAAAAAGAAGAAGGAAACATCACTAAAAAGAGGGCCGGTCATGAACTTAAATCAAGTCAAAAAGCTGATGGAGCGGAAAAAGACATCGCACAAAGGCGAGAATGGGCATGCCCTGGTTATCGGCGGATCGGAAGAATACCCTGGCGCCGCGGCTCTCGCCGGCTTGGCTGCACTGCGTGCCGGCTGTGATCTGGTCACCGTTGCCACACCGGAAAAAGTTGCCTGGACGATCAACCGTTATACACCTGATCTGATAACCCAGAAGATCAGGTCAGCCTGGACAGTTAAATTTGCCAAAGAGATGGTCAAGCAGGCGGAACGTTTCGACGCCATCCTGATCGGCATAGGGATTACTCGTGAAGCAGATAAGTTCTGCCATTACTTCATCAGGAAATCGCCGCGCCCTAAAGTTATTGATGCCGATGCGCTCAAAGGCTTGTCTTTCAAGGACTTTCAGAATTCCATTCTCACGCCTAATGCAAACGAGCTGGAGATGATGCTCATCAACAGCGGCAAAGAATTTCTTCTCCCAAAATTGCGCGAAGCAAATGTCAAAGAAAAAGCGGAGATTCTTCAGGGGAACCTGCGCTATTTCCTCCAGAACGATAATGTTCTGCTCGTGAAAGGGCCGACGGACATCGTCATCTCCAAAAACAAAATCAGCTTTAACCGGACGGGCAATCAGGGGATGACCAAAGGCGGGACGGGAGATGTCCTTGCGGGATTAGCCGTTGGTTTTCTGGCGAAAAGCCAGGATCTGTTCAAGAGCGCCGCTGCCGCGGCCTACATCAATGGCCTGGTCGGCGACTTACTTCTCCGAAAAAAGAAAGGCTATTCGTTCATTGCGTCTGATCTGATTGAAGATCTGGGGAAAATCCAGAAGCTGGAGAAGAGATCACGGCGATAGGACGGCACAATCCGAAAAGTGATTGTGCTGGTAGAGGCTCTGTCAAAAAAGTCAGCCGCCTGGCCAAGAGGTTGCGTGAGAACTGCAATATACCAACATTATTGGTGCTTTTTAGCCGTAATCTAAACTGCTGGAGAAGCACGAAGGCAACGGCCAGGCTGACTTTTTCAGAGATTTTCTACAGAGCCACTGGTAGAGCGAAGATTTTATATAATTTAATCGCCCTTTGATGATGATGAAAGAATTCTGGAGAAGAATAGAACAAGGAAATAGTGTTCTCCTTCCCTACTCGCTGATTCTTCTTGCGGGGATTATTATCTACGATCTTTTCTTTCATGTTGACAACCCAACGGGAAATATCATCGTAGGAATTCTGGATACGATCGTGATCATCATCTTTGTCATCGACCTTATTTTTCTCGCATTGAAAACAAAGAACGCAAAAATCTTCTTCAAGAGATATTGGCTGGATATCATTGCTGTCTTCCCATTCTATCTTTTTTTCCGGCTCTTTGGCGTCTTTTTCCGGACGGCTTTGACCGCAGAAGAATTATTCCTCGGCCAGAAAATACTTCACGAGGGAGTGGAAGCGGAAAAAGAAGTTGCGGCAGTGATCAAGACAGAACGCGGGGTTAAAGTTTTGCGCAGCGGAGTGCGTTCGATCAGGATACTCTCCAAGATCCATTTTTTTTCGGAGGGGGAGAACCCCTTTCTGAAGATCAAACAGAAACCAAAGCCAGATCAAACTAAATATGTACAAAAGAAACGCCAATTTAAATAATCATTTTGATTCCCCACCATCAATGAAGAAGATCTGGGAAAAGATAGAACATTATAACGCGAAACTCATCCCTTACGCTTTAATTATTCTTCTGGGGATCATCATCTTCGAACTCTTTCTCCATGTGTATGACGCACGGGTTCTCCTTTTGGTCCATATTCTGGATGGCATCGTCATCGGTATTTTTGTCATCGACTTGATTTTTATGGGATTGAAAGAGAAAAGCGCCAAGCATTTCTTCAGGCATTATTGGCTGGATATCCTTGCTGTCTTCCCTTTCGTACTTCTCTTCAATCTCTTCGGAAGGGTCTACCGGGCATTCCTCGCCGCGGAGCAATTTGCGGTCGGCCAGGCGATCCTGCATGAAGGGCTGGAAGCAGAGAAAGGATTGAAAGCAGTTGCCCGAGGCGAAAAAGCACTTAAGTTCACGCGGGCAGCACGTTTCATCAGGATTGGCGCGCGAATTCTGCGGATTGTAACCAAAACTCACCTGTTCTCATTATTCAATCAGCGGAAAAAAAAGAGAAAGAAGAAATAGATGATTAAAAGCCATAATCTTTATATGTCCAAAAATAATGTATTTCCTGATGATTACCGCTTATGATCTATATCAACAGCCGTTGAAAGTCATTCTTGCAGCAGGTATTTTACTGCTCTGGACACTGCTCTGGAAAGGTATTGGTCTCTGGTATGCCGCCCAGGAAAAGAAGAAAGGCTGGTTTCTGGCCATCCTTGTGCTAAACACGGCCGGATTGCTCCCGATAATTTATCTTATTTGGTTCCGTGAAAAAGAAAAGATGAAACCGCAAGAGGAGACCACAGAAAGAGAAGAACTAAAAGCAAAAAAAGTTCTGCGGAAAAAAGCAAAGAAAACCCACGAAGAGAACAGAAGAGAGTAACTCATTTCATCTCTTTGATTTCCAACTGCCCTTTTTTCGCCGTGATTACATATTCTGTTGTTTCGTTAAAGCGGGCGATCCGATTGGCGATTTCCGGAAGGATGATCTTTTCGCCACGGAATTGCAATGTTGAAACGATATCCTGCGTCGCTTCCGGATCCATGTCCAGTTCTTTCATCATCTGAACGGCACCGTGTTTCTTGCGTTCTTCCACTTTCTCCTGCGTTTTAAAGAAAAGAAATTTAGCGATCTCATCGGGGATATCTACGGAGGAGACTTTGCTTAATCCCTGCAGCCCGGGGGAGATATTCGCTTCGATGACCAATGGGCCCAGCGGACTTTCCAGGATATCAACACCGCAAATATCGGCACCTAATACTCTTGCCGTTGTCACTGCCAGCTTCATCACCTCCCTTCCCAATTGCACAGATTGGCCGACTCCGCCCGCGTGAATATTTGCCCTCTTCTCGTGAGTATGGGCTTTCCGGCGCATTGCCGCAATCACTTTATCGCCAACGACAAAAGCCCGAATATCTGCCCCGCCCGTTTCGACATATTCCTGAATGATAAACGGCTGGTTAAGCACGCCTAAAGCGTCGAGCAAGGAAGAAGCTGAGCTATAGGAATCGGCAAACATCACCCCCTTTCCCTGCGTCCCTTCCGGGAACTTCATCACCACGGGATAATTGACCCGTTTCAATAGATCCTTTGCGGCGGCAATCGTCGAAGTGATATATGTCCGCGGCATGGGAATTTTATGCTGCTGCAGGACAAGATGCGTCAAGAGTTTATTATGGACTGTGGTGAAAGCATTGGCAAAGAAAGGCATGTAAGCTACTTTCCCTTCAAGCATCGATGCCAAAGAGCAGAGCAGGTTGGCGTAACGATACGAACCTTTCACGTAGATGCAGTCATAATTATCCAATTCTCTCCCCTCATACAAGATTGACGCGTCTTTCCCCAAACACACTTCTATCTGTTTAAGTTGGATCATGTCCACAGAATCAAAATATTTTTGCATCGCTTCCGCAGTCATCACGGAGCTCTTGCTGCCTAAAGAGATGATCGCCGCTTTCATAGATGTACCTTTTTTAACGGATCGACCAGAAAATGGCCGGCTTTGAGGATATTTTGGCCGATGAGCAAAGCATAGGTCATGTGACTCCGATTGGCCAGCGTAAAATCTCCTTCTAATTCTTTTCCGTGGATCAATACTTTGGCATGGACAACCGGGCGTCTTCGCACTCCGGAAGCTGATTTCACGATTCGAGCCTTTTTTAATTCCTTTAACTGTAATCTTTCCGCTAATTTGAAATCGAGAGAAGAAGCAGTGGCCCCGGTGTCGATGCGCGCGATGATCTTTTCCGACCGTTTTGGCCCTTTGATCAGTATTTCTTCTGTTAATCCTAGGGTGATTCGTTCTTCCATGATATCGAAGCAATCTTCTGTTTATATAAGGCTTTTGAGAAAGATTTTTAAACCAAATGCTTCTTTTCTCCTGTGTGCCCCGGTGGTGTAGACAATCTAACCATTAAAAGTTAATTGGCAAATTCCGGACTATCATCCGGCACTTTCGATGCCGGGACCCGGGTTCAAATCCCGGCCGGGGCACTTCTTACTTATTAGAAAGATATTATCAATAATCTCAACGGAGAAAATTGGATCTCAAACTACATTAACACTACGACTTTACAGAATTTTTCCTCTTCTTCACTCCGTCTTTATTGTAAACATATTCGACAATCCCCACGCCCACTGTGGCCAAGATCGTTGTCGCCAAGATGACGATAAAGACAATATCAACAAAACTTTCTGTCCCCGCGATGCCATATTGGGTAAAAGGAAGTACGGCTAAGACCGCAGCGGATAGACCAGTGGGGATCATGAAACCCATCGTCAACATTTCTCTTCTTTCCAGTTTCATGATTTTAACCGTCGGATATACGATGACAAATCTTGCCACAAGAGTAACCATGGTCAGAATAAGACCAATACCAATCGAACGATAATCATTGAGACTAGCTACTGCCCCGAGAAAGACAAAGAAAAATGTCCGGATCACAAAAGCGATCATCGCATTGAAATCTTTTGTCTCTTTGGTTAAGACAACGATTTTTTTCCGGAATAGTTTTGAGAACACAGAAAAATTTCCAAGAGTAATACCCAAAGCCAGCGCTGCCAGCGCACCGCTTCCGCCCAGATATTGCGCTAAGACATAGGTCAGGAAGAGAACCGAAATGGTCATCATATGATGATAAGTATCTTTTTGAAGATAATCGAGCAGCCTTGCCCAAACAATACCGATCAACACGCCGCTGACGATGGATACAGAAAAACTTTTGACGATATTGGAAGAGATTGTGCTGAAGCTGAATATATTCTGTGGGGAGGCCAGACTGTCCATCAATACTAAGCCAACGACAATGACGAACGGGCTGTTGATCACGGATTCGACGCTCATGATCGTTTTGACTTTCAGGCTTATTCCCAATCGATCCACTACCGTCACGATCATTGCCGAACTCGTACCGGCAACGATAACGCCCAACAAGAGAGCAATTTCCCACCCCAAGCCAAAGAGAAATTTGACGCCGACAGTGACAAGAATTGTCGACATCACCAAATTTGCAAGCATAAAAATGGTCGTGCTCAGAGCGTCCCGAAGCAATTCCCTAAATCTCATCTTGCGGCCGGATTCAAAAAGGATGATCGCGATGGCGATGGCGGTAAACAGCGGTGCGGCCTCAAACAAGACCTCCCGATCGACGATCTTAAATACGGGGCCGATGATAATACCAAACAAAATCAGCCAAACAACATCCGGAATCCTGCTTCTTTTAAAGAAGAGGTCAGCAAAGAAGCCTAAAGCGATGATAAACGCAATTGTAAACAAGCTGACAGACACATCTACCATTCCATTCTTTACAGAGCAGCTGGAAGTATATAAAAGTTATTGAGAGATGTACGGAGTTAGTTTCAATTTTTGCATCTGTTTATTTTTGGAGATGGTGGGTTTTTTCACTACTTTTAAAAGATTATTTGACCAAAAGGTTTATATATTGCTTACCAATCTCAATCTTAAGATGGTACTTCCAGATATTGCAAATCTTGTTGCAGGCGCCTATAAAGGGTATATGAATGCAGCCGGGCAAGACGTAGACCCAACATACCTTGCTTACGTTCTAGCTTCATCATCAACCCTTGGTGGTCTCAGCGAATATTTTAAAACAAGAAGAGAGAATAGAGATCCAATTCATGCACTTGCATCTAGAATAGTTAGTGAGGTAATGGGTGAAGAACCTAAAGATAAAAGCCCTGCTGTTGAAGGAGTTAAAACCGGATTAATTGGTGTTCCTGTTGGCGCAGTAGAGATTGCCGTAGGATATGCGTTGGGATATGTTGCTCAAAAAATTATCCGCTAATTCCTGCCGTTTATTCTTTTATTTTATTGAGCTTCGTTCTATATGTGTGGCTGACTCCAAAAATCTAAGAAGAAAAACAAGAACCTAGAGAGAAGTTTGTAGACAAATAATTGAATTATTCAAACTTCCCTAAACATCATCTCTCTTCTTTCTCTCTTTCACACCCAACATCTCCAGCTCTTTCTCAGTCAGATGTCTAAACCGTCCTGAACGTAAAGAACCCAAAGACACCTTGCCGATTTTCACTCTGGTAAGACTTCTCACCCGGTAGCCATAGTGTTCAAACATCCGCTTGATGATGTGATTGCGGCCTTCATGCAGCGTGATCTCGATCAATATTGGTTCTAAAGACCGCACCCGCGCCGGTGCAGTCATTCCGTCGGTCAATGGTATGCCTTTTTCCAGATCTCTGATCATCGCATAGGTAATTGGCTTGTCGATCTCGACTAGATAGGTCTTCTTCAGTTCATAGCGGGGATGCATGATCCGGTTCGCAAAATCGCCGTCGTTCGTCAATAGTAATGCCCCCGTCGTATTGAAATCTAATCTGCCAACGGGAAAAACTCTTTCTTTCACCCTAACATAACTCATCACCGTCTTGGAATCAGCATCTTCCACTGCGGTCACACAACCCCGCGGCTTGTTCAAAAGGAGGTAAACTTTTCTCTCGCGGCGCAGCGGCTGGCCGTCAATCATGATCACGTCTGTCTCTTCAGCAGAAGAACCCAAAAGGACGAGCTTGTCGTTCACCCGCACTTTCCCCCGCTGGATCAATTCTTCGGCCTTGCGGCGGGAACAATAACCGGAATTGCTGATCAATTTCTGAATGCGCTGCATGGGCTGGAAAAAGGAGGAGATGATATAAATGTTCTGGCAGTATTTATAAAAAAGAGGTATTTGTTTAGCTTTTCCGGCAGGCCGTGTATCCGCGCGGAAATCGGCAAAGATATTTTCTGCCTCTCGCGGTGAACCAGAAGATTTCCGCACCTAGCTAGG
>Ga0209541_10015886_pt1 | contig 11187 bp, 10 predicted proteins | sample RifCSPlowO2_01_FD_184027 | JGI IMG/M metagenome (GOLD analysis project Ga0209541, IMG submission 184027) | Groundwater microbial communities from Rifle, Colorado - Rifle CSP2_plank lowO2_0.1 (SPAdes) (version 2) | ecosystem: Environmental > Aquatic > Deep subsurface > Groundwater | place...
GCCACGATTCGACAGATCGTTGATTGGATGGAAGGAGGGATGAGAAGTTTATACCCGACCTATAGAATATATATGGCAGGGTAAATCCCTCCCTCACCGCCAAAAGCTAATACTCAAGCCCGTCATAATTGATGGGAGGGTTGGCAGAACGGCTATTGCGCCAGTCTTGAAAACTGGTGGGCGTAAGCCCTTGCAGGTTCGAGCCCTGCACCCTCCGCCATTAAACTTTGTTAGCACTTCGCTTAATGCGTTACATTTAATGTTTATAGTTATGGAAGGACAAGAGATTAAAAAATCAGTTGAGGTCGAGCCGATCGAGTGGGAGACCGAGAGCTTTGAGACTCATCGGCGCGGTTGGAGTTGGTATCTGATCGCGGCGGCGGTACTGGTGTTGGTGCTGATCTATACTATTTATACCGGACGCTGGTTATTATCCGGAGTGGTATTTATGGTGGGAGTGGCACTATACTTATCGGGTAGAATGTCACCGGAGAAAGTGGGCTGTCGAATTGATAGCCAGGGAGTAACGATTGGCAAGCGGGCCTTGGCTTACGATCAGCTGAAAACTTTCTGGATATCGCAGTCAGATGGGGCGATTAAGTTGAATCTAATTTCTACCCAAAGGTTTATGCCGGTAATCTCATTGGTTATCCTCCCGGAGTTGATTGAGCAGGTTCGGGGAGCATTAGGTAATCAGATCCCGGAATCCAAGAATCAGCAGGAAGACTTGATTGATAGGATCAATCGATTCCTGAAAATCTGAATCTTATGCGCCCGTAGCTTCCCACTTCGTCCAGTCTCATCGGAATTATGATGTCTATCCTCCCTGTCCGCCCGAAGCTCAAAGAGCGAAGGAGGATTCCGATATAGATTGGACTACGAGGGACGAGACGAAGTGCGTTCAGCGACAGTGATGAGACCGGAAAATTAGGCAGACATCTGGTACATTTATGTGCGCCCGTAGCTCAGGGGATCAGAGCGGTCGGCTACGGACCGACAGGTCGGGGGTTCGAATCCCTCCGGGCGCGCCAAAAAAATAACACCCGCATTGGTGGGTGGTATTTTTTATTTGGTTGTCGGAGGGATTCGAACCCTGGGAAAGGGGTCGAGGGGATTTGGTGTTAAACAAAAGCTCCGGTTGGCCGGAGCTTTTGAATTGAATGCGTAGCAGTATGGGGTTAAGCGCCGATAGCGTTTAACACCATGTTGGCTATTAAGTAGGACAATGCCACGATCACTAAACCGGTAATGGAGTTGATGATCATAGTCTTGGCCTTCTCAGCGCCCTTCTCTCCACCAGTAATATACATAATGCCACCGTAGATAAGATAGATAACTGCCAAAGCGCCGGCCAAAGTCATCATCCATCCGCCGACTGTTTTGATGATGGTGATGATTGCCGAGAAACTGCTCCCCCCTACTTGCGTTGGGTTTACTACTCTTATATCACTTTGGGCGAAAACCACTCCGGCTTGCCCAATGGCGGCAACTATCGTACCCACAACGCTGCCGATCTTTTGGAACTTGCTCATAGACTTCCCCTTTCTTAATAAGACTAATTAAATCATTGATATTATAGCAGTAAACCGCTTTAGCTAAAAGTGCTCCAGCTGGCTATTTTAGCACGCTAACAATCATCGCGAATAACCAGTATGACAGAGTAACCACTAGTAGACCGATAATCGCGCCGATGAGTGTTTTTTTGCCAGCCTCCGGGTTGTTCATATACTGAATGCCACCCCAAATCAAAGCCACCACTATTACGGCTCCACTAATTGACAAGATCCCGCCGCCAATGTGGTTGGCCGATTTGGTTAGCTTATCGATCAAATCCCACAGAGCCGGCATAGTTAGGAGGATAGTTTATTAATGTCGCGGGCGGCTGTGTCGATCGCGGTTGATACAGCGACCCCGCTGTGCAGGACGCTGTTGACCATTTGACCAAAGATCTCTTCTACTGCCGGCGAGTTGTGGCGATACCACGACTTGCTATTATTGGCCTGTTGGGCCACCGGGCCGTAATATTGCCGATCGATATATGAATCGCGGCTGTCTTTAGTGGCGGGTACCCGCTGGCTGGCCCAAGCGTAATTGTATTGGTTTTTTACTACGAAATTGATAAAGTCCCAGGCTTCGTTGGGGTGTTTAGAGTTTTTAGAAACTGTTTCACCCCAATAGTTAGCAACAGTCAGCGGCTCACCCGGTCGCAGCTGCGGCAGAGCAGTAGTCTCGAAAGTTAGGTTGGGAGCAAACTTCTTGATGTTGGCTACCTGATAGGCATAACCGATCATCATAGCGGCCTTGCCCTCCATAAATGCCTGAACATCAATGGGGAACTTAAACGATCCGTCGCTGTTTTTAGCGTCGGTGTAAGTGTAGACAGCCGATTTGGGATTAGCGAAATCGGTATAGAACTGCAATGCCTCCCGGCCGGAGAAATACGGGGGGTTGGAATTGGGCGCCGGCAGATCGAAGGTGGATTTAGTGTGATCGGCGGTGGTCATCTCGCCGCCGTACTGCATAATTAGAGCGGCTAATATCTCGGCAAAGCGAGGGATGCTATCGGCTACCCCGAGCGGGATCGCTGATTGCTTTATGGTATCGCCTGTGCCGTATTGGGTTAGTTTGGGCACCATATCCACCAGCTCCTGCCAGGTTTGAGGCGGACGGCGGATACCTGCCTCGTCAAAGATGTCGGAGTTGTAAAACAGCATGAGATTATCCAGGTAGTAGGGAACGGCATAGATGCGATTAGCATCCACGAAATCATCTATTGCCACCTGGTAGAAGGTGTCGCTGTAGGTTTGGGTGTTCATCATTTCGGCGGGCATCGGGCTGATGTGGTTTTTGTTGTACGGTAGCCAGTCGTTATGAATCATAAACATATCCGGGCCATTGCCATCCGCGATCTGCTTGATCAGGTCGGCTTGATAGTCGTAGATGGTTTCGCCGGGCTGCAGATTTACCTTGCGAACTACTACTGTAATATTGGGATGATCTTCCTGGTAGCGTTTGATCGTTTCATCTAAGACCGTGCTATCGTCAAACAGCCGGTCGTATTGCAGCACGATCGGGGTGGTGTCGTCGATCTTTACTTGGCTGCCGGTTGAGCGAGTGGCGCAACCCGCGGCCGTGAGAATCAGCACAGAAATCAATGACAGCGATAGAATGGAGGTCAGTTTTTTCATAGTTTTTTAACAAACTCCTTCAATTCCTTTTTCAGTTCCGGATGATCCATACTGTAAGCGAGGAGTGTCCGGAAGTAGCTAACGGGATCACCTGTAGTATACCATTGGCCGCCCTTGATCTGGCACACACGCACCGGATATTTTTTTAACATATCGGCAATACCATCAGCCAGCCAAATCTCACCACTCTTGCCCGCGCCGGTTTTTTTAAGATAGCCAAAAATCTCGGGGGTCAGCAGATAGCGGCCAAAACTGGCCAGAGTAGATTTGGTTTGCTCTCGAGTTGGTTTCTCGATTAGCTTGCTAACTAAGCCCGTTTGGGGATCGGTTTCGATAATACCGTACTTGTGAGCTTGATCGGCGGCGACTGGCTGAGCACCCAGCACAGCGGTTCCATGCTGAGTGTACTCTTCGACCAGCTGTTTGCTGAACGAGGGGTAACCCGACTTAGTTTTGATTAAGTCGTCACCGAAAGCTGCTAAAAATGGCTCTTCGCCAACCACGCTTTGAGCGGAGAGGATGGCCGCCCCATTGCCGCGGCCGCCTTTCTGCCTTATATATATAAAATTAGCCAGTTTATCAATTCGGCGCAGTTGGTTGAGCAGAGCGGCCTTGCCGGTGCTTTGGAGATGCTCTTCGACTTCGTGAGCCCGATCAAAGTGATCTTCTACCGCCCGTTTCTGCCAGCTGGTAACTAAGATGATGTCTTTGACCCCGGCTTCCACCATCTCTTCCACGATGTACTGGATGATCGGTTTATCGATAATCGGCAGCATCTCTTTGGGTACGGTCTTGGTGGCCGGAAGGAACCGGGTGCCGAATCCGGCGATGGCGATAACTCCTTTGGTAATCTTTCTCATCGGATTTTGATTACTTTGGTTCGGCTGGTTGATTTAATTATTGGCAGGGTAATAGTTAGTATGCCGTCTTTGAGCGCCGCCTGGATATTGTCGGCATCCACCGAGAGGGGCAGGTGAACTTCTCGGGCGATCGGCCCCCAGTGGCACTCTTTAGTATAGTAGGTATCCATCCGACTGGGAGGAGGGGTAGCGCCCTTGTGGATAAATAGAATGTCTTGATTGACGGTAACACTAATGTCGGAGGCATCCGCCCCAACAATCGGAGCCATAATAATAAGGTTCTGGCCACGACGAGCCACATCAATCGGCAGTTCTAACTCGTCTGGAGTTTCTATCAGCTCATCTTCGGGGTCGGTCAAGCTGGTCGGTAGCCGACGGTTGGTTGAGCGGGTAAATATTTGGACTGAGTCACTAATCTTCATCTGCACTACCATTATATATAAGGGTCAATATTTTGGTAATTTGGGCAGATTAATCTATGATTAATTTACAGAGGAAAATTAGATTGATGGTGATAAGATATTCACAACTTTCGGGGATATTTTTGTTGGCCCTGACTCTTGGGCTGGGTTCGGTGCAGCTGGCAATATCCGCTTCGGATTATACCGCCCAGTGGGTGGCTCAGGCGGAGAGGGTTAGTTTAAAAACGGGAGAGACCAAACAGATTTGGGTAGAGATCAAAAATACCGGAGCCGCTGTTTGGAAAAACTCTGGTGATAATGCGGTCAAGATCGGCACGGTACGCAAAAGAGACCGCGGGAGCAATCTTCGGGCGGTCGGCTGGTTAAGCGACAATCGAGTGGCCAGTATGACAGAAGCAGAAATTGCGCCCGGCAATGTGGGGCGGTTCGTGTTTGAGATTACTCTCGGAACCAACACGGCGGGCAACTACCGAGAGTATTTTGGTCTGGTCGCCGAGGGGGTGGCGTGGTTTGAGGGATTTGAATTTTATGTTGATGTTAATGCTATCCCAGCTGCCATTACCGGTGAGATAGTAGCGGCGCCGAACCCGGTTGTTATTAAAGCGGGTGAGGTTCAATCACTTCATCTTAAATTCAAAAATACGGGTGACATTACTTGGTCCAATAGCGGGCCAAATGCAGTCAAAGTCGGTACCGCCAAGCCATTTGATAGAAAGAGTCCCTTTAAAGCGAGCAGCTGGTTAAGCGACAATCGAACGACCGCGACTATATCTCCGGTGGCCCCAGGGGGAACGGGAGAGTTTAATTTGACGATTAGCGCGCCGGCTAAGCCTGGTAAGTATGTAGAGAACTTTGCGGTAGTGGTAGAGGGTTTGGCGTGGCTGCCGAAATCTAATTTTGTGGTGGAGATAACGGTACAGCCAGCGATCTACTCGGCGGGGTTTATGCGGCAGTCCGATCCGGTATCACTTACGCCCGGGGCCGAAGCGACGCTCTGGGTCGAACTGATCAACAAAGGCAATACGGTCTGGAAAGCTACGGGAGAGAACGCTACCAAATTAGGAACTGCCCGGGTTTTAGACCGCGAAAGCTTGTTTTACCATTCGAGTTGGTTAAGCAATAATCGAGCGGCAAAAGTTGATCGGGACATTGCCCCCGGTGAGACAGGACGGTTCAGTTTTTCTATTAAAGCGCCAGAGCAGGTGGGTGAATATAAAGAATATTTTCGGCCGGTAGTAGAGAATGTCGCCTGGATGGACGACCTGGGGATCTATTGGGAAATCAAAGTTAACGAAGAGTTAAAGCTCATTCGGCCAATTCGGGTGGGCCTAAGCTCGACTACTGGCAGTATAACGATCAGCAGCAGCAACGGAATGGTGATTAGACGGGGCGATAGCCGGGGGCTGGTGGAAAGAATTGCCGATAGTCAGCTGGTGGTAGCTACGGCGCTGAATGGCGGCTATTCGCTTAATATCAATGGGGCGGCCCGAACCGTCGAGGATTATTTAAGGTTTATTCCATTGAAGAACTCTGTTATTACGGTGAGCAATGATGGGGTAAGCAGCAGCTATAATCGGTTTCGGGGGATTGTTACTATCCGCCGGTCGAGTTATAGTGGCAATGTCTGGCTGGTAAATGAGTTGGAGCTGGAAGACTATCTGAGGGGATTGGCGGAAGTGCCCGACAATTGGCCGTTGGAAGCTCGCAAAGCGCAGGTAATCGCGGCGCGGACCTTTGCGGTCCGGCGGATTAATGACCCAAAGGCTGACATTTTTGATATCTACGATGATACGCGCGATCAAGTTTATTATGGCTTTAATCACGAGACTAATCGGCCGGGTATTTCACAGGCGGTCGATGCCACCCTGGGCCTGTTAGCGCTGTACAACGGTCAACCAGCTTTGACCTACTATCACTCCGACAGCGGTGGAGCAACCGAAAGTGTGGAGAATGTTTGGAGCAGTGGCAACTCTGCCAAGGCCATTCCGTATCTTGTTGGGGTAATTGATCCGTACGCCAAGCCGGTTACTTGGGAAGCGACCTTGGCGCAAGGCTATATCCAGAATCGATTTAGCGATCAATTGGCAAAGGCGGGAGCGGGAGCGGGCGAGACGATCATCGCGGTGACAATAGACGACCGCTATCCGTCTGGTCGGTTGCGGAATGTTACTTTAGCTACCAGTACTGGCAAGCGAGCCACGATGGATCTTAACACATTCGATTATCTGACCGATAGTACTTATGTTAAGAGCATGAACTTTACTGTTAGCGTGACCGGAGACAGTAATGCGCCTGACTTTGTTTTGAGCGGTAAGGGCAATGGCCACGGGGTCGGCTTGTCACAGTGGAGCTCTTATAATATGGCTGCCAATGGCCAGAGCGCCGAACAGATTCTAAAATATTTCTATTCTGGTATCAGTGTGGGAGCAGCTTAAAGAACAGCTGTGGGATATTATCTTTCCGCCTCGGTGCGGCAATTGCAAAGCTCCCGGCGCGTGGGTATGCCAAGAGTGTTGGCAAAATTTAGCATTAGTTAGAACTCCGCTCTGTTATCGCTGTGGCCGGCTATCGCCGGGTTTTAAAATCTGTCCCAGTTGCCGGCAGGCCAATGGCCTCTCTCGGCTCATCCTCTGTGGTTATTGGCAGGATCCGTTGCGCCGGCTGATTCTAAATCTTAAATATCGTCGCTTGCGGGTTTTGGCGGATTATCTGGTGGAGTTAATGGTGTGGTCGGTGCGGTTGATCGATCACCCGATTGATCTGATTGTGCCAGTGCCACTCCACCGAGGGCGCTACTGGCAGCGGGGGTTCAACCAGGCGGAACTATTGGCGCGCGGAGTGGCCAAACGGTTAGTGGTTACGATGGCTGACCCGCTGATCCGTACCCGGTCCACTCGACCCCAGTTCGGCTTGGTGAAGCCAGCTCGGCGAAGCAATGTTCAAGGGGTTTTTCGCCTAAAAAGAGGACAATCAAGCTTGGTTGAGGGTAAAATCGTAGTGGTGGTAGATGATGTGGTGGCCACCGGTTCAACGGTCGAAGAGTGCGCTAAAATATTAAGGCAGGAAGGAGCTAAACAAGTATGGGGAATAGTAATCGCCCGGGCTTAGATAGTTCAATCTTTCGGGCTTATGATATTCGCGGCATTTATCCGACGGAGTTCAACGAAGATGGCGCTTACTTAATTGCTCAGGCAATTCAGGAGTATTCTCATTGTAAAACCGTAGCGATCGGTAGGGATGTTAGATTGTCTGCCCTAGCGATTCATCGGGCAGTCTGTCGTGGTTTTATGGATGCGGGCTGCCAAGTATCCGACTGCGGAGTAGTTGGCACCGATATGATGGCGTGGGCAGCCGGCGCTTTGGATTTTGATATCACTATCAATGTTACTGCCTCTCATAATCCCAAGGAGTGGATCGGTCTTAAGATATTCAAGCGCGGCGGCGAAGTAGTAGGAGGAACTGGTGAACTACAAGAGATTGGTAATATTGTTGCCAATCTCAATGTCCAATATCCAATATCTAATATTAATCCAGAAGGTACTACGCCGATTGATTTATTGCCTGGGTGGGTCAACCATGTGTTATCATTTGTTAATCCCCAAGTTATGCGGTCGTTCAAGATAGTGATTGATGCTGGTAATGGGGTGGCGGGCCCGATCGTACACGAGCTGTTTAAGCGATTGCCTGTTCAGGTTACCGAATTATATTTTGAGCCGGATGGCAATTTCCCTAATCATCTACCAAGTCCGATCGAGCCAAAGAACACGCTGGATCTGCAAGCCAAAGTTAGGGAGATGGAGGCTGATTTGGGTCTGGCTTTTGATGGTGATGCCGATCGGATGTTCTTGGTCGATGACCAAGGCCAGTGGGTAAATGGATCGGAGACCACTGCGTTAGTAATTGATGAGACCCTATCTCAAGATCGAACTCGAGTGGTGTTGCATAACGCCATCTGTGGATGGAATGTGCGAGATGTGATTGCCAAGCATCATGCTACTGCTTATCGGACCAAGGTGGGACACGCTTACATCCGAGCGGATATGAAAAAATATGGAGCATTTTTGGCAGGAGAGCATTCGGGCCACTACTTCTTTAAAGACAACTATAATGGCGACTCTGGCTTAATTGCAGCGGTAATGGTACTGGCGCTAATCTCTAAGCGGGGGCAGTCGTTGAGCCAGATTTTATTACCCTATCGTCAATACTATCAGATACCCGAGACCAATTTTAAAGTCAGTGATCCCAAATTAATGATGCAGAAATTAGCTGCCAGATATGCTGATGGCGCTATCGACTGGTTGGACGGCCTAACGGTGACCTATTCCGATTGGTGGCTAAATGTGAGACCCAGTTCCAACGAACCACTCTTGCGGTTGAATGTTGAGGCAGTGTCGCAAGAACGGTTGGACAACAAAACCACCGAGCTCACGGCTGCCATCCAAGAGCCGGCTTAAATTAATCCGATCTTATGCTTGGCGTCGGCCAGAGTTTTTTGGGCGATCTTGTCTGCTCGTTTGGCGCCGTCTTTTAACAGCGCATCGAGCCGCTTTTTGTTTTTCATATAACGATCAACCTGTTTTTGAATGGGGGAGAGTTGGGCGATGATTAATTCAGCCAGCTCTCGCTTAAGCTCGCGGTAACCCTTCCCCGCAAAATGCTTCTCAATCTGAGATTCGGTTTTGCCGGATAATACTTTATAGATAATGAGCAGGTTGTGCAAACCTTTCCGGTTGGGGTCAAATTTAATACTGGTGCCCGAATCGGTGACTGCTCGCATCAGTTTCTGGCGGATAACTTCTGGTGAGTCGGTCAATAAAATACAACCACTGTCGGTATCACTCTTACTCATTTTTTTGGTCGGATCTAATAGATCCATTATTCGGGCGCCCTCTTTACGCAAGATGGGTTCGGGAACAACAAAGGTTTTACCAAACCGCTTGTTAAAGCGCTCGGCTAAGTTGCGGGCTAATTCGACATGTTGTTTTTGATCCTCACCTACCGGCACAACATTCGCCTGATATAAAAAGATATCCGCGGCCATCAGTACGGGGTAGGTAAATAAACCCACACCAACACCCTCGGTGCTGCTGGTTTTTTGGATCTTGTCTTTGTACTGGGTCATTCGATTCAGCTCTCCCATAGTGCTAATAGTGGTCAGCAACCACATGAGTTCGCTGTGAGCTGGTAGGTGCGACTGGATAAATATGATCGAACGTTTTGGGTCGATGCCAGAAGCCAGGATAATAGCGGCGGTTAGATAGGTTTGTTCAGTAAGAACTTTTGGTGTTTGCGGTACAGTAATAGCATGCAGATCGACCACGGGGAAGATAGCCTGATCATATTGGTTCTGTAGCCCAACCCAATAACTGATCGCCCCCACATAGTTGCCTAAATGGGGGATGCCGGACGGTTTAATGCCAGATAAAACAACTTTTTTCATACAAGCTAAAACTATCATAGTTTGTCAGTTTAGATAAGGTCGCTTTACCCTGTTAGAAGTTTACCGGATATCTATTGGTTAGCGCAGTAGTGAGCGGAGCGTTTTCCGCGAGACAAATTTTAAGTAAATGCGCGAAAGTCCGGCGGACTTCTAACGGGGTATACTATAATGTAGCTGTAAAGAGGGCCGATGGATGAAATAAAAAAATCAGTTCTGGTGCCGATAATTTTCTTTAGCCATTTTCAATTTCCGCTCAAACTAAAGGAACTGCGCCGATACTTATGGCAGAACGAGCTCTCGGAAGAAGAGTTAAAAAAAGTGATCCGATTGCTGCCTCAGATAAACTACGAGCAGGATTTAATCTGGTATGGCAGTCAGATTGGCGATCGTTTAAGTCGGACCAAGTTGGCTGACGGTTTTTGGCAGAGAACCAAACGCTACCGCTGGCTGTTTGCCAATGTGCCATTCTTGCGGGAGGCGTTTGTCACCAACACTTTGTCTTACGATAATGTTAAGCCGGGCAGCGATATTGATCTGCTGATCGTGGGGAGATCGGGCCGATTGTGGACCTGCCGGGCGATTCTACTGCTGATATTCAACCTGTTGCGGATCCGAGTTCGGGGGGTGAATAAGCATGGGAGATTCTCGCCAGAGTTGTGGCTGGGGGATAGTGAGCTGGATCTTAAGCCGATTGCTTTAGATAACGACTACTATCTATCGTTTTGGCTGGCCGATGTAACTCAGATTTGGCCGGGGGGAGCGCCGAAAGGATTATGGCAGGCCAACTCGTGGCTAAAACAAGCTCTCCCCATTGCTTGGCGCAGCCCACGCAGCAAGGAATGGCCGATTGGCCACTCTTCTTTAGGCTGCCGCCTAATTGAGAGTGTATTAAGCGGCCGGTGGGGCGATCGGTTGGAACAAAAACTAAAATCAGTCCAGCAGAGGATTATTAAAAGGAATCTGCCTCGTCTCAGCGTCAACCCATCGGTGCTGGTGGAGGATAATATAATCAAGCTGCATTTTAATGATCGCAGGGCGCAGGTTAGAGACGCGATCGAGGGAGCCTTAAGTGAACTTTTGGCAGAAGATTAATCAGTGGTGGCTGTGGCTGACCATATTTGCGATTCCGTTCTCTGTCCGCAAAGTAATCGCCCCGGTTTTTCATCAGGGCGTTTTTGTCGACTATGCCTCCACCAGTTTATTCTTAAGCGATTTGCTGATCGGTGGACTGCTACTGTTGTGGGCGATGGATTTTAAACGGACTGGTCGATTTAATT
>Ga0209541_10015888_pt1 | contig 11185 bp, 9 predicted proteins | sample RifCSPlowO2_01_FD_184027 | JGI IMG/M metagenome (GOLD analysis project Ga0209541, IMG submission 184027) | Groundwater microbial communities from Rifle, Colorado - Rifle CSP2_plank lowO2_0.1 (SPAdes) (version 2) | ecosystem: Environmental > Aquatic > Deep subsurface > Groundwater | place: Rifle...
GATGAATTAAATAATATCTTATCTTCTGTGACACCTTCGTGGAATTCAAGCTGTGGAGACAGCGGATGTTATGGTTTTTCAATAACTTCTCCAATAAATGTAAGTGAATATGTTCTTGAAGTTTCTGTTTCATACAGTGGAGTTACGCAGACAAAAACACAAATTATAAATGTAGTCAATTCGGTTATTTCTTCTCAGTCTACAAACATTGATGGGGATTTGAAAGAATTGTTTGGAACTAATGAATATGTTTATCTGTCTTTAAGCTCTTACAATTCAACTTCTGCTTCCATTAATCTTAGTGATGCAGAGATTTTTGCTATTGAATATATGAATGGGACTACCTTTTCTTATACTAATGTGAGCAATTTTAGCTTGGTTAATCTTTCAAATTCAATTTATGAGTGGTCATGGAATTCTACTTTTCAGAGAATAAAATTAGATGTTCCAAAAGTTGGAGGTCTTTATAATGTTTATTTGTTTGGGAATAATAGAAGTGTTGGAGCTATAGCAAAGTTTATTGTTAATCCATACAGCGTTTGCAGTGTTCCTAAAGATACCCCGGGACAAGTTGGTTCTGGTTATTATTATGTATGGCAGTTTAAGACAACGGATACAATTTATTTTGAGATGAAACTTATATCGGCAAATAATCCTCTTGGAAAAGCTTCGGTTTTGAATATGTCTGGTAATGGAACGACTCTTGGTTCTGCGTGCAGTGTTAGCACTACACAACAGGTAGTTAACAATGCAACAATCAGCGTAGTTGAGGTTAGAAATCTGGAATCTGGAGCGGTAGAAAATATAAATACAACTGCTTCTTCGTGTCAATCTGATGATAGTAGTGGAGGATATAGCTGTACTGTAAAACCTCTTAGTAAGTGGGATGGTGGCCCGCATATAGTTAAGTTTAGTATTGTTGGAGTAGATGGAACAACTTCTGTTGTGTATAGTAGATTTGAAGCAAGAGCATTTTATTTATATGGATGGAGCCAGACTTGGCAGAATGGACCTTCAAGTAATATAACATTTAATATTCAAATGTATGAAGCAGGGAGAGGATGGTGGGGGAATCAGGGTTCTGGAGGACTTAGTGGGGCTGTGACCCTTAAAAAAATTGAATATCAAGGAAGGGATGGTGAGTGGATCTGGCCACCAGTTGATTCAGGTTATAATGTTTCTAATGTAAATTCTTCTACAATTACAGGAAGTACTGGAACAATGAGTATTCCTGTAAGAAATGCAGTAAATGGAACATGGAAGACAGGTTATTATAGGGCGGTCCTTCAGGGAACAACTTCATCTGGAGATACTGATTATGGATACTTATGGTTTGGAGTAAAGAGGTGGGATGTTTATGGACAGCCAATAGAATGTTCTTCTTCAATCTGTAATTATAAAAGTTATTTTAATTCAAGAGATAATATAACTCTTTATATAAAAATCTCCGAGGCTGGAGATTATAATTATGGATATTCTGGAGGACAAAGTATTGGAGGGAATGTTTCTATATCTGTTAAGAAAATTGAGGATTGCAGAAAGTGGCCATGCAAAGAACTTAATTCAAGCCAGTTTATTTCAAATTCAATAGTTATTAACTCATCAAGTCCATGGTATTGGAATGCTAATATAAATAATCAGAGTAGTTATATAATAAGGATTAATTCAACTTCAGGAGGCTGGGGAACGGGTTATTATTCTGTTGTTCTTGATGTGAATGGAACTGATACTGGAAGTGCATGGTTTAATACAATCGCGTTTTATGTTGATGCAAGACCAACAGATGTGAATGGAACGAATTATAAGTATAGCATAAAATCTATGGAACCAATGTACTTTAATGTAACAACAACTAGAGATTACAAAGGATATTCTACAACATATAATTCTTCTGATTATATAAATACAACTATAAGTGATATTGTATTAAGAGCTTGGGATGAATCAAATTACAGGTCTTTAGAATACAATTATCCAGAAAATTTGAATATAAGTCCTCTATCTGTTAATGGAGCAGCAGTTGTAAATGTTAGTTATCTTAATGGTTCATGGCCAGGCGGTTATTATTATGGTGAAATTATCCTAAGAAATTCTAATAATGAAACTTCCACTGGGTGGCTATGGTTTGAAGTAAGACCATTTAGAGTCAGTGTAAGTTCAAATAGTTACAGTATTGATGATACCTCTTGTGTTAATGCTAGTGTTAGTATTTATGAGCCAAGCTGGTATACAAATACTCTTTTAAGTGGGAATTATTCTGTGAGCAGTGTTTATGAAGATACCTGGACAAGTTCATCGAGAAGCAGAACAACATATACTAACTTTACTTCTAGTTCATTTAATTCAACAGGTAATATAACTCTTTGCCCTAATAGTGGAACATGGGGAAGCGGAAACTGGGGGGGTTATCATTATATTAATATTCAGATAAGGGATAATTCGAATAATAATACTCAGAATGGATGGCTTTCATTTAGAGCGACTCCCTTTCAGATATCTTTTGGAAGTATTGTTGGAGGAACCAACAAACTCACTAACACAGCGGTTACTATTCCAGTCTCAGTAACTTTAGGTTCTGGAGCAAATGCAAGCGGAAATTTAACAGTGGTTTCTCAGTGGAGGTATGATAATTACAGAAGTACAAATGAAGAATATGTGTTTAGTGTTGGAAGCTGTTTTTCAAACGTTTCTAGCCAATGTCTTGTAAATGGAACACAGAATGTGACAGTTTATCCTCCTAGTTCTGGATGGAAGATTGGGTACAATTATTTAAACACAAGGTGGACGAAGACAACAGATTCATCTTTTAGTATTGAAAGTGGGAATGGAATTTATTTTGATGGAAGAGAAATTTATAATGGTTATTTTAGCAATTCCGATGCAAATGGATACTGGAAATATGATTTTGTAAATAATGAGAATATAACAATAAAACTCTATGTTAGAGATTCTAACTATAACGCGATTGATGTAAATATAACGGATGTCTCATATGCTTATTCTGGAGACAGCTGCTGGAGTGAGTGGTGCAAGAGTTATAGCACTGCAACGTGGTCTTTGACTGGAGGAGGAGTTTCAACTTCAAGTGGTTCTGCTACTATTAATATTAAAGTTCCTTCAGCGAATTGGTCTCTTGGATATTATTCTATTAAAGCAACTATTTCAGGAAGCGGAGGAACAGCAATAGTTACTGGAGGAAGTGTGAGAGTTAAAGATCTTGTTGCTCCTAATGTTACAATTTCTTTTCCTACAATAAATCAAACAGTAAACGGGGCAACATTTAGTTTTAATGCAACAACTTCTGAAAGTGCAAATTGTTATTTGAGTTTAGTAAGTTATAATAATTTTAATTCATGGTATTGCAGTGGATGGAATTCTACGAATTCAACAAATTCATCATCTCCAGCAGGATTTACTGAATCATGCAACACTACAAAATATAATTATAATGGTTCTACTTATTATTATGAGTGGGTAAGTAAGAATTATCATTCAGCAACGAGCGGAGCAAATTACACTTATTGGTATATTTCAAGCAGTGATATGGTAACTGACAGCATTGTTCATGGTTTCATATTCAATACAACTGATAAGGCAACTGGAAATAACATGACTGCGCAGCATTATGGACTAAGTGTGTGGTGTTATGACAGCGACTGGAACTCTGGAAGGGCATATAGTGCAGTAAAAATAAATAGGACTGTAGGATAATTTAGAGAATAAAATAGAAAATGTTTAGAAAACAAGAGATAAAGAAAAAAGAGGAAAAATTGAAATAAAAATAAACTTAAAAATAAAATGAAGAAAATATTTAGAAAAAAAGAAGGAAACATATTTTTAGCAATTGTAGTGTTGCTCTTTTTACCTTTTGTTAATGCGGCAGCTGATTTTGATGTAAATAGTTTTTCATGTACTCCTTCAGAGGTTGTTGTAGGAAATGTTTTTTCATGTACTGTACAGATTAAAAATAATGGAGATGCTTCTGGGAGTGTGAGTGTTGCTACGCTTTATTCAGATACTAATGATTGGCTTGAAGATTCAAATTATCCACAAGCTTCTGGAACTAGTGTTAGTCCTGGACAGACGACTGAAATAATTTTTTCTGGACTTAGAGCGACGAAATCTGGAAACAATGGATTTTCAAAGATTATGCTAGATAGTGTTGCTGATACTTATGTTGCAGACCAAAATGTTAAAGTTAATGTGATAAATGTTGTTGTTAGTGTAAGCAATTCTGCTTCGAGTGCTGTTATGGGAGAAAGTTTTGATGTAACAGCAGAAGTTACTGCTGGAGGAAATATAGATGTTTCTCTTAGTTTTATAGTCAGCTCTGGGGGATGCACTATTGGAAGCCAGACAAATCCTAAGACAATAAGTGATATGCAGGATGGAAACAGGCAGTCAAGAGTTTGGTCTGTTACTCAAGGAAGTTCTGGTTCCTGTAGATATAGTGTTTCTGCCTCTGCAACTGGATCAGGAGGTATTGCCTCTACAACTGATACAACTTCAAGTTCAGTAAGTTGCACTGATTGTCCTGTAAGTAGTTCTTCTTCTAGCTCTTCTGGAGGAGGAGGTGCTAGTGGAGGAGGTGGGGGTGCTGGCGTAACTGTAAAAAGTTTAGGAGAGTTAACAAAAGATATGGTTCAGACGATTGAACTTTCAGCTGGAGAAAATGTAAACTTTAGTCTTGGAGGTGTCGGACATTATTTTAGTGTAACAGAAGTTAATGATACAATAGCAACGATAATTATTGAGAGTGAAAAACAGACATTTATTTTAGATGTTGGAGAAGAAATAAATGTTGATTTGACCGGAGATGGAATGGCTGAAATTTCTATTACGCTAAAATCTATCAACTTAATTACAAAAAAAGCTAAATTCTCCTTAATTGTTTTAGCTGTTCCTATATCAGCCACAAAATCAAGCGATGATTCATCAAAAGAATCTGTAGAGTCTCCTTCTGATTTTCGTAAAGGAGAATTTTTTTCAAGAAACGTATTTACATGGAGATTCTTTTTTATTTTCATCATTGTTCTTCTCATTATTGGGACTGTTTATTATTTTTTAATTAAATCAAGAAAAAATCTTTGGGGAAGATTTTAATATGAAATTAAATAACTTAGCAGATGAGGAAAGAAGATTTTAAAATGATCTGGAAAAAAATTTCTGTTGTTTTTGGAATTGTTTTTTTTGCTTTCTTCGTTAGTCTTTTTCTTAGTCAGACTGTTTTTAATCTTACTGGAGAATCTATTTTAGATTTGAATAATTTAGAAAACTCTAATTCAAATGAAGAAAGAATAGTAGAGAACATAGTTGAAAGAAAAGGAATTTGCATTGATTCAGATGGTGGAATAAATTATGATGAAAAAGGAACCACTAAATTTTGTGATGGAGATGGTGTTTGTCGCGCTGAGGAAGATTATTGCAGTGCGAGAAGAATAAATGAATGGTATTGTGAGGATGGGAAATTAGCAATTGAAAAATTTTATACATGTCCAGAAACTTGTTATCAGGGGGCTTGTGGAGAAATTAAAAAATATGGCGGCGGGGGATCTCCTTTGAATGAGGGTGATTCTTCTGCAGCATCAACTTCTAGTAGCCAGAGTTATATATGGAATGAGTCTTTATCTTTTTTTAGAATTGATCTTAAGAATGGAGATAATGTACTTTTTAATATAAATGAAAGTGAATATAAGTTGATATTAAATAATCTTTTAGTAGATTCTGCTTATATTAGTATTGGAAATGAAAATTCAAATCTTTTTGTAAGTGAGACAAAGACTTTTGATTTAAATACTGATAATGTTTCAGATGTTTCTGTTAAATTAAAATCTATAAATATCTTAAATCAAGAAGCTAGTTTTGATTTAACGAGGATTTAGTTTTGGATAATTGTGAAATGGAGATGAAACTTTTATAGGGATAAGTGAAAGATTAAAATTTTAATGGTGGTTTTTTAGTTAGGGAAGAAAGTGTCTCTAAATAAAAGAAGAAGTCTACTTTATTGTTTTGGGGAGCAGTTCTTCTGAAAGAGTATTTATAGAGGGATTTTTGTAGATTTTTTATGCTGAAGAAAACTTATCTGGATGATCAAATTGATGATAATATTGGAAGTTTGTTGGAATTATTACAGACTTATGATTTTATAGATACAATTGATTATTCCTGTTCAGGACATATTTCAATTAGGGAAGAGAAGCTTGAGTTTAATTTAAGAAATCCAATAACTCATGAATTCGTTGATATTTGTGGAGATCAAGCAATGATCCTTAGTGGTATGTATTTTTTTTGTTCTTGAACTTAATAATTCAAAATCACAAAGATTTATAGATATAATAAATAATTATAATGTTAAATATCTTTTTTTAAACTAAACTTTTCTTATTTAGATGATGCTCAAAAAAAGTATAGTATAAATCTTTTTTGTCAGAATATCTCTGATAGGTTTAGTCACATAAGGAATAAACTTGAATTAGAAAAAAGATTTGATTTGATGATTGATTATTGGAGAAATTTAGAAGAAATAATCAAGGAAGATTTTGGTGTTAGAAATTTGAAAGTTAAATATTCTAAAAGAAGAATATTTTGATTATCTTCTCCTAAAATCTTTTTTAGGCTCATCTCTTATTTTAGGAAATTTGTAAGAAGGATCCATTGTTTTATTTTTACATTTAGGACATTCTTCTTTTAATGTATATATTTTGCATGATTCACATTTTTTTATTAAATTCATTTTTCCTCTTTTGAAGAAAACTCACAATGAAATTTTTTTGCTTTTTCTTCTATTTTTTCTAAGATATCCTGCATTTGCTTTTTTCCCTGTTTAAAATCATCAACCATTAGTTTTAATTTAAATTCTCCTGCAGATAAATAAGCAATTGAAATATTTTCATTTTTGAAATCAAATATAGACTTTATTTTATTTATTCCATCCTCTTCTAAACATTTAATCTTTATTAATTGCTTTATTTCAGATCTTTTTCTTTTTTTTGCAATAATTCTCTGAAATGCTTTAACACACTCTTTTGGAATATACTTTGAGACTAATTTTTCATCATTTCTTGATTTATCAACAAATTCTATTAATGATTTAAAATCAATTAAAATTCTTTGTTTTATCTTTTCAGAGTTTTCTCCTAACAGTTGATTAAATGCAGTATTTGCAGTTTGTTCCTGTTTGAAGAATTGCATTACTTCTTTTTTTTCTTTTGAACTTACTCTTCTAAGTGATAAGTGAATGTGGCTTCCAGAAATTTCAAGAATTTTACATACAACTTTTTTATTTGGAACAACATATTGCCTTAAAAATTTTATTCTTCCAGGAGCAATTTCTGAAGATACAATTGTTCCTTCTTGTCCAGACAAAAGTCTTACTTGTGTAACTGTTGGTGTTACTTTTTCTACAGTGCATAATACTAAATCTCCTTCTTTCATATAAAACTATACAAAAATCTGCTTTTAAATTTATTTCTATAATACTTCTTCAACTCTGGATCTAATTTTTGCCTTTCCTCCACTGGGAACTACTAATGTTGCATTGCAGCTTAAACATTTGACCTTTGTTGAAGCTTTACCAAATATTATTTGTGGTTCTTTACATTTTGAACATCTTACTTTTATAAATTTTCCTTTATTATCCATAAAGTTAGATAAAAATCCTAGTTTTTAAGGTTTGTGGAGATAAAAATCCTGATTTTTTATAATTCTTCATTTAATTTTAATATGAATTTTATAGAAATATTTATAAAGTTCTCTCTCTCTCTCTCTTTGCATGATGAAGAAGAGTGTGAATGTATTTTTTGTTTTAATCTTAGTATTTGGTTTGATTTTTAGCGTAAGTTTTGTTTCTGCAGGTTGGTTTAGTGATTTAAAAGATAGAATTACTGGGAAGATAATAGTAACTTGCAATAACATCATCGGAGATGTTAATAACGACGGCAAAGTTAATACTGCTGATCAAACAAAACTCATGGATTATCTTCTTGGTAAGATTAAATTAAGTTGTTCTAATCAAGCTGATTTAAATTCCGATGGTAAGATTGATGTTGCTGATAGTGTTGTTATGACTGCATTTTTAACAGGGAAAATAGATAAATTGCCTGCTGTAAAATGCACAACAGTAATCGGAGATGTTAATAACGACGGCAAAGTTAATACTGCTGATCTGGTGAAACTTAATTCTTATCCTAAGATTAAGACTTCGTCCGAAATTGTTCCTCTTGTTGGTCCAGAAAATTGTCCTAGTCAGGTTGATATTAATTTTAATGGTAGGATAGATAATTGGGATAAACATCTTTTAGAGTATCATTTTGGAGAAAAATACTATGGTGGTAAATCTATTGTAGATGGTTTTTGTTTGGGATTAAAAAAAGAGGATTGTATTAAAGCTGTTCAGCCAGTTTGTAGTGGGAAGTATAATTTTGTTAGTCCAAGAACGGTTACTTGTAAGATTTATGGTTACGGAAGAGCATCTTTAGTCAATGATCCTAAATGTAGTTCTATGATTGATGGGAAATTGGATACTTTTTCTGTTATTAGTCTTGATAATAAAAAAGTTTTTTCCTATATTGATAATGAAAGATATACTATATTAAGAAATAATCATATAATCACTGTTGATCTTGGTGATTATGGAAATTGTTTTGATGGTTCTATTATCCTTAAAACCAGAAATGGACGTAATACTCATAAATTTGTATATTCTATTACTCCTAGTAATTGGTCTGATTCTGCGTATACTATCTCACAAGAAGAGTATCCTATTATACCAAATTCTGATATAACTATTTCTTTTTCTGAAGGAGAATTAGTTGGTGGAAGATATTTAACTATTTTCTTTAAAAAAAAGAATCCTTTAGAAACTAGTAATTATCCATATATTGAGATTAAAGAAATTTTAGTTAATGCCAGAGATAGCACAAATGGAGATTTTTGTGAAGAAGGTTCAGTAGGAAAAAATCGGTATTGTGAAGATGGAAATTCTTGTACATTTAATAAATGTAGTGGTTCTGGTTTTGCTGAACAAGGTACCTGTATTCTTGGTTATAATGACTTAGGAAGTCTTTGTGGTTATGATTGGAAAGGCGTTTGCGATGGAAAAGGTAAATGTATTAAAAAGTAATTTCTTAAAAGTAATCTTTAATTATTTATATTTTAATAATTTCTACTTCTAAATTTTTCTTTAATGTTTCAATAAAAGATAATTCATCTTGTCTTTGTATTAGGCAACTTGCTGAGTCTGGACTTGCTTTAAATTCAATCTTTGTCTCTGGATGTTCGCTTTCAAACATGAATGCAGTTTTTTCAAATACTTCTCTTATATTTCTTTTTCCCTTTCCAGCAATTCTGGCAAATATTTTTATTTTATCCTTGTTATAAGCCATACCTATTAAGATTGTTCCTTCTTCATAGGTCGGTGAAGAAGAAAGCATCGAACAAATTGTTCCAACAATTGCATCTTTAATTTTATTTCCTGCATTTAATATCACAAAACCTCTCCCGTTTATTTTGTCAATATTTTCAACTGTCTTTAATCCAGATACAAGTTCTGTTTTATATTCGGTATATATATCAAGAGCTTTTGATTTTGCACTTTCATTTTCAAGAGCAAATGAAATCGCAATGTCACTATATCCTAATCTTGAACATGCACTTATAATCACCGCTATTTCTCTTAAGTCTTCCATTCTACCAAAAAAATTTGCAGTGTAGAGCTTTCCAAAAAAATTGTTTTGTTTTATTTGCCCAGATAGTTTAATCTTTATTGCAGAGACTAATCTTAACATTTCTTTCTCATCTAAATCTATTAAACTTTTCTCTGGAGAAATCTCTACCTTTTTTAGCAAGTTAATTACTTCATCTTGATTTCCAGTAATACCTGGGATGTATGGGGAGATAGAATATTCTAGAGATCTTTTTAATGGTCTAGTTGAAGGATAAAGTATTAGTCCCTCTTTAATTATAAGATCTTTTGTGTCTTTAATTATCTCTTCAGTAATATCTGAAGTTTCTTTATCATCATTTAGCTGAATAAACCCCACTAAAGCTATTTTAGATAGATCTAGATTTTCTTTTGAAATTGTTTTTGAAAAGAGATAAGTTATTTGTGAAACTGTACATTTCTTTAATTTTGAATTAGGTAGAGAAGGGTTTAGAATTGAAATATCCTCATCAATCTCATTTTCAACTTGATTATTGTTTATTATGAAGAATTTATTGTTTTTTTTCTTCAGATTTTCTAATTTTAATGGTAGTCCTAAAAAGAAGATTATATCTCTTGAATTTCTTTTTAACTCTTTATCAAGAAATTCTTTTGTTAGCTCTTTAATTATGCAAATTGAGAACTTCTTATCTAATCTTTTTAATGTTTTGATTAAAATAGCTGAAGAGCTTATTCCGTCTGTTTCATAGTGGCTAATTATTCTTATTGACCTATCTTTTGATTCCTTTAAAAATTCTATTGTAAAATCTTCAATCTCTTTTAACATTAAGTATTAAAATGGGCTTTTGTTAATAAACCTTTATTACTATTTTTTGGGAACTACTGAAAATTTAAAAAGAAATTTATTTTTTACTTTTTGATAATTCGAAATATTTTTTTGTTATATTCAATCTAGATTGTGCTTTTTGAAGCCTATGTTTTGCTTTTTTATCAGTAATATTATTCTTTAAATATTCTTTCATTCTATCTACCTTTTTCTTTGCATTTTCTAAATTTTCATTTATTTCTATTCCAAGCTCTTTTAGATAATCTTTTAGTTTTTTACCAAATACTTTTGTTGTTGGAATCCCATATTGGTCTCTTAGAATGATTCCTATCTTTGAAGGGCTATTCTTTTTTGCTAGCTCAGATATTATGTCCTTTAGCTCAGATTCTCTCATTTTTACCCAGGCTGGCTTTTCTAGTTTTGTCTGCATTATAATCTTGGGAAAATGTGGTTTTTAAAGTTAATTGACTGTTTATATTATTAAAAAGTAATTCTAAGTAATTTATTAATTATTAGTTCTATTTAGTCAAACAGCCAGTTTGCCGGATCTTTAGGTTTAAATCTTTTGAATAGCCCCGCCAGGATTCGAACCTGGGTCGCAGGGACCAAAACCCTGCATCCTTGACCACTAGACTACGGGGCTAAACAGTTATTGAAGAATCTTTTGATTTTTAAGGTTGTCTATATGATGAGATGTA
>Ga0209541_10015889_pt1 | contig 11184 bp, 13 predicted proteins | sample RifCSPlowO2_01_FD_184027 | JGI IMG/M metagenome (GOLD analysis project Ga0209541, IMG submission 184027) | Groundwater microbial communities from Rifle, Colorado - Rifle CSP2_plank lowO2_0.1 (SPAdes) (version 2) | ecosystem: Environmental > Aquatic > Deep subsurface > Groundwater | place...
GCTAAGTATGGAGAAGGGAAAATCTTACCATTTGGTATTCCCTCGTTTATTGAAGGAGAGACAAATAGAGCCGAAATTAACTATGTGATGAATGCCCGGCCGACGGTGGCCTACAATTTACACCTCTTGATCGAGGATGCTATTTTGACTTTGGTCTTTAGAGGAGTAGACGATCTGCACCAGTTACAGGTAATAGACCCTTCACCCCTGCGTCAAGTCTCGCCCTTGGGTAGAGCTCAAATCCTCACTCATTAGGTGATGTTTTAACTTTGCAACTGCCATCTGGCGCATACTAACAAGGCTTTTTTCCTGTGCCGTCATTTGGGCAAAAGTCTTAGTGTGTCTGTCAGGTTGAAAAATGGGGTCCCAACCAAACCCGGACTTACCCCTAGGGGCGACCAGGGATCCGGAAATAATAGCCGAGAAAAAAAAGATTTCAGAGGCGCTAGCCCGATAACCAATCACCGTAGATGCGATGGCGGCCAGATCACCCATTTTGCTAGCCAGTTTAAACAGCCCGTCGTTGCCTAAAGCTTGAAGAAACCATTTAATCAACGGGCCAGGGAGCCCGTTGAGACAAGCCAGAGAGAGGGAAGTGTCTTCGATAATAAATCTGCCTGGGTAGTGGCTGGAGGCCTCTTGCAACTTGGCGGTGATAACAACTTGGGGGTCGATGTGTTGGATTTCAGGTAAGTTAATATCTAACTTAACTACTTGGGGCAATAGTGTCTTCACTTCCTGATATTTATCCTCATTGCCGGTGATGAAATAGAGATTATCTTGTAATTTCCGCAGATTTACCGTAAAATTAACGCAACTAACCTTATGTACATTCCTAAGTATAGGATAACTACGGCAATACTCAAGAACATCGGCTGGGTGGAGGCAGCTAAGGAGGTAATTGAAAACGCTCCCATTGTGCCTGCTTGGGAAGCTAAATTTCAAAATGAGGCCAAGCTCAAGGCTGCCCACTTTGGTACAGCTCTTGAGGGCAACGATCTGAGTTTAAGCGATGCTAAAATTCTGCTGGAGCAAGGAGTGAATACTCCCCAGGAAGCAGTGGCGGCGGGGGTAGTGGGTCGGGAGCGGGATGTGCAGGAAGTTATTAACTATCGCAAAGTACTAGATTATTTAGATAGTCTTAAAGGGACAGAAAATTTTTCTTACACCAAAGAGTTAATTTTGGAAATCCACAAACTGGTCACCCAGCGGTTGATGCCTGATGACCGGTCCGGCCAATATCGCCAAGTGCAGGTAGTACTTAAAAATTCCCTGACCGGCGAAGTAGGTTTCCGTCCTCCCGCTTTTTTGGAGGTGCCGTTTTTAATTGACGACTTTCTGCGCTGGTTGAATTCCGAATTTGGCAGATCAGAACATCCGGTAATTCGAGCCGGAGTGACCCACTATGTGCTAGCGGCTGTACATCCGTTTGTTGAGGGTAATGGCCGCACAGCCCGGGCCTTCGCCATGCTGGTGCTGCTGATGGAAGGCTATGACATTAAAAGTTTTTTTGCGCTGGAGGAATATTTTGATTCCCACGCCGAAGATTATTTCGGCAGTCTCATGGCGGTATCCAATCAAACTAGTCGGCTGGAAGACCGGGACCTGACTCCTTGGCTGGAGACATTTACCCAAAGTTTGGCAATTGAGTTGACGCGAATAAAGGACATTGTGCGCCAGCTCTCCATAGACTCCCAAATTCGACAGCGACAGGGAAAGCAGGTTACTTTGTCTCAGCGGCAGTTAAAACTAATGGAATATCTCAATGCTCACGGGGAAATGACCATGGCCGAAGCTCGGGGCCAGTTACTAATGGTTTCGGAAGACACTATACTGCGGGATTTGAAAGACCTGATGAACAAAGGAGTAATAGCCAAAAAGGGCAGTACTAAAGCCGCCCGGTATGTGGTCAAGAAGTAAGTATATGAATTCAGATACCCAACTTTTATACACTATGTTAATTTTACCTACATTATTTGGACTGACCTTGGTGGGGGAGGGAGTATATAAAATGGTACACTACCAAATCGGGTGGGTCAGTATCATGTTTGGAACTATCTTTCTAGTCGTCGTCGCCTTCGGCTACTTCTACCTTCGGGGATATCTATAACTTTAGTATAATTGCGGTATGAAATTTGGGGAGTTGGCCAAGTACTTAGAGAGGCTTGAGAAGACGAGTAGTAGAAATGAAATGACGGTGATTTTGGCCCAGCTGTTTAAACAAGCAACACCTAATGATGCCAGATTAATTGCCTATTTAAGCCAGGGGAGATTGGGCCCGGCATATGCCAGTCCGGATATGGGGATAGCCGACAAAATGATGCTGCGGGCATTGAGTGACCAGGCTGGAAAGTTATTTAAAAAACTGGGGGATTTGGGCTTGGTAGCTCAACAGTTAGGCAAAGGCAGTGGAAATTTGACAGTTAAGCGGGTGCACCAGATGATTTTAGAAATTGCTAATGCAACGGGAGTAGGCAGTCAAGAAAGTAAACAGCAATTAATTAAAGATTTATTAAACGGCTTAGATGGGTTGAGCGCTAAATATGCCGTCAAGATGATACTTAGTAAACTGCGGACTGGCTTTTCGGATATGACAATTTTGGATAGTTTGTCTTGGATGGTAGGAGGGGACAAGAAACTCCGGCCAGAAATTGAAAGGATGTATAACGTGCGGGCAGATCTGGGCGAAATTGCCAAATCGGTGCGACTGCACAACCAGCCGGCCAAGATAGAACCTGAATTGGGAACCCCAATTCTCATGGCCAAGGCAGAACGGGCTACATCAGCCCAGGAAATCTGGACCCGCAATGGGGTATGTGCGGCGGAGTACAAACTGGATGGCTTGCGGATACAAGCACATATCGGCAAAAAATTCGAAATTAAGTTGTTTAGTCGGGGACTGGAAAACGTAACCGCTATGTATCCGGATGTGGTTGCGGGATTACAGAAGCAAATTAAAATAAATTGCATAGTGGAAGGGGAAATGATTGCTGTTGGTAAAAACGGAAAATTTCTTCCATTTCAAGAAACTGTACAACGTAAGCGCAAGTACGACATTGAAGCCATGGTGGATAAGGTTCCTTTAAAGATATATTTATTTGATGTGTTGGTAGATGGCGGCAAGGATGTGATGCATAAGCCTAATCAATACAGAAGGGATTTGTTGGAAAAGTTGGTTAAACCCGGTGAGACAATTAAGTTAATGAACCGTCGGTTAGTCAAAAACGTAACTGATATTGAAAGTTATTTTGGCCAAGCTTTAGCTGATGGAACCGAAGGGATAATTGCCAAAAAATTGGATGGGCCGTATCAAGCCGGAGCCAGGGATTTTAATTGGATCAAGTACAAGAAAAGTTATGCCCAATCAGCTCTAGCGGATACTATTGATGCGGTAGTGATGGGCTACGATGTGGGACAGGGAAAGCGCCAGCAATTTGGTATTGGTGATTTCTTAATCGGGGTGTATCAATCCAAAACTGACAAGTATTTCACCATCGCTAAGGTCGGGACGGGTCTTACAGACGAGGAATGGCGGCGGATGAAAAAAGAAGTTGATGAGATTAAAACTAATAAAAAATCATCTAATTTCGAGGTTAATAAGATAATGGTAGTTGATGTGTGGTGTCGGCCTAAGACTGTAGTAGAAGTTCAGGCAGATGAGATAACCAAATCTCCTATGCACACTTCCGGCTATGCCCTGCGTTTTCCCAGACTTATTTCCTGGCGGGAAAAGAAACCGCAGGACGCAACGACTATTGACGAGATTAAAAAAATATACGAAACTCAGAAGAGACAACCCTCCGTTGCTAAAGCTATGGAGGGCGAGGGGCGGTGATAGAGATGGCAACAAAAAATTCGTCCAGTTCGACTAATTTGGCTCCCAATATGGCCGGGGCATTATGCTATGTGCCGTTTATAGGTTGGGTAGCTTCGATCGTCTTGCTGTTGGTGGAAAAGAATCCCAGCGTCAAGTGGCACGCTGTCCAGTCACTCATTTTGGGAGTAGGGATTTGGATCCTGGTTTTAGTTTTAGGAGCAACCGTGGTGTTGGCCCTGTTGGTACCCTTAATTTGGGTAGCCGGGCTGATCGTCCAGCTCTTTTTAGCAGTCAAAGCTTACCAAGGGTCTTCGGTAAAATTACCTCTGTTGGGGAATTGGACTGACAAGATCATAAAGAAGGTATAATTGCTTCTATATGAGAGTGATTATTGGCCTGGGAAATCCTGGGGTGCAGTATGTGGGGACAAGACACAATGCCGGCGTGCTGCTAGTAGACTTACTCTCTCAGAAACTAACTAGCAATTACGGCTGGAGAAAGCATTTCAATGCCTTAGTTTACAAAACATCTGATTTAGTCTTGGTTCAATCTAGGGATGTATTTATGAATGAATCGGGCAGGTTACTGCAGGGACTACCGGAGGGTGAGTTATATCTAGCCCACGATGATTTAGATATTCGATTGGGTGAGTATAAGGTGCAAAGAGGCATAGGTCCAAAGGTTCACTACGGAGTGCAATCAATTGAAAACCAATTAGGAGCAAAATATTTTTGGAGAATTAGAATTGGAATTGATAATAGGACGACTCCGATTGACGGAGAAACCTATGTTTTGCAAAAGTTTACGCCTGAGGAAAAAGTTATACTAGAAAATACTTTTGATGCAATCATTAAAACAATTAATCCAAGCTAAAAGCCCAGTCGATAAAAATAAATTTATTTCCCGGGAATATCAGGATTACGGCTATCGGTTAGCCGCCGAACTGGGGGACCTAAAACACAAATCTTTATATATCAAGCTGGCCAAGGAAGTGGATCGATCTATCTTAGACCAATGCCGGAGATTTGTTTTAGACAGTAACGCCGATTCCAAAGGCGCACTGTTTATGTGGAAACTGAAGCAACTTAATCTTGACAAGTAATACTTAGTGTAATAGTATTACTTTGATGACAGGTATTACCACCATAACTCAGAAAGGCCAGATTACTATTCCAGTAGCTATGCGCAAAGCACTGGGATTGAAGCCGTACAACCAGGTTAGGTTGGAGAGAACTAATGGTAGTATTTACATACTACCATTAAAGAAGTTCGCAGATTTTGCTGGTTCTGTCAAACCCCGCAAAGGGATTTCTATTTTAAAGACAAGAGAACTAATGGAAAAGAATTACCGGAGATTTTAATGCGCTACTTCCTGGATACCAATATTTTCTTACGCCGACTGGTTTATGGGGCCAAAAAGGACAGTTTAGAATGTGACAAAGTATTTAAGAGAGCAGAGAAAGGAGAAATAATGTTGGTTACGGCGGGAATAGTCCTGGCAGAAATAGCTTGGATTTTGAGCTCGATTTATAAAGAATCTCGTACAAAGATTAGTGAAATTTTGGAAAGTATCTTAAGTATAAGAGGACTGGAAATAATTGATGACTATGATTACGCAACGGCTGTCAGATTGTATAAAAAGTCGAGCATTAAATATATTGATGCAGTAATTGCTTCAATACGGCAGATAGTAGATCGCGAGTGGTCTTTGGTTTCCTACGACACAGACTTCAAAAAGCTGTCGGTCAAGTGGTTATTGCCGGGGGATGTAATCTGACGTTTAGAAACGAACAAAAAAAATTAACACACATTACTCACGGTCGTTTAAAAAGTGTCTTAGTGGAATTTGATGACAGTGAAGATAGACAAATCTGATCTAAAGAGATAAACTGGCGTCCTTCCCGCCCCTATATATGGCCCGTCCAGACATTCTTAATTTGATTGATAGATCAATTTGTGGCCGTGGCCAGGTTCCAGCCCGACTGATTGCTAAAGTTGTTGCTGATCCAACCTTAGAAAGAAACCTTATTCTTTCAAGAATAAAATATGTAACAGCAGATTTTGGAGATGAGTTGGCAAGAGCATTGGCAACGGCTACCTTGGTATGCCCAGAAGCCGTTGTACTGTTTCCGGCAGCTGTCATGTTGGGGATATTTTTTAACAACAGGATGGCCAATGGAAAAAACCATGCCGGATTATTAGTAAGACAGAGTTTGGCAAAAGTATTGGATGGATTGGGAGCTCATTTACCGGCCGTGGAAGAAGTTTTAACTAATAGAGGTTTGTCGGCCAAAGAGGTGGGAGCATTGGATAGTTTTCCATACAATATTTATAGTACTGAACTTTATGCAATTAATATGGCTGGACTGATGCAGATAATTACACCCTTGTTGCAAGCCGCAGCATTGTCAGCTGAGTTTCCTGGGATTGGATTGGGAGTTGCTATTTTGGGACTCATGGCCAGACCTTTGGGACAATATTTTTATGAGCAAGCTGATCTCAAACGGAGGTTTGCGTCCAGGAACAGTTTAAGCGCCAGGGCTTGGGGTATTTATGAAAAATTGGGGTTAGAACATGTAAAAATGACCAATTATATAAATTTAATTTCGGATACGCCCAGGGTTTTATTGGCTTTATATTCAGCTATAAGTCATGGGTTGATCGTGGGAGCAGGTGTATACAAAGGATTAACCGAAGGCTTATCGCCTTTAATGGGTATACTTGGCCACAATCGGGCAAAGGTAGATTGTGAGACCAATACTCTAACTGCTATTCATATTTTCGAAACTATTTCTGAACATCCATTTATCCTTACGCAAGCTCGGAGAGAAGAACATATCGGAAAAAAAGAAATAATTCCGGAAGTATTTATTCGAGACGGAGTAATAATAAAAGATTTTAAGGCTGTTTTACCAAATAGAGAGGAAACAAAACTTGCCCCCCTTAATATTGAAATAGAAACAGGTAAAGTTGTAACCGTTGGAGCAAGGTCGGGATCGGGAAAAACAGAGACAGTGTTGGCAATCTGTCATTTATTGGAACACACTGGATTCGTGGGTTTTGTTTGCGACAACCAAGTATCCTCGGCTCACAAGGGAGTTTTGAACGGAGAGATAGACAGGAGAATAGTTTTCTTGGATTCAAGGACAGTTAATCTTCTGTTTACCATTCCGGATTTGTTTATAGAACCGGTTATAAAGCAGAAGTCCGCCGAGTTTGCCAAATACGCTGGTGATGAAGAGGCCGAAATGGCCTGGAGGGCTGAGACGCAGTTGTTAAAAGCTGAGATTCAAGAGTGGACAAAAAACGGCAAAAGCAGAGCATACCGTGATGATTTGAAGAGCTTGGTGGAGAAAATAGTAGACTATAGAGAACAGTTGGCTAGAGAATGTCTTCAGGAGGCAGGGGGAAATATGGAAGACTTGACTCTAGATAGAACAATAGGGGGTTTGTCAGACGGAGAAAGACAAAGATTATATGGAGTAGCGAGTTTAGCGGTGGCTAGATGTCAAAAACCAGATTTAATTATTCTAGACGAGCCTTTAGCCAGATTAGATGCAGACAACAAAAGATTTCAACTTGAAATATTAAAGAAGATTCAAAAAACAAGATGTGCAATCATAATTATTTCTCACGATGACGTGGATATTTTAGGAAATTCTCTTGGGGCAAATCATATTGATTTAAACATTTGAACCAATCAAATGATAAATCTTGCAACCCAGGGATTTGAAGTGGGGATCGAAGGTGAGGACGACAGAATTGGCAATGTCTTTATGAACTACTGCTGCTATGCAATCCACTAATGAGATATCCTTGTTCAATTTTGGGTTTAAAAACAATTTCAATCCTTGTTGGAAGTAATCGGGGGCGATAGAAATGACTTGGGTGTTGGTGATTAGTTCTTGGTAGAACATGATGGCGATATTTCTACCTACTCTTTGGCTAAGATGGGTTAACGATTCCTTAAGAAAATCCTCTGTGGTTATTTGCCGATAACGATCAGCTATCAACCTGCGGTAAATTTTTTTGGCCTGGGGGTGGTTTGAGTCTTGCGGATAAACGAGGGAAATATAAAAACTGCTGTCAATTATGAGCGGGGTCATATAGATATTTATCTAAGTTGGTGGACAAGTCTTTGGGAGTATTTTTGGGCCATTTAATTCTTTTTCCCAACCTGTATAGTCCGACTAAAGGGTTAGCGTTTTTCATTTGGGGAGTGGATTTGACGTGGTTTTTTAGGCTGGTACGAATAAGACTAGAGAGGGTCTGTCTGGTTTGAGAAGCCAGAGTTAGAGCCATTTTATGGGTCTCGTAATCTAGGTAAACTTGAGTACGCTTCATTAACATACATCACTAGTATACATCGTATAATTTAGTTGTCAATAACCAGGGAAAAATTTGTTATACTGTATTTGATGTCATTGGGGATATTGGGGTTAGTATTAGTCATTAGAATTATCAGGGAGTATTTGGGGGCGGGATTTGCGGGACTAAATTATGTGGGAAATATAATGTTGGCTGTGGGATGGGGAATTGGGTACTTGTTGGCTGACGTCGATCATTTGTTTTACGCACTGGTGTGTAATCCGCAAGAACTGTCATGTATGAGAGTAAAAAATGAACTTGCCAACCACAGATGGCACAGTGCCTGGCAAATGCTGCGTTCTACAGCCGGTGAGCGCACCCGTATGCCTATACACAATGTTCTCACTGGTCTAATTGTGGCAGTAATGGCAATTTGGACAGTGACTTCTTCAGGTAGTTTGCTGGCTTCGGGAGTAGCGATAGGATTAAATGTGAGATTGTTAATCGAATTTTGGCGCTCGGCCGACTACACTAAGTGGTATTGGCTGATAGCCCGGCCGATTACCGCAGGCGAGAATAAAATTGTAAAATGGGTATGGACAGGTTTGACTATCCTATGTTGTATCTTTTTGTTGCGCTGACTTTTGTTTCCACCTTGGTGGGTGGGTTGGTGGGATTGAAATACAAGGATAAATTGCATCTAATATTGGGATTTACAGCTGGAGTACTGCTGGGAGTTATAGTTTTTGATATTTTTCCTGAAATCATCACTCTTGTGGGTGAGTTGGGGGTTGATCCGGTTCGGCCAATGCTAGCTTTGGTTGCGGGTTTTTTGATCTTTCATATTTTGGAAAAAACTCTGCTGATTCACCATGCCCATGAGGAAGAGTATGGGCCCCATAAACATCCGGTTGTGGGTATGGCTTCAGCCTTGGCTCTGATTGGCCATTCATTTTTAGATGGGGTAGGCATAGGCTTGGGTTTTGCCGTTTCACCGGGGATAGGGATTATAGTGGCAATCGCTGTAATTGCTCATGATTTTTCTGACGGATTAAATACGGTATCATTACTTCTGGTACATAAAAATAGCAACCGCCGGGTTTGGGGATTTTTGATGGCAGACGCTTTAGCTCCAGTAATTGGGGCGTTTTCCAGTAGTTTGTTAATTTGGGGGCCAGATAAATTGCTATTGTATTTAGGTTTTTTTGCCGGGTTTTTACTTTATATTGGAGTGGCAGATATTTTACCCGAGGCTCACAGTCACCATTCATCCTGGTTAACAATTACCATGACTGTATTGGGCGTACTACTCATTTTTGGAGTGACGAGATTTATCTAGTCATACAATTGGCATACAATGGGCATACAATTGCATGACGACTGAATGACAACTGTATGACTATTGTGTTACTATCGTAAAGATGGCAGCGATAAATTTAACTACCAGTGATTTCAACGACAAAATAATCAGCGGGGTAGTGTTGGTGGATTTTTGGGCTGAGTGGTGTGGGCCCTGCAAGATGTCCGGACCAGTTATTGATCAAATTTCAGATGAGTATGCGGGGAAAATGTTAGTTGGTAAGGTAGATGTGGACAAAGAAGGGAATCTGGCGGGACGGTACAATGTATTAAGTATTCCCACCGTAATTTTGTTTAAAGACGGGGTAGAGGTGGGTCGGCAGGTAGGTTTTGCCGGGAAACAGGGATACCTTGACCTTTTGAAAAAAGTCATACAATAGTCATACAATTGGCATGCGATGGGCATACAATTGTTATGCGATGGTAAGTAGATACGAGGATTTACAGATCTACCAGATTTCAGTGGAAATTGCCGTGGAAGTGTATAAACTAACTAAAAAATTCCCTCGGGAAGAAACATACGGAATAACGGATCAGTTAAAAAGGGCAGTAACATCAATCGGAGCGAATATTGCGGAAGGATTTGGTAGATATCATTTCAAAGATAAACTATTATTCTTTTATAATGCCCGCGGTTCTCTCTATGAAGTTAAACACTTTCTAGAAATTTCCAGTCGAATGAATTATATTTTAAATGATGAGAAAGATGATTTATTTCAGAAATTAAATAATTTATCGGTTAAATTGAATAATTTCATTGGCTCGATTGGTAAACAGAATGCAAATTGATTTTTCTAAATTGATTTTTTGCTACAATGAATGACTATTGTATGACCATCGTATGACAATCTATGACGTTATTGTTATTGGTTCGGGTCCCGCGGGGTTGACGGCGGGAGTGTACACTGCCCGGGCGAATTTAAAAACATTACTGATAGCTGGGGAGAAATGGGGAGGTCAACTAATGCTGACTACTTTAGTAGAAAACTTTCCGGGGTTTTCCGAAGGGATTCAAGGTCCGGCGCTGATGGAAAACATGCGCAAGCAGGCAGAAAGATTTGGGGTAGAAGTGGTAGAAAAAAATGTAACAGCGGTGGATTTTTCCCGGCGGCCGTTTAAAGTCAGTACTCAGGACTCAGTACTCAGTGCTCAGACAGTAATTATTGCCACCGGGGCGGTTACCCAGTGGTTAAATGTCCCCGGTGAACAAAATTTAATCGGCCGGGGAGTCTCATCTTGTGCTCCCTGCGACGCCCCGTTTTTTAAAGATAAAAAGGTGATAGTGGTTGGAGGGGGAGATGCGGCTATGGAAGAAGCAATGGTGTTATCAAAGTTTGCGTCCCAGGTGACAATAGTGCACAGAAGGGATGAATTTAGAGCCAGTAAAATTATGCAGGATCGGGTACTAAATAGTCCTAAGATAAAAATAAAATGGAATACCGAAGTCAAAGCAGTCTTGGGTGATACCAAAGTAACCGGCGTGCAACTTATGACTACAAATGACAATCGCATGACTACTTATGACTGTGATGGTATATTCGTGGCCATTGGCCATAAACCCGCAAGTGAGGTTTTTAAGGATAAGATTGAGTTGGACGAAAAGTTTTATGCCAAAAGAGAAGGGGCGAAGTATCACACTATGTCAAACGTCGAAGGAGTATTTGTAGCCGGAGATGTGCATGATTACCATTTTCGCCAGG
>Ga0209541_10015892_pt1 | contig 11183 bp, 11 predicted proteins | sample RifCSPlowO2_01_FD_184027 | JGI IMG/M metagenome (GOLD analysis project Ga0209541, IMG submission 184027) | Groundwater microbial communities from Rifle, Colorado - Rifle CSP2_plank lowO2_0.1 (SPAdes) (version 2) | ecosystem: Environmental > Aquatic > Deep subsurface > Groundwater | place...
TTTTAAATTATCTAAAAATTTTTCAGAGCAAGATGTAAAAACAACACGAATTGCTAATAACTGTTTTATCCTGTCTTTATGTATATATCCCATCCAAACATTCCCGTCGCCATCAAAATAACCCCTGACAAAATCAGAAAAATATTCAGTCGGGACATATTTTATTGCAAGGTTTTTTGTTTTTCGCTCCATAAAACCAAGCCTTCTTAGATCATCGCACATCTCAATACTTCCAATTTGTAAACGATATAGAGTTTTTTCTTTTCCATGTCTTAGTCTTACACTTATTTTATGTTCTGCTTGGATAGACCTCTTGATACTTTCTAGAAGTTTTTTGTCTGTAATCTGAATACACCAAAATTGTCCTCCTCTTTTATTTACAGTAATATATCCATCCGCTGCAAAAAATCCTAAAACATAGGCCATTTCTGGACTCCATTTTTTAAAGAAATTTTTATTTACTTTCTTATATATTGGCACGCCTTAATTGTACCATGTGACAGGATATTATGCTAACCAATATATAGAAAATTTTAGTGCCGGAGGGTGGAATCGGACCACCTTCTAGGGCTACATGCCCCCCACACCAATTTTATGTGTCAGGGGTGGGGATCGAACCCACGACCCCGGGCTTATGAGTCCCGTGCTCTACCAACTGAGCTACCCTGACTTGGTGCTGTTCATAATATCTGAATTGGTGTGGGGGTGAAAGTCCCTCGTTTTACCATTAAACTACACCGGCAATGTTTTTTTACTTTATTATACTGAAATGGTCATGTGCAAGTTTGTTATGTGCCTCCGGCGGATGAAATGCTGCGCCAGCTCGCATTTCATAACCACACCGGCAATATCACATAAATATATAATTTTTATATTAAATTTGCAATAAATTTAATTTGTAGTAAAATGGCTTTCGCGGGGTGGAGCAGGGGTAGCTCGTCGGGCTCATAACCCGAAGGTCGTCCGTTCAAATCGGACCCCCGCAACAATTAAAAATACTTATATATATCCGAGTTCTTTGAAGACGCGTTCGAAAAGACTTATGATTCGCTGTGTTTCATACTGACTCAAGACAAATTGCGAGCCTTCGTGAGCAATCTTATTGCGCACCTTGTGCGCCTCCCAGGCATAATCTAAGGTGGCAAAAGTGTTCGGATTAGAATTTTTAAGTCTCTCGCCTAAATTCTCTCCGCCATATCCTTGGGCCTTCAAGAGCTCGTCTAAAATTGTATCCGCTTCAATGATTGCCAAGCGCCAATCCGAAGGATTGGGACTTGCCGTATGCATAAGAATATTCTGCCATCGGTCGTTTTTCTTCTTTTCCCCAACCACAACAGCTTCCGCTCCAAAAGCGGGCATTTTTAATTTGTCAAAGATTCCACTTTTTCGAGTCTCATAAATGCGCATCCAGAAGTAAAAAATATATATGACCGCCACAACAGCCGCAACAGATAAGATAAGCCGGTAGAGCTCATAGACATCCACCCCGAATGGAAGCTCTAAATTAGCCAGAGCCCGAAAAAACTCCAGGATCTTGAAGAACCAGTATTCTAAGTTTAGATATTTAGAAGTGGTAAAGGTTTGTTCAAGGGGCATAAATAAAAGTAGTTAGTAGTTAGTAGTTAGTAGCTGGTAGCTGGTAGCTAGTAGCTCAAACTGCTGACCAATATCGAATAAAATATCTTCTCTAAAATGCGGAGCCAGTAATTGAAAATCGAGCGGAAGACCATCTTTGTTTTTGCCGGCCGGAATGGATATTGCCGGAATTCCAGCGATATTGGCCGAGACGGTAAAAATATCGGACAAATACATCTCTAGCGGATCCCTAGCTTTCTCGCCTATTTTAAAAGCGGGGTGGGGCGACGTCGGCATGGCAATAACATCAACCCGCTCAAAAGCTTTCAAAAAATCATTTTCAATCTGATAGCGCAATTGCTTGGCCTTGTTGTAATAGGCGTCATAATAGCCGTGAGAAAGAACGTATGTGCCGAGCATGATTCGGCGGCGCACTTCCCGGCCAAAACCCTCTCCGCGGGTCTTTTTGTAAGTCTCGAGCAAATTCTCGCCCTCCTTTCGTAGCCCATAGCGCACTCCATCGTAGCGAGCCAGATTGGTCGAGGCTTCGGCCGGCATAAGTATATAATAAACCGGCAAAGAATATTTGGCGAGCGGAAGTTCTATGTCTGTAATTTTATGGCCGGCGTCTTCAAGTTTTTTAAGCGAATTTTCAAAATTATCAAGTGTTTCTTTTGAGATTCCCTTTCCGCCAGAGGCGGACAAAAAATCTCTAGGCACGCCGATGGTTTTTGTATCTTGTATCTTGTATCTTGTATCTTGTCTATACTTGTATCGCAAATCTTCCGTCACAGATGTGCTGTCCGTCGGATCGTAGCCGGAAATTGCTTCAAAGATTATTTGAGCGTCTCGGACCGTCTTGGTAAACGAGCCGATAACATCAAGCGAGCTTCCCATGGCGATAAGTCCAGAGCGGGAAACTGCTCCGTAGGTGGGCTTCAATCCGACCACGCCACAGAAAGCCGCCGGCTGGCGAACAGAGCCGCCCGTATCCGAGCCCAGGCAAGCCAAGGCCATGTCCGCGGCGAGTGCTGCCGCCGATCCGCCGGACGAACCCCCGGCCACCCGCGATAGGTCATGAGGATTTCTGGTTACGCCAAAACTAGAATTTTCGGTCGAAGAACCCATGGCAAATTCGTCCATATTCGTCCGGCCCAAAAAGATCGCTCCCGCTTCTTTAAGTTTGCTCACAACGAATGCATCATAAGTGGCTAGGTAGCCCTCGAGAATTTTTGAGGCGGCGCTTACTTTCCTGCCTTTGATTAAAATATTGTCTTTAATGGCAAAAGGTATGCCGGTCAAGGAGCCTCCTTGACCGGACTTTATAAGCTTATCGGCGCGGTCAGCTTGCTCTAAAACATCATCTCCGCCAGAGGCGGATCCGCCTTCGGCGGAGAAAACTTCCAAGTACGCATTAATGTCCTTGTTTTTTGCCTCAATGTTTTTCAAATAAGCCTCGCAAAGCTCGCGGACAGTGAAATCGCCATCAACAAAATGTTTATGGGTTTTCTCTATGGTTAAAGTTTTAAGATCGATAAACATTTTTAAATTATTCTAATTATATTAATCAGAATTTTTAATTTTTAAATAATTTTTAAATAATTTTTAATGTCCTAATTTTTAAACATTATGAAATTTAGACATTATTTACAAAATTATAAAATTAAAAATTACAAAATCTTTCTTACTTTCACATATCCGTCTTTTGTTTCTGCTTCGGCTAAAATCTTGTCAGTATAAATTCCAGTTTGGTGAGGCTCTTTGTCTTCTCTCATCACATTTATTAGAATCACGGATATTTCATCTGCGTTGATCTGCGTTCCCATCTGCGTAGATCCGCGGGCCCCGACAGGGGCCATTTGGACCTGATCCACATAGCCTAAAATCCCCTGCAAATCTTTCAGGATTCCTTCTTTTTCTTCCTTACTAATTTCAATTCTCGCTAATTCCGCCAATTTTTCAACATCTTTTAATTGCATGCTTATATTATACTCAATTTTACCAATATAAAAAAGTAATAAAAAAGTTCTAATTTTTGAGAAACCAGTAGAGACCTTTTATGTCTACCCGGGGCCCCCGGACGATAATTGTTAGTATATTCTCCTCAATCAAATTAGTAATACCCACGATTAAAGTAAAGTAAAAAAGAGCTGGTTCGAAGCCAAAGAAGAATAACCATAAAGTAAATACCGCTAGGAGCAAAAAAGTTATTTTGGCGGAATAGGTATGGAAGCTCGTTCCGGAACGAAAACGAATAAAAGCAACAAGCGACTGAATTAAATAAAGGGAGGCGGGAATCAAAATAAGCTCGATTTTGTCCAAGACAAAACTTTTTTCAAAAAACCAAACTCCTAAAAAGGCAGCTAATAAAGTCAGTCGATCCCCCACGCTATCAAGATGCGCGCCTCTTTTGGTAACAATCTTTAGCCTTCTGGCCAAGATGCCATCTATCGCATCCGTTAAAAAAGCGATAAGCAGCAGCCAAGTAAAAATTAGACGCTCATCAGTAAAAATAAAAACAAGAAGAGGCAGAAAAAGGATTATTCTGGCAACAGAAAACCAGTCAGCAATATTTAAGGAATTCAAATAAGATTTAAAATTCATGATTTGATAATTTTAAGAAATTCGGATTCGGAGATAATTTTAATGCCGAGTTTTTGGGCTTGCCCTGAGCGAAGTCGAAGGGCTTGTTTGAGCTTGGAGCCGGGTTCTTCTCCCACCAGAAGGTAATCCGTTTTAGCTGAAACACTGCCGGAAACTTTGCCGCCCAAGTTTTTAATGCGCTCTTTCGCAATTTCTCGAGACATAGAAGTAAGCGTACCTGTTAAGACAAAAGTCTTGCCGGATAGCGGCCCGACTTTTTTCTTTTCTCCTTTCAAGATCGCCACGCCACTGCCAAATAATTTATTCATGAAATTAAGATTTTCTTTTGTTTTGAAAAATTCATAAATACTCTTGGCCACAATTGGCCCGATATTCTCTATTTCATTCAATTTTTCTAAACTGGCGTTCTTTATATTTTCAAAATTACCAAAGTGATTGGCAATGTCTTGCGCTGTCTGCTCGCCAACGTGCAAAATGCCGAGCGCGTAGAGAAAGCGCCAAAGGGACACTTTTCTATGATCCTCGATCGACTTAACAATATTCTCCGCACTCTTCTCGCCAAAACGTTCCAAGCCGGCAATATCCTCCTTTTTCAAGGTGAAAAGATCGGCGGCATCGGAGATAAGTCCCTCATCTTTAAAGCGATCCAAAATTTTCGGACCAACTTCATAAATTTCAAAAACATTGACGAAGTGCTGCATCCCGCGGCGGTTCTTGGCCGGGCATTTCGGATTGGTGCAGTAGAAAGCTACACTTGATTTACTTGCCTCGCTTGATTTACTTGATTTACTGACCTGTGCGCCGCAGACCGGACATTTTGCCGGCATTTTGAATTTCTTCTCCTTGCCCGTGCGCATTTTCGGCAGGACCTCAACAACTTCCGGAATGACGTCACCGGCTTTCTGAATTACAACCGTATCACCTATTCGCACATCCAACCGCTCAATCTGATCCATGTTGTGAAGAGTGGCTTTGCTTATAGTCGAACCGGCAACAAGCGTTGGCTCGAAAATAGCGATCGGCGTAAGCGCTCCCGTGCGGCCAACATTCACCCGAATATCCTTGATTACGGTCGTGGCCTTTTCGGCCGGATATTTATAAGCGGCCATGTAGCGCGGGGCCTTGCCGACAACGCCCAAAATATTCTGAAGTTCTAAATCATCAACCGAGATTACTACCCCGTCCGTCCCATATGGATATTTCGGTCTGATTTTTTCAATTTTATCTATAAATTCCTGAACTTCACTCAAATTTTTGCAAATTTTTTCGTGCTTTGCCATTTCAAAACCAAGTTGTCTAAGCAAATTATGCTTGTCCGAATGCGTTTTAAAAAATCGGTGTTGATCAGTTTTTGATCCGCGTTGATCAGTGATTCCTGCAATATCGTAAGCGAAAAAATCAAGATGCCTTTCTTTGGCTATTCTCGGATCAAGCTGGCGCAGACTGCCGGCCGCCGCATTTCTAGTATTAGCGAAAAGAGGCTTGCCTTCTCTCTCATTTTTTTTGTTCAGTCTTTCCAGCACGGCTTTGCTCATCACGCATTCACCGCGGACTTCGAGCAAATGCGGAACAAGACCCCCTCCTTTCTCCTCCCCCTTACTAAGGGGGAGGCTGGGTGGGGGTGAATTCAACACGAGCGGCAAGTTCCCTATCATTTTGAGATTTTCGGTGATGTCTTCGCCGATGAAGCCGTCGCCGCGGGTCGCCCCGCGAACAAATTTGCCTTTTTCATAAATAAGCGAGACAGCCAGACCGTCGTATTTGATTTCGCAGAAGTACGCGGACTGACGCGGACTAGACGCAGACAGTCGCTGAACTTGAGACCTCTCCCCCTGCCCCTCTCCTTGTAAAGGAGAGGGGGGTAATAATTTTTTAATTCTTTTTTCCCAATCCCCCAATTCCTCTTTACTAAAAACATCATTGAGAGAAAGCATTGGGGCCAAATGTTTGACTTTGGAAAACTTTGGAAGCGGCTTGCCGGCCACCCGGTCAATTGAATTCACAATATCAATAAATTCAGGATAAGCTTCACCGAGCTTTCGAAGCTCGCGCGTGAGAGACTCATAAACCTCGTCTGTCACCTTAGGGTCATTCAAAACGTGATAGCGATAGCGCAAATCCTCAATCTGATCGCGAAGCTTAAATATTCTCGTTTTTATATCGTTTTTAATCATTCTAAAAAACTAAAAAGGAGGTAGTCCACTTACCCTGATCGCTCTTTCTACCGATCTTGGATTAACATCTTTTTGATTACAAGGTAAATTATACCCACGAACTTCTATAACCCCATCGCTAGGATTAGTTACATTGATACAATAGCCATCTGGGCTATCAAAAGACCCTGCAGTGATCATATTTACAATCAAATCAAAACCAAAGCATGATGAAGACCCAGGATTATAAATCATAAAAAGAGCACATTCTACACCGCTATCTGCCGCGAAGAAAGAGTAACCCGCGTCGCGCGCTGAAGAAGACAAAACCGCTTCTTTGTATGCGGTGTTTGTAATACCGAGCGCAAAAAGAAGGACCAAAGAAGCTACAAGTATGGTATATAAAAGCACAAACCCCCTGCTTCGCTCTAGCTTCCCATGGCAGGTCCTATTCTTTTTTAATTTTAGTCTTTGCATCTTACTTGATAACCCCAGTAGTACAAAAATTTATCGAATGCATAAATTTTTGACTATGGGGCAGGCTTTATAACTTTACAAACTTTATAACTATCTATTACTGCCAATTATATAAATATTCAACATATTCCACATGTTTTTGAGTGATTCCTTGATCCCAAGTTACCGTGGAAGTTATTTTAACTTCTGTGGAATTTGTAATATTATCCGGTAATAAAGAAACTGATCTAGAAAAAGCAGAGGGCTCTCCGGCCACTAGGCAGTTTGGGTTTTGGCAAAATAATGAACTCGCTGCATTATTAATTTCTGTATTATCCCAACCAAAACTATCTCTTGCATTTCTCACTATTTCCACTCCTTCTTGAGCTAAATACGAGGCAATAAATTTATTTTTAGCGTAATTGGTATTGGAAAAGCCCTGACTGGTCGCAGTTATTAAAACCACAATTGAAGTGGAGAAAATGAGAAGCGCTGTCAGGGTTTCGATCAGAGTAAAACCCCCACTTCGCTGAAGCTTCGCGGGGCACGCCCTATTATTTTTTAGCTTAAAATTTTTCATAATTTCACTTTATAACATTATAACTTTATGAACTTTATAACTACTCAAGCAGTCTTTGGGAAACTGTTGTTTGCAAATTAATTTCTGATTCCAAATCTTTGTAGATGACTTTGCCGGAAATTCGAATGGTCACCATGGGCTGACCAGTATTATCAAGTTCAAAACCTGAGCTTGAATCAATTTCAATTTCGGGCAAGGTTAAAGTTTCAAACTGTCCAGATCCTTTCTGTTTTTTAATTTTATAATTATCGTTTGAATCAAAAATATATGAGGTCGGTGTACCATCAACGGCTTTAAAATCAATTATATAATCACTTCCAGTATATTCACTCCCCAATCTCAAATTTCTCGCCATGTCTTCCATTACGAAACTTAAATTGTCTACGGCCGCGCGGAGGTTGGCGGTTTTTCTGTAAATAGAGCTAGTATTTAAGACCGCGCCGCTGCCGATGGTCATAAGAATCGTAAAAAGCGTTACGGCGATCATGGTTTCCACCAGAGTAAAACCGCGAGGACTAGTTAGTAGAAAGTAGTTAGTAGTTAGTAGTTTTTTGATTAACTTTTTCATAAATTTATTTTACACTCACTTGGCCGAGCGAAGATACTTCGATTGTCTTCTTATTTCCCCGCTGTGACTCGACCACAATTCGGGCACCAGAATAAGCAATATTACCAATGAAAACCGTGGCATCAGGATACGGCCTTGTGAACGTAATGTGTAAGTCTCCGGTTACAGGATTCCAATTGGTCCCGTCAAAATATGCAAATTCGGAAATAAAATTACCGCGAGTTATCTCTATTGTATCGGCGTTGTCTAAACTATCATAAAGTTTGTCATTATGGAGGTCGGCAAAATATTTGAATTCTTTTTCGTTAAACAAATCAAAATAAGCTCCATAGCTGGGCCGGCAGGCAGCATTCGGATTCGATTGAGTGGGGCAAGAAAAAATTTCAAAGGCAGTCGGATTCCGGCCGGAGATGGCGTCGCGCTGGGCTTGAACTATTTCTAGGGAAATCTGCTGGGCTAGATTTTGAAGCGAAATGGAGTCACTGTAGTCGCCGAAATTAAAAAGGGCCACCCCTGAAATAATAGTAAAAATAGTTATAACCATTACCATTTCTATGAAAGTGAAGCCCCTGCTTCGCCAAGGCTTCGCAGGGCAAGCCTTATTAAAATGTAAAAATTTGAATAATCGCATTGAAATCAAGATTTAGGATAAAAACAATAAATGTGGCTAAGATCAGAAATGGGCCGAATGGAATTTGGGTTTTGAGACCAGCTTTTTTGATTGCCAGTCCCGTAAAGCTTCGCCACGGGACAAGTAAAATTATACCAAATATTGCACCAATCCAGAAAGAAAAAAGGAGGGCTGTAATCCCGCTAGAAAGTCCCAGTAAAAAGCCAATACCGAGGGCGAGTTTTGCGTCGCCCAAGCCCATTAGCTTACCCTTCGATAGTAACCATAATAAAGCGAACGGCAGAGCTAGTCCGAGGCCAGCAAAGATGTTATTTATTAGAAGCGAATAATCGCGAATACCAAGCAAATGGGCGCGAAAAATAAATGAAAACAAAGATAAAAAAACAAACAGCCAGACTATTTTATTGGGGATGATTTTGTGTCTTATATCATAGACGGAAATCACGATGAGCAGACTAAAAATAAACCAGTAGTATAAAATTAGTAAGTAGTTAGTAGATAGTAGTAAATAGATTAGTAAAAAAACTAAACCGGTTAGTATTTCAACTATGGGATACTGCCAAGAGATTCTGGAATAACAAGTGCGGCAATGGCCGCGCTGAATGAAAAAAGAAAGAATGGGTATGAGTTCGTACCATTTAAGTACCTTATGGCAGGAAAAACAATGTGAGCGAGGGCTCCCCTTGCTCATGATTGAAAGACCAGTATTGTAGCGCAAAATCACGACATTCAAAAAGCTTCCGATAATAGCGCCGAAAATAAAAATAAAAACCGCAATCATTACGGCTTTTATTATAACACTCTCTTTATCTTATTGACACTTGAAGTTATTGTCCGGATCAGTATTTTTTAGCGCGCCAGAATAGCCATTGCTGTCGACACAGAAGTTTCCTTGATTCAAGTTGGTGTAAATTACATAAGACTGGCCATTAGATTTTACTGCGCAATTAGCTGTTTCGCCTGTCTGAGCATCAACAGCCGCTATTAACCTGCCAACCTCTGTATTTGGATCTTGGGCTTGGACACAGATGTCTGTGTAACTGTTCGGAGTATTATCATCATAAAAAAGCTCTGCAGCGATCAAGATGTTGGTCATAGAAACTTTAGCGGACGCGTCTCGGCCTTTTTCTCTAGTCGTCCCCAAAGATACCAAAACCACGGACGACAAAATGCCGATGATGGCAATGACCACCAGAAGCTCGATGAGGGTAAACCCCCGGGTAGTTATAAAGTTTTTAAAGTTATAAAGTTTGTAAAGTTTGTAAAGTTTTTTAATTAAATTTTTCATATGTATAAAAGTTAATTGATATTAATGGGTATATTATATTCTAGTTATATTTTTACGCAATCCACAGCTAAAATAGTTATAATGTTATAAACTTTATGACTTTCTACTTTATAACTTTATAACTACCCTATCCCTCCTGCTAGATTATAAATCGGAACCAGAATTGAAGCAAGCAGGATTCCCACACCCAAACCCAAAACGATGATCATGACCGGCTCAATCAGCCCGACCAAGGTATCCACCATGTCGTCCACTTCCCGCTTATAAAAGGTGGCCAAAGTCTTCAAAATGGTCGAAAGAGTGCCTGTTTCCTCGCCGACCTGAACCATTTGCACCATGATCGGCGGCATTTCTTTGTGCGAAATCAAAGCATCCGAAAAAGAGGCTCCCCCTTTCACAGACTCGGCCGCTTCGGTGAGAATCTTGGAATAAACCCTGTTGTCAACAACCTCGCCGGTAATTTCTATCGCTCGGACAATGGAGATGCCGGACGCAAGCAAGGTGTCCATATTGTCGGCAATTCTGGCCAAGTAAAACTTTTTATAAAGACCGCCGACAAGCGGCAATCTGACTTTAAGGCCGTCCAAATAGTGCCGGCCTTTCTCACTGCGCCAAAGCCGAATGCCATAAAGACCAAGTAAAACTACAAAAATCAAGAGAAAGATTCCGTAGTTAACAAAAAAATTACTGATGCCGATAACAATTTGAGTATAGATCGGAATCTCCTGGCCGGATTCCAAGATGATGCCCGAGAGCTTCGGAATAACCAAGACGAACATGAGCACCATCACGGCAATAAAAACAGCAATAACAAAAGCCGGATAAATCAAGGCGTTCTTGGTTTTAGAAATTAAGGCGTATTGGCGATCGAGGTAATCGGCCAAGTAATTAAAAACTTCATTTAATTTGCCCGATTCCTCGCCGGTCTTAACCATGGCAACATAAAAATTTGAAAAAACATTCGGGTGTTTAGCGAGCGCGTCCGATATGGAAGAACCAGCTTGCAAATCGTCGGCAACCTGGGAAAGCTTACGACCAAGCAATTTGTTTTCAGCATTGCCGGAAAGCAAAGTGAAAGCTTTCAGAGCCGAGACTTGCGCCTCGAAGAGGGTGGCGATTTGGCGGGAAAGAATAACGACATCTTTGTTTTTAACTTTCTCAAATAGGCCCATTTTCCAAATCGACTTTTTTTCTTCGGACCGCAGCGAGAGAATTATGAATTCACGGCGCTGAAGCGCCGAAATAGCCCCATCTTTATTAACGGCTTCAATGGTGCCTTCTTTCTCAACCGCTTCTTTGTCTACTGCTTTGTATCGGAATAACATGAT
>Ga0209541_10015893_pt1 | contig 11183 bp, 11 predicted proteins | sample RifCSPlowO2_01_FD_184027 | JGI IMG/M metagenome (GOLD analysis project Ga0209541, IMG submission 184027) | Groundwater microbial communities from Rifle, Colorado - Rifle CSP2_plank lowO2_0.1 (SPAdes) (version 2) | ecosystem: Environmental > Aquatic > Deep subsurface > Groundwater | place...
CCCTTGATAAGGGGGAGGTTGGGAGGGGGTCTTTGCGGGCACGGATTTTATGTATAAAAATTCACTTGCATTGTCTATTTGTTTGTGATAGACTCCTACCTGTATTCCTTGAAAATTGCATCGCTACTATGGAACCAAATCCAACGCCCATAAATGGGGTTGGATCGGGGTCTTAAAATACTAGAAAGTATATTCGCGCAGCCTGTGCGAATCTCCATAAGTAGTGCACACACTATGCCAAGCGGTTGGCATTCCTAGCTTGTGAAAATATATTTATGAAATATATAAAGAAGGAGCACATTTTTCCTTGCAATTAAATTTGGGAGATAATGTGAATTAGTGTGTGGAGAATCAGACAAAATGTAAGTAAGTATATACATTATGGAAAGTATGACCAATGGTTAATACATTTCCTAATGGGATAATAAGAGCATATGGCGGATGCCTAGACTCTCAATAGCGATGAAGGACGTGGGAGGCTGCGATAAGCTTCGGGGAGGTGTCTACAACCTTTGATCCGGAGATTTCCGAATGGGGAAACCCTACATAGCAAACCTATGTAATTAACACTCATAAGAAGTGTTGATGCGCACCCTGGGAAGTGAAACATCTCAGTACCAGGAGGAACAGAAAACAAACCCTAACTATACGTTGGGGAATATTTCCTAAGTAGCGGCGAGCGAAAAGGAAAGAGCCCAAACCTGTCTAACATTGAGCACATATCAGTATGAAGCTTTGTACTAAATATTGTGTGTTCAATGTTGGACGGGGGTTGTAGGGTAGCAACTTCGAATTAACGAGAAAAGTCAAAAAATTGCACAATAGATTAAGTTGTTGGAAACCAACACCATAGACGGTGATAGTCCGGTAATCGAAATTCTGCAAACTTTTTTGTTGCTATACCTGAGTAGCTCAGGAAACGAAAAGCTTGAGCGAATCCAGCAGAACTAACTGCTAAGGCTAAATATATTGAGAGATCGATAGTGAACAAGTACCGTGAGGGAAAGGTGAAAAGAACCCTGAAAAGGGAGTGAAATAGATCCTGAAACCATATGCTTACAAGGAGTCGGAGCGGACGCGATTTATCGTGTTCCGTCACGGCGTGCCTATTGAAGAATGAGCCAACGAGTTTATTTGTGTTGCTGGCTAAGTGGAAACCCCACGGAGCCTCAGGGAAACCAAGTGTTAATAGCGCGAAAAAATTAAGTAGTACAAATAAGACCCGAAGCCAAGTGAGCTACCCATGAGCAGGTTGAAGTTTGTCGAAAGACAAATGGAGGACCGAACCGGTGAGCCGTACGACACTCTCGGATGACTTGTGGGTTGGAGTGAAAAGCTAATCGAACTTGGTAATAGCTGGTTCTCGCCGAAATAGCTTTAGGGCTAGCGTACACCGTACCCTCTGGGGGTAGAGCACTGGAAGATTTTGATAGGGAGAAATCTCGCAAAATCTACCAAACTCCGAATACCAGAGACCAACTAGTGTGCAGTTAGACAGTGGGGGCTAAGCTCCACGCGTCAAAAGGGGAACAGCCCAGATCTCAGGTTAAGGTCCCTAAATCATAGTTAAGTGCATCTTAAGGAGGTAATATTTCTCTGACAATGAGGAGGTTGGCTTAGAAGCAGCCATCCTTTAAAGAAAGCGTAACAGCTCACTCATCAAGAGATTTTGCACCGAAAATAATCGGGGCTAAACTATGTACCGAAACTGAGGATTTGTCCCGCCTTTGGCGGGATGACTGGTAGGCGAGTATTCGATTCAGCTGTGAAGGTAAAGGGGTGACCCATACTGGAGCGTATCGAAGTAAGAATGTTGGCACAAGTAACCGCAAGGAGGGTGAGACCCCCTCCCGCCGAAAGATCAAGGTTTCCTTGGCAATGTCAATCAGCCAAGGGTTAGTCGGGCCTAAGGGGATGGTGAAAACCGAACTCGATGGACACATGGTTAATATTCCATGACTTTCTATATATGTGATGAAGGGACGAAGGGTTGTACCAATCGCTTCTTATTGGATTGAAGTATATGGTATGAGGATGTTTGGTAGGCAAATCCGCCAGACACAAATCCGAGTACAGTTTAAATGCCAGGGTTCGCCTTGGTAAATGAATGGGAGCACGCTTCCGAGAAAATCTTCTAAACTTTGTATATAGAAAACCGTACCGCAAACCGACACAGGTGATCAGGTCGAGTAGACCAAGGCGAACGAGTGAGTGATCTTCAAGGAACTCGGCAAAAAAGCAGCCGTAAGTTAGCAATAAGGCTTGCCCCTATTTATTTAGGGGCCGCAGCGAAAGTTTCTCTGGCAACTGTTTACCAAAAACACAGCTCCCTGCGAACACGTAAGTGGATGTATAGGGGGTGACGCCTGACCAATGCTAGAAGGTTAAATATCGACGTTGTCCCGATGTAAAGTCGGGTTGGTGATTGATACAAGCCCTAGTGAATGTCGGCCGTAACTATAACGGTTATTTTGCTACGCTTTATTGATTTTGTCAATAAAGAAACAAAATGGGCCGTTACAAAATTTGGCTATATGCTGGAACATACGCAAAACACAGTACCATACGTTGGTGAAAATCTGTGAATGATACGTACAATCAGCAGGAAAGATGTATTGAGTCATAAAATAATATGACAAAAAATAAAAATTTATTTTGGTATGTGGCAGGTTTCATTGATGGTGAGGGAAGTTTTAATATTTCTTTTACTAAGCAAAAATATGCCCATAATAACCAAGGTTTTAAATGGTTGATTCATGTTTGTTTCCAAACATATCAACACGAAGACCATCGAGATATTCTCGAATTGTTACAAAAACAAGTTTTTCACACAGGTAGAATTTATAGGAAATCAAGTCCGTATCATGTTTTTACGTATACGGTTGATAATCCTAGAAATTTGTGTGAAAAAATTATTCCATTCTTTAATAAATATAAGTTAATTATTAAAGATAAAGACTTTCAACTTTTTAAAGAAGTTGTACAAATGCTTTTAGATAAAAAGCATCTAACAGAAAGTGGATTCAAAAAGATATTGGATATCGCATTTAAAATGAATGCAAACGGCAAACAAAGAAAGTATTCAAAAGAATATATTCTTGAAACCGTAAAAGAACAATTATCAAGAAAATAAACTCAATACAAATCCTCAGAGACTATACGCCAAACACGACACAATAATCGTGAAGATATAGTCCACAAGGTTTATAGAAATATAAAATTCTTATGCCTAAGGTAGCGAAGTACCTTGTCGGGTAAGTTCCGACGCGCACGAATGGCGTAATGACTGGAGAACTGTCTCGAAGATTAGCTCGGTGAAAATACAATACCGGTGAAGATGCCGGTTACCTGCAGATAGACGAAAAGACCCCGGAAGCTTTACTGCAACTTGATATTGAGCATATGTTAGTACTGCGTAGCATAGGTGGGAGAGGTTATGTGCATCCTTTTGGGGGTGTAATACTCGTCAGTGAAATACCACTCTGTATGTATGTATGTTCTAATTAAGACGGCAAAAACGTCTTGAGACAGTATCTGGTGGGTAGTTTGACTGGGGCGGTCTCCTCCTAAAGAGTAACGGAGGAATTTATTAAGGTTAGTTAGGCGCGTATGGAAATCGTGCCGATAGTGCAAGGGCATAAACTAGCTTAACTGCAAGAGGTACATCTCGAGCAGATACGAAAGTAGAACCTAGTGAACCGACGGTTCGTGTTAGACGCGGCCGAAGATTAATGGATAGAAGCTACTCCGGGGATAACAGGCTAGTTCCGCCTAAGCGTCCATAGCGACGGCGGAGTTCGGCACCTCGATGTCGGCTCACCTTAACCTGGGGGTGGAGAAGCTCCCAAGGGTATGGCTGTTCGCCATTTAAAAAGGTACGCGAGCTGGGTTCAAACCGTCCAGTACTTTAGGTTTTAGTTTCTAGTGACTAGTTTCTAGTGAAATGCAAATTTTTCTAGAACCTAGCACCTAGTTACTAGCACCTTGAGTCTTGGACCCATTTGAATCCGAGGTAATTGCACTGTTGGAGAATTGCAATTAAAAAGACATCATCACGGCGGCTACATATAGTAATATATGTATGCACATTCAACTTATATCGGTAAAATCCTAATGCGTAAGCATGGACAATACCGAGGGAAGATTATTTGTATTGAAAAGTGAAATCTGGAAATAACCTAAATATTTAATAGAGTGCTTCGACGCTTGTAGCCTCTGATGCAATGTTAGCCTGTACCATTAGAACACAGAGCACAAACATGGAATATCAATGGTCCAAAGAATCACTAGACAAAGGGAGGTTTAATAACAAGTGATTAAACCTCCATACTTTGTCTTCACTTTTCAGTACAAATAATTACCCGTAGAGACTAAACGTTGAAGTCCCACTACGCTCTAATGAGCTACGCGGGATATGTTATAGTCCGATCCCTTCAGTAATGAAGGTAAACGTAGATGCGTGAGACAGGTTGGTCTCCTATCTACTGCAGGCGTTGACTCTTGAAAAGATTCGTCCCTAGTACGAGAGGACCGGGATGAACTGACCTCTGGTGTACCAGCTCTTTTGCCAAAAGGATCGCTGGGTAGCTAAGTCGGGAATGGATAACCTCTGAAAGCATCTAAGAGGGAAGCCAACTTTAAGATGAGGAGTCGGTATGAGGACCCTAGAAGATTACTAGGTTGATAGGCATTAGGTGTAAGCACCGCAAGGTGTTCAGCCAAGATGTACTAATTGTCCCATTCCTATTAGGTAATGTGTAAATCATTATCATATTTTCATAATCGTATATATTTTTATAGTCTGATTCTAATGCAAGCTAGATAGAGCCTAAAGCTCTATCTACAAATAAATCGAATACTTTGTGTTGGTGATTCATCGTAGGGGTCACACCTCTTCCCATTCCGAACAGAGTAGTTAAGCCTTATTGAGCCGATGATACTCGTTTTACGGGGAAAGTAGGTTGTCGCCAGCACAAAGTATTCGATTACCGTACGCATAAAAGCGTAGGGAATACAATTCAAAAGCCCGTTGTTTTATTACTTCGGGCTTTTGAATTGGTATAATAAAGGCTTTTTCACTCATTGACAGATTATTTGCATATGATATACTATAGGGAGTATATAATAAAATTATGAACGGACAAAGAACTTTATTAATGTTGTTACAAACTATTAAATCAAATGTGGGTAGTCTATCGGGCGCTGGGCGTGCTAATCAGGCCCATGATCAGTTTATTGCGCGAGCTCAGGAAATTACTACCTCAAAAGAGGAAAAGAAGGAGGCGTTGGTATTTCTAAGAGAACAAAACGATCTTGAATATCCAGGTATTGGTATTGATTCTCTTATATGCTTGCTTGAGTAAGAAAATAGTTTTGTTTAGAAGCTGGTCATGCGCCAGCTTTTTTAATAAAAATTTTTAGATTTTATGTTATAATTTAGTCATATGACATGGGCGGGGATTGTTTCCACATGACTTTTATGATATATTTCTATATATGGATACTCCAATAAAGGGTAAATTTAGGCACATTGTTTTTAAAGATGGCAACACTTGGTATGCTGTGGCTCTTGAGTTTAATATTGTTGAATCAAGTGATGATCCAAAGCTTGCATTTTTTAATTTAATCCAAGCAGTTAGTGGCTATGTGCAATCGGCTAAAAAAATAAAAGGTTCTCGCTATCAATCTTTAAATCAAATATCTGATCCTGAATACGAAAAGTTGTGGTCGATTCTTCACTCAACCAAGCCCGTCAAGTCTCCATATGCTATAGACATGTACGGGTTCTCTAGAGTTTAATGCCTAAAAGATTCTTCAATTGGGCGTTTAGAGATGTAGAATCCTTTTTGAAAAAGAAAGGTTTTAAATTAAATTATACAAATGCAAGTCACTTTTACTATATTGGTTTTTATAATAAATTAGTTCGTAATGTTTGCGTACCCTTTCATGGCAGTAAGATAATTAAACCCAGAACTTTAAAAGGTATTATTTTACAATCAGGCATAGACCAAAAAGAGTGGTTTGAAAAATAGCAGAAAAGCCCGTTGTTTTATTACTTCGGGCTTTTGAATTGGTAAATGTTTTTATACGGAGGTCTTGCCTCCGTACTTCAAAAAATGCGTGACCTTTTAAACGCTACATATTACAGATGGCGGTTTTTTTATGTTATAATTTAGTCATATGACATGGGCGGGGAGGAGGAAAATGATAATTGGTTTGTTGCTAATTTTTTTAGTGGTTTTACCATTGGTATATTTTGCTTTTACAAAAATTAAGCCTATGCCTAATTGTTTTGACCGCCGTAAAAATGGTAACGAGGTGGGGATTGATTGTGGCGGGGCGTGTGTTTTGCAATGCCCATATACTAAAAAGGACGTGGTTGTAATTTTTGCCCGCGCCCAAAAGGTAGCCGACGGTTTGTACAATGCTATTGCCTTGGTTGAAAATAAAAATACCGATGCTTTTGCCCAAAGTGTTAGTTATACTTTTAAACTTTATGACGAACATAATATACCAGTGGCCATCAGGAACGGCCAAACATACATTAACCCCAACACCAGGCAAGTAATTTTTAAAGGGGGTATTAATGTGGGCAAGCATGAGGTGGGCCGAGTCGTGGTTGAATTTACTAAACCCATTACCTGGTTTAGTACCAGCTTGGGTTCATATGTTTTGCCACTGGCTGTTAGCGAGTCAAATTACCGAGTTATTAATGACAAGCCAATGTTAAATTACACACTTGAAAATACAGGCTATGATACAATCCCGGCTGGCAATTCAGTGGTGGTTGTGTATGATAGTGAAAATAATGCCACCGCATTTTCAAGCACAATTATGGACAGTTTAAAACCATTTGAAAAACAAATTGTAGTATTTTCATGGCCAAGTATTTTTAAAAACGGCCCGTTTCGTTTTGAGCTGTATAATCAGGTTAATTTGGCCGAATTCAAGAATAAGCAGTTTAAAAAATGATCAAAAAGTTTTTCACAGATTTTTTTACTGACTGGGGTATTATTTTAGCCATATTACCAATTTTTGGGGCCGGGCTTTTATCAATGCGTTCACTAACTGGTGAGAATAATTTTTTTGAAAAACAGGTTGTTTGGATCTTACTGTCACTGATTGTATTTTTTATAGCCTCAAAAATAGATTTTCGTTTTTTTAAACACTCAAAGATTTTAGTTAAAATTTACTTGGCTGTTTGTGCCATTTTAGTTTTCTTATTTATTGCTGGCTCAACTGTAAAGGGCTCGCAGAGTTGGTTTCAGTTAGCAGGGCTGTCGTTTCAACCAGCTGATTTTGTCAAAGTAGTCCTAATCTTAATGTTGGCCAAATATTTTTCGCGCCGGCATGTGGCCATTGGCGAGTGGCGACATGTTGTTATATCAGCCTTGTATATGTTCGTGCCACTTGTTTTAATACTACTACAACCAGACTTTGGTTCAGCCATGGTTATATTTTTTATTTGGTTTGGGATGGTTTTGTTTTCGGGCTTGGGTCGCCGGCACATTTTAATTTTAACATCAATCGGCCTGGCCATACTTTTAGTTTTTTGGCTTTTTGTTTTCAAGCCGTATCAAAAAGATCGGATTATTGATTTCGTAAATCCAGCCTCTGATATTCGGGGCTCTGGTTATAATGTTTTTCAATCAATTGTGGCAGTCGGCTCGGGCCAATTGTTTGGTAAGGGTATTGGTTATGGCACTCAAGCACGGTTGCAGTATTTGCCCGAGCACGAGACTGATTTTATTTTTGCCGCCTTTGCTGAAGAATGGGGATTGGTGGGGTCTTTGTTACTTTTAGGTTTATATGCATTTTTGTTCTATCGAATTATTTATATTGCTGAAATTGGCTCAAGCAATTTTGAGTCACTTTATGGTATCGGTGTGGCTGTGTATTTTATGAGCCACTTGATAGTTAATATTGGTATGAACATTGGTTTGATGCCAGTTACCGGCATACCCCTTCCGTTTATGAGTTATGGCGGTTCACATATTTTGGCCGAAATGTTTGCTTTAGGTTTATTAGTGTCAACTAAAAAATATGCGCGTGTCACGCACCGTGAAAGGTCGTATAATGAATTTATTGGCGACATGTAAGACCCCACTATATTATGAACGAAAAAATTTTCCACTATTTAAATAGTTTCTTGGGTCAGGCAAGCTTGTTTGATAAATTAGTTTTCTTTTTGTCAGATAATTTTGGTTACTTTTTAATTTTTTTCTCTTTCTTGTTTTTATTACTAAATAATAATTCAAAAAAATTTTATGCCACTCAAAACTTACGCACCAGACAAAAAATAAAAGAACTAGTTATTTTATTGGGTAGCACGGCAGTGGCCTGGCTATTTGTTCTAGTTGTTAAAAATATTTTTGTAAATCCAAGACCTTTTTTAGTTTATCCTGAAATTCAAACTTTATTTATTTATGGTAGTGACGACTCATTTCCATCCGGTCACGCTACCTTTTATGGCGCACTGGCTGTTTCAATTTTTGCTTATCATCGTCGGGCTGGGATTGTTTTTGCCATCGGGGCAGTTTTAATTGGCTTGGCACGCATTATTGCCGGAGTTCATTTTCCATTGGATGTATTGATGGGTTTTATTTTTGGTGGATCAGTCAGTGTTTTGGTTTATTACACCATTCGCAAGTTATCTGTAAAATACAAGAAGTATATTGATTTTTGGCTAAATTAAGTGTAAAGTAGACTGTATGAAATATCGAATTATTGCAATTGTAATTTTACTTTTAGGGGGAACTTTAGGTTATTTTGTTTACCAATCCCAGGTTGACCACCAAGCTGGCGCCCAAAGCAGGTTTGCTAAATACCCATTTAAATTAGGTTTAGACTTAAAAGGCGGCTCACACTTGGTTTATCGGGCTGATACAAAAAATTTAGTAAGTAATCAAATCGATCCAGCCATGTCGGCCTTACGTGAAGTTATTGAAAATCGCATTAATGCAATTGGTGTGGCCGAGCCGGCTATTACAACTCAAAAGGTTCGTATTGGCGAGAATGTTGAAAATCGTTTAATTGTTGACTTACCCGGCGTTACTGACGTTAAGCAAGCAATTGCTCAAATTGGTGAAACGCCAACCCTTGATTTTCGCGTAGAGGATCCAAATTATGATCCAAATAATTTAGTAGGCACGGTTGTTGATGGCGAAGTTAAACTTGAAATGCCTGATCAATTTATTAAAACGCAATTGACTGGTGCATATTTAAAATCAGCTAGGGCCGAGTTTGATCAACAAACTGGCGAGCCGTATGTTGCAATAACTTTTAACAAAGAGGGTGCCGATTTGTTTGAAAAGATAACTGGTGAAAATGTAGGCAAAAGATTAGCTATTTATTTAGATGGTGTACCACTTTCAATCCCTACTGTTAATGAAAAAATCACTGGCGGGCAAGCTGTTATTAATGGTCAATTTACGCCCAAGCAGGCCAAAGATTTAGCCGAGCGTTTAAACTTTGGGGCTTTGCCAGTTAACGTTGAATTAATTTCAACCCAAACTATTGGAGCATCACTTGGCGAGGCTGCTGTTACTGATGGTGTTAAAGCCGCAATCATTGGCTTTTTGCTTGTAGCAATATTTTTAATATTTTGGTACAGGCTACCTGGCTTAATTTCAATAATTTCGCTGTCTATTTATGCTCTGATAGTTATGAGTATATTTAAACTCATTCCGGTTACTTTAACTGCCGCTGGTATTGCCGGGTTCATTATTTCGATTGGTACGGCCGTTGACGCTAATATTTTGATTTTTGAAAGAATGAAAGAGGAATTACGTGGCGGTAAGGAAATACCTGAAGCAATTCAGGCTGGCTTTGGTCGCGCCTGGACATCAATTCGCGATGCTAACATTGCCAGTATTTTAGTTGGTATTGTGCTTATGTCTACAGGTATACCAATTGTGCGAGGCTTTGCGGTAACACTAATTATCGGTATGTTAATTAGTCTATTTTCAGCTATGACGGTTTCAAGATTAATGATGTATGCGCTAAGGTTTAAAAAATCAGGCAGGATCGTACGATTTATGTTTAATTCTGGATTTAGCAAATAAAAATAAAAATACTATGTTTATTATAAAATATAAAAAAATATTTCTTTCAGTCTCATTGGCTTTAGTTTTACTTTCTATTTCTTCATTATTTGTTTACAAATTGCCACTGGGTATTGATTTCAAGGGCGGGGCTTTGACTGAAATAACTTACACTGATGTTCGACCAAATGTTGAAGTTATCAACCAGGCTTTATCTAACAATCAATCATTAGGCACAGTTTTGGTTCAACCCGAGGGTGATAAAAACATTATTGTGCGTACCAAAGACTTAAACGAATCCGAAAGGCAGGTTTTAATTAGTGCCCTAAACTCAACAGGGACTTTTACAATCAATAACTATACATCAATTGGGCCATCAGTAGGCAAGGAATTGAAAAATAAAATGATTTTGGCAATAATCTTTGTCTCTATAATTATTATATTATTTATTGCCTATGCTTTTCGTAATGTCTCACGCCCAGTTAAATCATGGAAGTATGGCGTTATTGCCGTTATTACATTGTTGCACGACATTATCATACCAGTTGGTGTGTTTGCTATATTGTCACGTATTTATCATGCCGAGGTAGACACTTTGTTTGTTGTAGCTTTGCTAACCGTTATTGGTTTATCAGTTTCTGATACAATAGTTGTGTTTGACCGTATTCGCGAGAACTTGAAAAATAAAAGATATGTTACTTTTGCTGAAACAGTTGGTAATTCATTGGAACAAGTTTACACACGTTCAATTAATACCTCAATGACAGTTATCATTGTCCTGGTTGCGTTGTCAATTTTTGGCCCATCAACAACCAAGGTTTTTGCCTTGATGATGACCGCCGGTATGTTTTTTGGTACGTACTCATCAATCTTCCTAGCCAGCCCAATGTTGGTTTTAGCTGAAGAGTTGCAAAACCGCAAAAAATAAAGACCCCCTCCGCCTTTCGGCACCTCCCCCTTACTAAGGGGGAGGTTGGGTAGGGGTATTTTGTGGCTAATCTTTTATCTTTTCTAAAGCCAAAGGGATTTTTTGAAAGTCTTCAAGGAGTGTTTCGCGCAAGGCGCCATTGTACATAGCGGCGGCGGGGTGGTACAGGGCGAAAAAGTATTTAGTAGGGAAGTTAGGAATTTCTTTGATTA
>Ga0209541_10015894_pt1 | contig 11183 bp, 9 predicted proteins | sample RifCSPlowO2_01_FD_184027 | JGI IMG/M metagenome (GOLD analysis project Ga0209541, IMG submission 184027) | Groundwater microbial communities from Rifle, Colorado - Rifle CSP2_plank lowO2_0.1 (SPAdes) (version 2) | ecosystem: Environmental > Aquatic > Deep subsurface > Groundwater | place: Rifle...
GTTACTCAATTGAATTTGATTTAAGTGATTATGGAGCTTTTGATAATCTGGGAGATGGTGATTATAGCTTAGAAGCTGAATGCTGGGACTTGGTTGGGTGGAATTCGGACAAAGCAACTATATTAACGTTGCATTTGGATACAACACCACCAACTGCACCAACAATAACCGACGTTAGGACTATATCAAAGCACTGGGATGGCACAAGCATGTATATACTTGCAGGAGAAGATATTACTATCTATGGAATTGTTGATGAACGTGATACAGCCATTATTAAGTTTTATGTAAGTGATGATGAATCATTGGACGGATCAGATATCTTTGTGGCGAATATAACAGATGTCAAAAAACTCTTTACGCAGAACATATCATACAGCTATTTTACATCTGATGGCAACTACTATATACTTGTTGTTGCCGAAGACCTGTCAGGAAATCAGGCAATAACACCAGTCCCTGTTGTAAAAGACAACCAAGCTCCAACAATAAGCTTTATTTTCCCAAGCAAAAACAATCTGGTCAAAAAAAGGGTTTATTCTGACTTGCCTGATTTAGAAGTAGATGTAAATGATAATGTTGGTATAGGTGCTGTTTGTGTTAAGATTTATACAGGAGCAACAGGCTCAGAAATATATTACGGCGCAAGAGACAATGATGGATGCTTAGTTGACATCCAACCTGATCAAGATGGAAAGATAACATATGCACTAGACACAATGAGCCAACTTGTAGATGGAACGTATACTGTACTTGTAATTGTTTATGACAAATCAGGAAATTCAGCCCAGGATAGCGCTCAATTTGGGATAGATTGGATGATACCAACTGACCCAACAATAACTTTTATGGCAGGCAACGCACAGAAATCAGGATCTTCATATAATACAGAGGATTTCGGTGCAGATACATATTTCTATTTTAAGAGCGAGGATGTTACTAAAATCAGGTTTGATTTTGTTAATAGTGAAAATGTCATTATAAAAGAAGCAGAATTGGACAGCAATAGCATTTTAGATAAGCCTGTTAATGATGTTTTTACTTATGATAATGAGGATGAATTTACTGAAGAAGAATATGAATTTAAGATATTGGCTCAAAGAGATTTACTGGATGGCACTTATGGAACAGAGAATGAATGGGTATATCACCTTGTTGTGGATAAAACACCCCCTTTTGTTGAGGATATAGTGGTTTACAGGCTGGTGAATGACAAAGGAACAACAGACACCTCAGATGATGAATATGTTAAATCAAGCAAGGGTTATGGTACAGATTCAGACAGATGGTTCACAAATACAATCAAAATAAAGATAGAAGGGAGATACATAGATAATAATCGCGGCAGCATAGTATTTACAAGCCCTGCAATAACAGAAACAGCAACCCCTGATAAAATATTCACAACTAGCCTAACCCTAAGCGAATGCGGTAGCGGAGCTATTTGTGATAAAACAGTTAATTTTGAAGCTAAAGACCATGCAGGAAATTCAATAGGCATTTTTGTTCCTATTAAGCTGGACACAACAGGCCCAGATTTACAAATAACAAATATTGATTTGGATGCAGATGGTGAAAGGGGATGGTATTATGCAGCAGAAGATATAAGGAACTGGAATATACAGTATTACACAAGATATGATAAAATCTATGTAAAAGGAACAGCTAAAGCTGGCTCAAAAATAACTGCAGAAAGAGATGGAACAAAGGTTGAAGCAACAGCTAACGAAAATAACGAATTTATTCTGCAGCTGCCAATACCTGCTGCTGAAGGAAACTATACATTCACAATAAATGCAACAGATATGGCAGGAACAACAGAGACTGCCCAAGATACAGTAAAGGTTACAAAAGACATAACTCCGCCTGCAGGGTATATAGGAATTTCAGAAGAAATAATCTCTCCAACATCAACAACCACCACAACCCTGCCATGCGATGTAAGTCACTGTAGCGTTTGCAACTCAGGGAATTGTGATTCAGTAACACCTGTAAATGGAGCAGGTTGTAAATGGTCAGGGATTGTCTGTAATAGAAAAGAAATAAATTGTAATGATAATAGTGATAATGATGGTGACAATTTAATTGACGATAATGATTCAGATTGTTATATTACTATAAAGGAAGATAACACCCTATCATATACAAGTGGATATGCAGCATGCAGTTCTGTTGGGAAGGAGTGCACAGGCGTTAAATCTAGTTGCCATAACCTTCTTGGTGGAGAGCCAAGCTGGAATGATTATAGATATGGCTGTGATTATGGGTCTTCACGATATGGTACGTCTTGCGTCTATGTTGCTGTTTGTAAACCAACCACAACAACACCATAAAATAAAATGAAAAAAATAAGTTTAATATTTATTTGCATGATTTTGTTACTGGCAGGAATAGCTTATGCTGTTTCTAACCCAAGACCAATTATTACTGTTAATTTTGGCGAATATGTATCTATTGTTTCAGAATCAGGGCTTACTAACCCGCTACTTGTTAATTTAGGGACAAGGCAAGGTGTTGAAATATCACTTTATGAAAGACTGGACATACTTGATTCCAGATATGCAAAAACCTTCAGATACCAGCCATCCAAATTAGACGAGGGAGATTATAATTTTACTATCTTAGCAGAAGATATAGCAGGCAACAGAAAAACAAGCTCATTGAATTTTACAGTTAAGTTTCTACCTTTGGATATTGATATTATAGAGCCCACTTACGGCGTCACAAACAAAAGCATTGTGAATATAACTATAAGGACAAGCAGGAGTATTGGATGCAGGCATATCATCTTAGAGGGAGAAGATGGGTATGATTATGATAGCTTGCTTCCTTTTGATTTTAGCAGTTTGCATGAGCATAAATTATACAATTATAACAAATTTAATACAAAGCCATTCTTATATGTAAGGTGCAGAGATGCAACAACAGAACAAGAGTATGAGAAATATTTTAAATTAATCCTTGACAGTACAAAACCAATAATAACAGCCATAGCTGTTTTTCCTGAAAGAATCACAGAAGGCAGGGCTCCTTTTGTTTTTAATGTCAGTTTAGTTACAAATGAGCCAACAAATTGTACATATGACAACAAAAACTTTTTAGGGGATATGAGCTTAGAGCATAATGCTTCTATACCTGTTAATGAAGACAATAAAATCTACAAATACAATGCAAGCTGCATTGACAGGGCTGGCTTAGCCTCAGAGCTAAAAGAATTCAGCCTTAAGGTTAATACATCAATAGAGTCAGACATAATACTTGTAAGCCCTGTTGATTGGACTTCATCGCAACCAGTAACTTTCCATGTAAGGACTATAAAAAGCTCCAGGTGCTCTTACAATAATGGAAGCGGCAGTTACACTTCTTTTGGGAGCGGTCTTGCTTATGAGCATTCTGTTTCACTCAATCTACCAGAAGGAAGACATAATTACATAGTAGAATGCAGGTATATCATAACACCAGGCAATGAGGTTAAAGTATCAAAAACCTTTGAGATTAAAGTTGACAGGACAGCGCCAACAAAGCCAATAGTTAATGACACAAGCGAGCTAGGCAACTATCCTGAATACAGCCCCTTCCCGAACAAATTAAAGGCAAGCTTTAAGTCGTATGACGCATCGTCAGGAATAAAGGAATTTGCTTATAAGATTATGGAAGGCACAACTGAGATAGCAAATGGAATTGCTGAAAAAGGAGACTGCAATAATGGCTGGTGCACAAATGCATTCTATATCGAAGGTTTAACATTAGAAAATAACACCCAATATAAACTAAAAGCAAAAGCAAGGGATAATGCAGGCGTGGAAAGCCTTGAAGAAACAAGCAATGGAGTTACCATAGATACAAGCAAGCAGGTTGATGACACGACTGCTCCGAGCGGAAGCATAACAAAGAACATAACATCAACTTCTGTTGTAATAACCTTACAATGTATTGATTCTGGGCTGCAGGCAACAGGATGCAATAATGCGCTGATGCAGTACGACACAGCCCCATCAGCCAATGCTTGCATTTTAAAAAGCTATACAGGGGCCGTTGCAATAACAAGCGATGAATGGTTCTGCTGGCAGGTTGGCGACTATGCCGGAAACCTGAAGAGCGGCAGCGAGTTTATTAATGTGACAAAAGAGACAAGGAAAGACGCCGATAACGACGGCGTTATTGACTCTGATGACAACTGCCCATCAAGGTCTAATTCAAACCAGAGAGATGATGATAATGATGATATTGGAGATGCCTGCGACAACTGCCCGGACAGGTCAAACCCAAGCCAGGAAGACAGCGATAATGATGATGTCGGCAATTCTTGTGATGACTGCCCTGGCACGCCTTATGGCCAGCGCGCTGATGCAAAAGGATGCTCAAGTTCGCAAAGGGGAAAGGACTCAGACAATGATGGAATGCCTGATTCATGGGAAATACAGTATGGTTTAGACCCTAACAATGATGATGCTGGCATAGACAGCGATGATGATGGATTTACAAACTTAGAGGAATACCGCGCAAGGACAGATCCAAAAGACCCAGATTCACACCCTTCAGCAGCATCAGGGGATTCTGATATGGACAGAATTTCTAATTCAGATGATAAATGCCCAAATACAAATTCAGGAGAGAGTGTTGATTCTGACGGCTGCTCCAGCGCGCAGAAGCTGAAGGACAGCGATGGAGACGGGATGCCTGACTCGTGGGAGCTGGCAAATGGGCTTAACCCAAATGACCCAGGCGACGCAAACCTTGACAAAGACAGCGAGGGCCTGATAAACCTTAATGAGTACAGCTACGGCACAAACCCAACAATAAAAGATACTGATGATGACTTGTATTCTGACAAGGATGAGATTGATAAAGGAACAGACCCTTTGGACCCGAACAGCCATCCAAGTTTAGGCATTATAAGCACAATGCTCTTTGTTTTAGGCATACTAATACTCTTAGGCGGAGCAGGATTCCTGGCTTACACCCAGATTATGAAGAGAAAAGAGAGTTTTGAGATAAAGCCAAAACAAGGCCCGATAAAGCCATTTAGGCAGCCATTTAAACCAGCAGCGCCAGCAAAGATTCTTCCAAAAGTGCCGATAGCACCCAGCAAACCTTTCAGCACAACACCGCCGCAAACCGCATCACAGCCAAAAGCAGTGCAGGAAAAAATAGAAAAGAGAAGGGCGGAGAGAAGAGAAGAAAGGAGAAAGGTAATTGAGGGAATAACAAAACCATCAATGAAATCTGACGTGTTTGCTAAATTATCAAAGATAACATCAGAGGACAAGAAGGAAGCTTTTAAGAGGCTGTCAGAGCTGTCAAAGAAAAAATGAAAAGTTTGACATTTGACAAATTTCTAACTGTTGGAAATTCCAAAGGAATTTCAAAGAAGGCTCAAGTCAGCCAGATAATCGCTTATTTGCTGGCAATAGTTATCTTTGCAATGGTTCTTGTTTTTGGGTATAAAGCAGTTGTTAATATAAGGCAGCAGGCAGAGCAGGCAAATTACCTTAACTTTCAGAAAAGCCTTGAAGCAGATATAAAATCGATTTATTTTGATTATGGCAGCGTTAAAAAAGAGAGCTATTCTTTAAGCGGCTATAAGGAAATCTGTTTTGCTGACTTGGAGCATGGTTTTATCAATTCATATCCTGAAAAAATAATTTCCAATATAATCAAGAATAGCATGGAATCAAAAATCAGGAAAAATGTTTTTTTGATTGGTGATAAAATCGATTCCTTTTATATTGAGAAAATCAATTTAACAAATCCTTTATCACAGAATCCAGAATGCGTTCCTGTTAATAACGGAAAATTGAATATAAAATTAACAGGACAGGGAGACTCATCCTTGGTTGAAAAAGATATTGAACAAGGCTAGTAATCAGAAGTTTATTTAATCAATGGCGCGCTTAGCTGTTCACAATTAGTTGTGCACTAATTTGTGTTAGGTTATTTTTATTTTTTTAATTTAATAAACAAACAATATTATTAATTATTGTGCACAACCACGCTTACAAATAATTGTGCTTCGGTTTGTGCACCATTGATTTTATTTTTATCGGTGAATCATAAATGCAACTTAAAAAAAGAGGGGCGGTTGAGGTGCAGTTTAACTGGATATTTATACTAATAGCAGGAGCTGTTATACTCCTTTTTTTTGGAACAATCATAATGAAACAGAGGGCTGCTGCTGAGCAGAAAATGGCTGCTTCACTGCTGGTTGATTTGGAATCAATAATGACCGGCTCAATGGTAAGCCCGCAGACATCAAACCTAATCCCCATCCCGAACAAGGAGATCAATTTTCAGGGCTGCGACTTTTATTATATCGGAAAGAAAAACGAGGCAAGCGACAAGCTGAAAAAAGACATAAAGGACAAGATAGTCTTTGCCCCAGGCACAATAAAAGGCACAAGGCTTGTTGCATGGACTCTGCCGTGGGACGCGCCTTACAGAGTCACAAATTTCTTGTACCTGACAAGCCCGCAGATAAGGTATATAATCGTGTATAATTCTGCGAGCGAGGATTTTGCTGACGAAATTGAGAGCTTATTGCCAAACAAAACAACAATAATTGACGGTGAAGAATCTACTGTTATGTTTAGGGAGAAGATGCTGGCGCAATCCAATTTTGAGTTTGAAGATATGAACCACTATAAAGTAAAATTTGTATTCCTAGATGTGGATCCAGTTACTGCTGTTGACCTAAACGCTTTTAGCGGAATGAAAGACGAGGATGTGCGGGCGGTAAAGATAGAAACCAATCAGAATAAAATAATTTTTTATATGAAAGACAAGATTAACAATCAAAAATTTATGAAAGTAGGCCCGTCAGAACAAGAATCTGCATCATATTATCTTGGCAATGCTATGGTTATAGGCGCAATCTTTGCTGAAGATAAAGATATGTATGAATGCGCAATGCAGAATGCTTTCAAGAGGCTGGGTGTTGTTACTGAGGTTTATATCAGAAGGACAGAGTCAATACAGGATAACCCACAGTTATCAGAAGATTGTCAAGCCAATTATGGGGATGAGTTAACTTCTGGAACACCTTTGTACAAACTGCGCCAGATTCTAGACGCTTCAACTGAATTCAATCAGGTTAATATAAATAAAATAAAATCAGCAGGAGCCAGCCTGGAATCACAAGACAAAAACTGCCCATTAGTCTACTAAGATGAATAAAAAAGCACAGATGCAGATGATTGAAACAATAAGCGTTTTGTTCGTATTTTTCATACTAATTGCCATTGGCCTTGTCTTTTTTGCGAGAGTCCAGCAATGGGGCGCAAAATCACAGATAGAAGAAGCAATGCAGAAAAGGGCAGTGAACATTGTGCAGAAAGCATCATTCCTGCCTGAGCTGCGATGCAGCGAGGAGAATGTTGAAAAAGACAACTGCATTGACATAGAAAAGGCAGAGGCCGTAGGCGGCAGTGCGGGCGTTTTTAAAGAAAATGAAGATTACTATTTTGATATCTTCGGCTACGCGAGAATTGAGATAGGATACATTTATTCAACCCCTGCCGGAAAATCATTCACTAACGGGATACTGTACAACAAACAGCCAGATGACTGGAAAGACAAGATAATAACTCCTGTGCCTATCCTGCTGAAAGACCCGATAGAAAAAACATTTGATTTTGGCATAATGAATGTAACCATCTACTCAAAATGAAAAAAAGAAGCCAGATGGAGATAATGGGAATAGCGATTGTAGTGATAATGCTCTCAATAATCATATTATTTGTTGTAAGGTGGAGCATTCTGAAAAAGCCAGCCGACTACAAGAAAGAGTTTGCGCAAAGCGAGATAGCTGCAAATTTTGTAAGCACCTTGCGCTCAACAACAACAGACTGCAAAGGAATGAATTTTGATGAATTGTTCCAGGATTGTTTTGAAAATATAGAATCCGATGGAAAAACCGATTGCAATGGAGACGGAACAGGTCACTCATGCACCTATGCTCAAACTGAGCTAAATATCATACTGTCTAAAACATTAGACTCCTGGGGATACAAATACCAGTTTGTAGTGACTAATAACGTAGACGATAAGATAAAAATTGAAAAGTGCAAAGATGCGCAAGGGAACACCATAAAAGAAAGAAAAACAAGGACAGAGTACTTTCCAGGCGGCTTAGAGGCAAAACTGGCTATATGCGGCTAAGCCATAGAAACCTTTATATATTACTAACTCAATAATACACTCATAAAATCCTAATAACGAGGTGTATCTTATGAAAAAGGCGCAGAGCATTTCTATAAACGCGATAATAATAGCTGCTATTGCTCTAATCGTTCTTGTTGTCTTAGTTGCAATATTCACTGGCAGGCTCGGAACATGGGGCAAAGGAGTTACTGAGGCGTCAAAGAATGAATGCGAAGGTGCTCAGGGGATTTATAATGGAGAGTGCAGATCAGCAACGTCGGGATGCGATGTACTAAATCAAGTAAGAGCCTATGGCGCAACAGGATGCCAGAAAGATCAGATTTGCTGTGTAGCAAAAGGAACACGAGAATAATTTTTATTTTTTCATAATCTTTATATATCCATTATTCTATGGTTTTATTATGCAATTTTTTAAGAAAGCGGCAACATCCATTACAATTGGCTTAAGCCAGATAATAGTGATTGTTCTTTTAGCAAGCTTGTTTATCATAATTGCAGTAATTTTAACAAAAACACAGGGAAGCATATTCAAATTCAGCTAAAATGCAGGACAAAAAAGCAATTGCGCCATCGGTTTTGGTTGTTCTTATAGCTATGGTTGTGGTGTTCATAATTCTATTCAGAATTGATATGCTCATAGTAAATATAATAACTGGCGGCTCAGAGGACCAGATATGCTTCTGGAGCGCAAGCCTTAGCAGCTTCAGCAGGGTTGGGCCTGCAACAATTCATGACTTACATTGCCAAAGGAGAATGGTTAATGTTGTAATGGACCCTAATGATATTCCTGCGCAACAGGCAGTAAATGATGAAGACAAAACAGTATACGAGTACATAAACAAGCAGATAGCGCCGGCATTAAGGAAAAATCTGGCTAAGTGGTATAATGAGCCTGAAACAAGCTTTGATATAAAGCAAAACAGGGATAATGTATTAAAATACAGGCTTAACGAGATAATGGCAAGAGAGCTTAAAAGATGCTGGGGCAATCTTGGAAGAGGAACTTATGACTTATTTGAGCAGGATTTGCTGCCAGTAGGCTATGAAGAAGGAGCAATAAAACCAGACGGCTCAATATTAAGCTATATTAACCCGCTCAATCTTGAATTAAGAAATTCACCAAAGGTTTGCAAGATATGCGCTGTTGTAGATTTTAGCAGCGAGGTCAGAAGCAAGTTTACAGGCAAGGAATTGGATTTAATGCAGTTTCTAACAAATAATCCAGTGAAGACAACAACCAGCAAGGCAATATCATACCGCGAGTTTTTAAAAGATGATATACCTCAAAGCGATCTTCTTAATCCGTCTTACTCCTACAATATAGATTCGCCGCAGGCAGTTATATTTTTAAGGATGAACATGCACAGCTATATAAGGGAGATTTTTGGCGATATAACTACATTAAGCTTCTCTCAAATAGTCTCAGGCAGGGATTATAAAGAAGGCCGTATACTGGCTGTTGACATGCCTTTATTAATACCATTCAGCGCCGTCAGTGATAATTGTGACCGGTTTTCATAAAAAAGGAAATGCATGGGAAATGCTTGTATGGTTTATAATAGCTATATTAGTCCTTTTTTTAATATTCTATCTTGTTTCCAAAAATTCACAGCAAAGCTTTAATCTTATTGATGAAGTAAAGGATATGTTTGGCTAAAATGCTAAGAAAAAGAGGCATGGGTGCAGTATGGGGCCAGTTATTGACAATAATCATAGGCCTTATTGTTATTTTTGGCGTTGCTAATATATTATTTGGAGGCAAAATTTTTGAGAATACAAGAAAAGCTGCCAAAGAGTTATGGGAGTACTCAATTGGTCAACAAGAGTTTGTGCCTTATCAAGAGCAGCTTGATAGTGAAGAGCAAAAAGTAGACAAGTCTGTTAGAGCTTTGACATTTGCAATAGAAAAGGTTGCTAATCCTGCTAATACAAATCAACTGCCTGGTGGCGTGCCTAAATGCAGCGACGCGGATAAAACAGACCCAAATATTATTTGCTGCGCATCAACTAGGCAATGGACAAAAAGAGAAGATTGCAGGCCAATACAACAAAGGGGCGAGCCGATTACAGATATAGGTGAAGCATTATGCCGCACTAATACCATGGGCGCTAAGCCAGGGCAAGTTCCATTTTGCATTGATTGTGATAATCCAGCTGAAAAATGTGAAGTCAGAGGTTTTGAGCTGCCACAAACTTTTGACACAACACTTGGTTTTAGCTCTGATGAATGGATAACTGGCAACGGAGACCCATTATACACATTGTATTACCAGGCATTTCCAAAGGGAGAGGATGCATTCTGGCATATTGGCGAAACAAGCTTTATTATGGATGTTGTTGTTTATGGCGCTGTTTTAAATGCAATTCCAGCAGTAGGCCCTATTGCAGGAAAACTATCTAAAAAAGGTGCTGGCTTTGTTGTTAAGAAGTTTACAAAGGAGGTTGTAGAGAAGGATGCAGAAGCGCTCATGCAAAAAGGCTTCAGGGAAGCATCAAGGGAGATTGGAGATGCTGTAGGCCTTGAGCTTTCAGGAAAAGCGCTTTCTGAGTTTGCAATGATTTTTAGCAGGAAAACATATGATGCCCTGCTGAAATCTGAATTATTATTCAACAGCCTATTGGAAAGAGGCGTCAAAACAGAAATAGCAGAGGAGGTAAGAGAAAGGATAGCTCAGGGACTAGGGGCATATGCAAAAAGCAACAGGCAGTTTAACAGGGAAGCATTGGAGCAATTATTAAAGGAGATTGATGAAAATATTTTTACAATTACTGGTGCTAAAAGACAAGCTATTAAAGAAAGCTTGGACCATGAAGCAATCCAAACAAGAGCCTATGATATTCGGCAAAGCAAAGGCGGTGGGCTTATGCCTCCAGAAGCAGGCAGCGCCAACTGGCTCCAGGCAGAAAACGAGCTGGTTGAGCAGGAGATTGGGCAATATGCAAATGCAAGGGCAATCCTGAACAATGATGAGATAACCGGCATTATCACAAGAGAGATGACAGAAAGCGCAAGAAAGTCTTTG
>Ga0209541_10015897_pt1 | contig 11182 bp, 15 predicted proteins | sample RifCSPlowO2_01_FD_184027 | JGI IMG/M metagenome (GOLD analysis project Ga0209541, IMG submission 184027) | Groundwater microbial communities from Rifle, Colorado - Rifle CSP2_plank lowO2_0.1 (SPAdes) (version 2) | ecosystem: Environmental > Aquatic > Deep subsurface > Groundwater | place...
TACCCTTTTTATGCCCTGGGGGATATTCAGACATGGCATTAGCGCGAAAGGTAGCGTTCGCGAATCATATTTTCAACTGTAGCACGGTCACGGCCGTAGGTAAGCGAGGAGAGCTGGATAAGGTCGTCTACTTGGGCGAGATTTGCCTGCGGCAAGTCCGGCGTCTTCATATCAAAGGGTTTCTGGGGTACGCCGCCGACGAGAATCTTGGCATACGCGTTCCGATTCTCAATATTGACGAAATCAAGCGCCTGGAAGGTCGGTGCGAACTGCTTGGCAAAAAATTCCCCGTCTTCTTCTCCCACGCGGAAGACGACCATATTCCCCACATTGCCGAAGACCGCGTCCCGCGTCTTCTCCTCTATCTGGCTTAAGAATTGGTGTGCCATAGAGAGCCCGAGCTTATACTTGCGCGCCTCCGAGAGAATGCCGGGGATGGAATCGGTGGTCACATTCTGGAACTCATCAATATAGAGATAGAAGGGTGCATGGGCGGCGCGTGGGTCGTCTGCGCGAGCGAGTGCCGCCATAAAGAGCTTCCCCACGACGATGAGACCGAGCAGGTTTGCATTCCGCTCGCCCAGACGGCCCTTGGAGAGATTGACGAGGAGAATCTTCTTCGTGTCCATCACCTCGCGGAACTTGAAGGAGGATTCCTGCTGGCCAACAATTGGGCGGATAAAGTCGTTTGCGGTGAAGTCGTCAAACTTGTTGGTGATGTAGGGGACGATATTTTCTAGCGCCGCGTCGCCGCCGGCCTTGGTCGCAATCTCGGTCCAGAACTGATTCACAATCGGGTTCATACTCTTGGCGAGCTTCTGTGCGCGGAACTCACTGTTGGAGAGCACGCGCGCGATGTCTAGAATCGTGGAGCCGCTCGTCGGGTCCTCCATCACGAGCAGAGTCGCGTTGCGGAAATATTGTTCAAAGGCGGGACCCATACTCTCGGGAACATCGCCGTAGAGCCGCTTGAAGATCATCAGAAGCTCGTTCACGATGAAGGTCTTCTGCTCGGGGCGCGAGAGATCGTATTCAAGGAAATTGAGCGCGAAGGGGCGCGAGAGGTCCGCCGGGTCAAAGTAGATGACATCCTTGTAGCGCTCGGGAGGAACGGAAGCGAGAATGTCTAAGATGTCGGTGCCGTGCGGGTCAATGAAGCAGCAACCGTCCCCGTTTTTAATATCCTGAATAATCATTGACTTCATCAATCCGGTTTTACCGGTACCGGTCTGACCGATGACATAGAGGTGGCGCAGGCGATCCTCGGGACTCAAATAAATATTCGTTGTCTGCCCGCGGTAGGTGTTGATACCGAGCAGAGAGCCCGCCTGCGGGAGCCCCACCGGGGCGGGTGCGTGGGTGAAGCGCGCTTGCTTCAGGTGCGGCGAGCTCTCTATGCCAGACGGCGGGAAGTGGTAGATGCTTGTGAGCTCGCGAATTGAGAGCGGTAGCCGCACTGCCGCCGGCAGACGGAAGGAAAACTCCTCGCAGACGCTCTGCGCGTCGCGCGGCTCGGCACGCTTGAAGTCAAACCGATTCCCTTGGGTATTCGCGAACTGATTGAACCCCGCCTCCAGCTCGCCGAGTATCTGGCCTGCCTTGCGCTCTTCACTTGAAGAGACCACGAGACGAATGGTAGCGCCGACAATGGGCGTCGCGATCTTCTTCTCTACTTGTTCAATGTAGGTCTTGTTCTGCTCTATCTGCCCCAGCTGTGATTCCTTCGCCTTCTGCTCGTCTTTCGGCTTACTTGAGAAGAGCGTCTTGCTGAAGTCCCGCAGAATCTCGCCCGCAGCTGATTCGGGGGTGCTGAAGGCCGATGCGCGTTTCTCCCCTTTGCGCAGCGCCTGAAGAATCTTGTGATAGTGCTTCACATGCCGCTCTCCGCGCGGTTCAACGATAATTTGGAGTGCGGCACCTTCGCCTGCGTGCTCAATCTTCGCAAAGGCGTTCGTGATGGCGTTTAAGGGATCGTAATCAAAGTCGGTGTAGTCGGTAAGCGGGAGCACGGGATTGTCGGCAAGCGTCGCTACCGAGGTGAGCGACACGCCGCTTTCAACGAAGATATTGTAGTCCGCCGGTTGCGGCAGGAGATGTGCGTCGGGAAATATCGCGAGGAGCTGTTTCTCAAAGAGATTGCGTTTGCTGTTTGGCATGGCCGCATAGAACTGGAGCTCGGGACTGTCAGCAGGCACCGCGAGCTCAAGCGCATAAAAGTTCGGCTCGCCCGCATTCGCATCTTCAACCGATTGAAGTCCTGCGTAGAACTGCTCCATACCTGAGATAAGCTCCTTGAGCGCTTTTTCGCGCCCACCCTGCTCACCGCTTTTGGGCCCGGGGAGCGAAATCTCATAGAGCGTCATATTAAGCGCCTTGAAGCGCGGTGCCGTCTCGTCGGTGCTTGGAGCCATCAATCCTGCCGCGACATACCGCACAAGATAGCGGTGGAAGTCATCGGTCACATGCGGGTCGCCGAGCTTCTCGGCGACCTCAAGCGCCGTCTTAATTCCCTTCTCCTCTATGGTTCGCTGCAAACTCTTGATCGCCTGTTCGCTCCCGCCGAGGTTGAGCTCCGCGAGTATTGCCTCCGCTTCGGTATTTTTCGTCTCTTCATTCACGCGATACTCGGGCGCAAGTATTTCCGCGGGTGCGGCCCGATGCGCAAGAATCTGCTCCGAGACGATATGCGTACGCTCGGCCTCCCCCGGCGCCTTCCCGACTCCGGCGAGCTCCGCCTCCTTGCGCGTTACTTGCTCGCGCAAATATGCAAGCTCCTCTTCGGGAGTGGACAACTGTGGCTGTGATTCCATTCTCTACAGTATACTGCACCAGAATGCTTGATTTCATTACCGCATGTGCAAATCTTGACCCGATAGCCATGGTGCAAACTGGCAGCTATCTCGGTCTCGCCACTATCGTATTCGCTGAGACCGGACTCCTGGTCGGGATCTTTCTCCCCGGCGATTCGCTTCTCTTCGCGGCAGGACTCCTCTCTGCCGGCGGCTTCCTCTCCTTCGGGCCGATGGTTCTTATTGTCGTTATAGCGGCGATCGTGGGAGATTCGGTCGGCTACTGGTTCGGCGCCAATGTTGGCATGAATTTCTTCCAGCGCGAGGATTCGTTCTTCTTCAAGAAGGAATATCTGCGACGGACGGAGCGCTTCTACCAGACCTATGGCGGGCGGGCAGTGATACTCGCGCGTTTCGTGCCTATCGTGCGCACTCTCGCACCCGTCCTTGCCGGCATCGGCTCGATGACCTATAAAACATTCCTCTCGTACAATATCCTCGGCGGAGTCCTCTGGGGCGTGGGGATGACCTCGCTCGGATACTTCCTCGGCTCACTCATTCCCGACAGCGAACGCTACATCCTCCCGATTTCGCTCGTTATTATCATAATCTCGTTCCTTCCCATCTTCATCAATCTCACGCGCGGCAAGCGCGCGCTCTGATAAAAACAACAGGCCACCTTGTTTAAGGGTGGCCTTTAGTGCGGTGCATTTTGCTACGCGACATCGGGATATGGGTTGGGCGGAAGCGGTTCGGCGATGAAATACTTGTCGCATTTTGTGTTGTAGCACTTCCACCGTCGGACTTTCTCCCCTTTCTCGTTCAGAGCCGACCCGCTTGGATAGTGCGGTCCGCCGTTACTGCAGTGTGGACACTGCAACACATACTTTACATACTTGCCCATCGGCAAGGGTGTGTAGGTCTCGCTCATAATGCTCCCCTCTCTGTGAATGAACTGGGAAAGTTATACCACCTTACACACACTAAGGCAACTTACTGGCCGATTTTAATAGGTCCAGAAGTGGAAGACCCAGTTAACTACCACAAGGACGACGGCGAAGAAGAGCGCCGGTAGAAATCCCGAGATGAGGAAGCCGGGCACGACGTATGACGCGGCAATCGCAAGAAGCGCGTCAATGACAAACGAGAAGAGACCGAGGGTAAGGATAGTTATCGGAAGCGTGAAGAAGAAGATAATCGGGCGGATGAAGAGGTTGAGCGCACCGAGGACGACAGCCGCAATAACCGCACCGGTAAGGGTTACCGTCACCCCCGGCGCGATGTACGCTGCGATGAGTATTGCGATTGTCGCGACAAACCAATGGGAAAGTATTTTCTTCATAGCGGCAATTATACCAAACGATTATACCAAACGAATGACGACATAGAGGAGAAGCGCGCCGAGAAGCGTCATTATCGTTGTAAGGGCGCGCGGGTGGCGGTGATGACTCTCAGGGATGAGATCGCTCGCCGAGAGATAGAGGAAGGTGCCGACAAAGACGGCGAGCAGAAGCCCGATGGTTGGTTCAGGAATATGGAAGAATAGCGTGGATACGGCACCGGCCACTGGTGCCGCGGCGGCAATAAAGAGCCATTTGAACGCTGTCCTCCAGCTTCCCCCGTTGCGGAGAATGAGATTCACGGTGTTGATACCGTCCGAGAAATCATGGGTGAGTACCGCGACCGCAACGACGATACCGACTGCTATGGAGGCCTGGAAACCGATACCGATGGCAATGCCGTCAAAGAAGCTGTGCGCCGAGAGTGTGAGTGCCCCGAAGAATCCTCTTGGTACATTCACCTCGTCATCCGCCTCGTGCGTGTGGAGGAGAATGAGCCGGTCAAGAATAAGGTAGCCGAAAAACCCAAGCGCAATAAAAAGCGAGATGGTCTCGGTGGAGTGATAGCCAATCCCAAGTTCCATCGCTTCAGGCAGGAGGTCAAAGAGAGCAACGCCGGCAACCGCTCCTGCGGAGAAACCGAGGATAAGGTGGAGTTTATCGTGGAATCGGAGTGCGAACAGTCCTCCGATGAAGGTTGCAACCGAAGCCGCAAGAGCGATTGCGATGATATTCATATGAGCATACTACCGCACCTATGGGTGACTTATTGTAAGGCCGCATCTATCGCCGCCTTGAAGTTCGTGTAAGGGTACGCGCCCGCAATCACCTGGGTACCGATGACAAACGAGGGGGTCGCATTTATTCCCACCTTCCCTGCCTCGGCCTTATCGGCATCCATCAGTGCCTGATATGTCCGCACGTTCGCCTTAACATCATTAGCCACTTTTGCCGCATCAATCCCCGCTATCGTCGCATTCAACTGGTCAATGGAGGCGGCATTACCGAATCCTGTGTGCTCGGCGTCCTGCGCCTCATACATTGCTGCGCGCCACTCTTCATATTTATTCGGATAGAGTTTCCACATTGCCCGGTTATATTCACCCGCAGTGGTTGAGTCAGGACCAAGAAACGCAAAGTCAAGGAAGACGACTTTCACCTTCCCTGCCGTTACATAGTCCTTAATAATGAGCGGTAGGGTCTCCGTCTCAAATCGTTTACAAAACGGACACTGGAAGTCACTCCAGACGGCGACAGTCACGGGCGCATTCGCTTGACCAATGTAAGGAAGACCGTCGGTCTTCACATTGTTAATATCAACGGCGACCGCACCGCCTGGGGTCGGTGCTCCGCCCACAGGTCCCGTGTTTGGGCGCGAGCCATTCCAGACAACGGCGCCTGCGATAAGAAGTCCTGCGGCTACAACGGCGATGGGTAAAAATTTGCTGTTTGTTTCATTGGTTTCCATATGCGAGAAATACTACCATACGATTAAGAAGGCAGGCTACTTGACTTCTTCCATTCTGATTTCTCTCCTTTGCGGCGCTGGTCGACCATGAAAAGTTCCTCCCAAATACCCCCGATGAGGTCATACTCTTTTGCCTCTTTAATGGAAACCCACGCTGACTTATCCGTCTCATCTTCTTGTAGAACTACCTCTCCTCTCTCCCAGTCCGCCACGCAGGAGATAATAAATACTGGTGTGCCCTCGTTATCTATCGTCGTGAGCGAAGTAACATAATCAATATTCTTGATTTCAAGTCCCACTTCTTCTTTCACCTCGCGGCGCACGACTCGCTCCAGTATGTTGTACCAACATCCTTCGGTATCCTTCGGCAGATTGACATAATCGCTCGTCTCGAGCTTCCCTCCCGGTACGGTCCACTTACCCGGCCACCGCTTCTTGGTGAGGGCGCGCCGCGTGATGAGATATTTCCCGTCCTTCACGACGATTGCCGTTATCGCCACTTCGTGAAGCAATTTAGATGCGGGTTTCATAGCCGAATCACTGATACTGAATATAAATCGGGGCGGGAATGAGTTTCAACACCTCGGCAGGCGAGAGGAGGCCGTCAGCGGGCGGCCTCACATCATTTCTATAAAAGAGTTTGATACCTGTGAATTGCACCGGTTCGGGAGCTACGACTCGGTTGTAGGTTCCATACTTCTTCGCTTTAGAGCCGAAGCCGTCCATATCCATCACTATCTGGACCTCCGGCAATGGCTGTATTTTTTTATAGTTCGTCACCATATCGTAGGTGAAGCGGTGGACGACAAGAACCTTGGGCGGGAGGTGGTTCTCGCGGACAAGCCCGGCGATGTATTCGGCGGCGTAGTTAATGTCGGCCGCGTCAAAAGTGCCGATAACCGTACCGGGCCGGTTGCCGAATTTCATTGAGAACTCCGGGTCAACCGCAAGATGTACCTGCGGCATCTTCAGATATTTCTCAAGCTGGGGGAGCTCGTACTCTAGGGTGCTCTTCCCAACCTGCACATCAAGGAATACGATGCCGCCTATTGTATCCGCCATCTCAAGGGCGTTGTCAATCTGGTCGTCCGGCATGCGGAGAATATACTTCCCCTCCTTCCCGGCAGTTGCTTGCGCCACCACAGCGATGTAGTGAATGGCGGGCACTGCCGGTGTCGCGGGGTCTGCTGCAGTCCACATCGCTGTCGTGCTCGCGAGCTGAGCTAGCACTCGGTCAGGTGCATATTCGCCAAGAATACCCATTCCTGTGGAATAGAAGTTCCCGTAGTACGCAACGATGCGCTTGAACGGCAGAATAGCGCCAGCCCTCGGATAGGTGGTGCCCACGGGCCACAGAGATGGCGTGGTGGTTGAGATAACCCTCACCGAGGTTGTTGCGGTTGAGGCGACGAGCGTCGTGCTGCTCACCTGTGCGAGCGCGAGCATCCGCGCGTTATAGTCGGCTTTGTCGAGTTCCGGTAGGGGGATGAACTGCTCGGATTCACCGGCAGTCAGCGAACGATACTCTGACGCGACAAGGTCGGAGTACATACCGACATAGGCAAGCACGAGCGCCGTAACACCCGCTCCGATAATCCATCCTCTGGTACGCATCCAGAGTATTCTAGCCGACACCGGCAAAAAGCGCTAAACCCGCATATCCTAGATGAGCGCCAATTTCTTCTCGCGGGTCATCCGCTTAATCTCTGCTTCGCGCTTCTGCGCCGAGCTCCGGCTGGGGTGTCGCTCGGTATAGACGATGCGCCGCGCGCCCTTGGCGCGCGTGAAGTGGCCTCCGGTACCGTTCTTGTGTTCCAAGAATCTCCGGTCAACATCGGTGGTGATGCCTGTGTAGAGCGAGCTGTCTTCGCACTCAAGGAGATAGACGAAATACTGCATCTCACGCGCGCCAAGCGCTTCTTCGCTTTGCCTGGAGAATCTGATAGAGGCTGAAGACGACGCCCGAGTTCACGATGACCGCGCCGAGGATGAGTGACCAATCATTAAAATAGATTCCTTTCACAAACAGAATGCACTGCACTAGAAAGACTACTGAAGGCAAAAAAGCAGAGACATTCGCGGCAGAGTGCCCTTGGTGGACCATCCACCCTTGATGGAAGTACCCCGCAGAGACCACCATCCAGCCCGCGATAAGTGCCAAGCTCCAGAGTGCCTGTGCATCCCAGAACGAAGAAATATTCTCTAGCTGTCCGTAGACGAGGTAGGTACTGCCGAACACGAAGAGTATGCTCGCCACTATCTCCCAGTGCACTTTCTTCATTCTCACAGTATAACGCGCCCGAAACCAAGATTCGTTTTATAGAGTCTAGAACGAGACGGAGGTTGGTGGTACGAAGATGCTTGTATCTGCGGTCCACGGGTTACAGGCATAGGAGAGGTTCGCGGTGGGGTCTACTCCGCCCTTGCTCACTATCGCGCTCCCGCTCACGCTTGAGGCCGCGAGCAGTTTGGTCCCCGTGGTTGCACCCGTCATCCACGCGTAGAGATAGGTACCGTCATGTATCATCGACGAGCCAACGAGGTTGGCGCGTGCCATTCCCGCGGAGACATAGAGCGTTCCTGAACGAAGGGTGCCGGCCGTGGTCTTAACCGAGCAGACAAGCGACTGTCGAAGACCGAGCAGATACGAGAGTGAACCGACACCAACGGTCTGTGCGGTAGTCTTGGTCGGCTGCGTCGTCACCGGTGTAGACGGCTTTGGTGTTGTCTGTTTGGATGCATTTGTCACCGTTGGGATAAACGGCGTAGTCGTCGCGACTGTTCCGGTATTCCCTCCGGTTGAGTTTGACGCGAGATACCACACGCCCCCGAGCGCGATGACTGCGATAACTATCCCTACCACCGTTTGGGTGTTCATGTTCATATGAAATAGCGTAGCACTGAAAAGATACAGCGCTACATCCAGTTGTGTAAAACTATGGAGTGATACTCGTCTACATCAGTAGTCCCCTTGCCATTAAAAATGGTATAATCGTGGGGTACGCGCAGTAGTTATACATTAATTAAACAGCAGGTATGAAAATGAAGTTGATATCAGCCGTTTCAACTGCACTTCTGCTTGGCGCAGGAGTGGTTCCTCTGGCATCGGCTCAAGGCACTGGTACAGCCGATGCGCGGAATGCCAACGCAGCTGTTGGAGTCCGGCCAGAAGTGAGCGTGACTTCTGCTGGAGTTCCCGACCGCGGCAATGCGACGAGCACTGCGGCACAAGCAGCTCGCGATAATGCAAACTCTGACGGCAAACTGACCGCCGAAGCACACCGTAGCGCGGTCGCGACATTCGTCCAGTCGCTTCTCGCTGTCGCTAACCGCGAGGGAGGCATCGGCGCACAGGTGCGCGCCGTAGCACAGTCCCAGCAGGACTCGGCGAGCACCTCGGCAAAGGCCATTGCGAATGTAGAAGACAGAGGATGGCTCCGCACTGTCCTCTTCGGCAGCGATTACCGCAGTCTCGGCCAGCTCCGTAGCGAGATGGTCACCACGAATGCCAACATAACGCAGCTCAAGAACTTGCTCGGTAATGCAGTGCTTGACGCCGATAAGGCGGAACTCTCGGCACAGATAGCAGTGCTTGAGGATCTGCAGGCGAAGACAGCGGCGTTCGTGCAGACGCGCGAGAGCTCCTTCAGCATCTTCGGCTGGTTCACCAAGCGCTTCGCGCAATAAATCTCCCAAATGGGGTAAAGAAAGACCGGCACGAGCCGGTCTTTCTTTATGATTCCCCGCGGGACCTGAAATAAGAAAGGGTGAGCCAGATGAGGCAGGAGATAGCGCAGAAGATGCCGAAAGCGATGATATAGACAACCGCGATGGGCGCGAGCACGACAACGGCAAGGCCTGCCGCTCCCTCAAGCGCGGATGCCTTCCAGAAGAAGTACCCTGCGAGCAGTACTGCTCCTCCTAAGAAAGCTCCGAGGTGATATAGAAATATCTTTTTCATTAAGCTTATTGTAGCAATTAACGGGTTGGCCGTGTGGTACAGCGCGGTGCTTTTACCTCTCTGCCCTTACGGCGACTTTGTGATTAAAACAGTGAGTAGACGTTCCAAAACCGTTTTATATCTCAGCAGGATTTCTCTATGTAATTTTGACCAATTATCCTCTTTATATACATCAAGCAAATCTTCAGCTTCCAGCAACTTAATCAGTTCTGGCTTGGTCTCTTCATCAGTATGGGCAGCAAACTTCGTAATTATACGATTTATACTTCTAAGACCAAATAAACCGTCGTCTACTTTGATGTTTTTATCTAATAGGAACAAATGGAACTTGTTTATGCTCCCTTTTGGATCTTTTAGGTCAGGAATTAATACTATTGCTTTTTCTTCAGAAATCTCATATTGAGTTATTCTCTCGTCAAACCCGCCCAACAATGAACGAAGAACCATGCAATAACCTCTTAAGGTAGCCTTATCTCTTGCTGGTCTTCCTTGTTGATAAATTTCTTCAGAAGAGGTGAGGATTGGAAATCCGAATCTTTGATCAAAAATAGCAATTTTATTTATTCGCGACCTTAATTCAGCAATCTCGGCTATAATATCAGATGTTTCATATTCAGCGTGTAATACTTTTTGCTCTTTTATTTCCTTGTCTTTTTCTTCTTTAATCTTTTTCGTTTGTTCTTTCGTTAGTATCTCTTTTGCTCTTTCGGAGCCAATGTCTAATATCTTCTTATGAAAGGAGGGGACTATTCCTCCGTGCCAAGTTGAGATTTCTTCTACAAGGATCACTTCCATCTTCTTACTCTCGATTGTTTCGTAGTTTTCATAGTAAAATTTAATGTACTCTCCGGGTTTCAATCTTAAGAGTTTCCTGAGGGCAACCTTTCTAGCCCCAATGGACTGACGATCATCTTCAAAACAAGTCTTCAAGAGGTTTTCTAGGACGGTTGTTTCTTCCCCGGCTTTCTGAAGATAGGTGACATATCGATCTATATCGTAATCATAAGTTTCCCCAGATGCTACTTCTTCTTCAAAGAGACCCCTCACCTTTCTCACAACCTCTGGGTGGAAATATTCCACTTCAATGAGATGGTCTAACATCATAGAGATATCAGCGCCCCTGAATGTTTCCCGAGCTATTTCTTCCAAGATTTCATTAGCGTCTCTGGTCTTAAAATTAGTCAGATCTAGGACAAAGGAGTGAGAAATGTGGGTATGTTTAAACTTCTTATAAGCTTCATATATCTGGCGAGGAAATACTGGGTCACCTATGGAAACCATTTCATCGCAAATACGCGTTGCCTTTCCGACATCAGAAGTGGAGTAAAGCTCAACTATCAAGTTTGAATTGTAATCAGCTGCCATGCCTTAGTTTAACCCTCAATTGTATTTCTGTATAACTGCTGCCCGACAGGGATTCGGTCACACATACTTTCCTGCTGGAAATTTGCGCTACCCCGCCTCGGCGCGTCCGCCTCTGGCTTTCGAATTCCTGATCGTGTGCAGCAAAAGCTGCTCCGCACTTTTGCTGCCCGACAGGGATTCGAACCCCAATTAACGGCTTCAAAGGCCGCTGTCCTACCATTAGACGATCGGGCAATGGAGAAACTCTACCACTACTTCT